>ENA-UOOK01005267-UOOK01005267.1-fermentation-metagenome-genome-assembly--contig:-NODE-5267-length-13091-cov-5.951749_pt1 | contig 13091 bp, 9 predicted proteins | sample MGYA00245777_ERZ724023 | MGnify/ENA primary metagenome ERZ724023 (study PRJEB28704, sample SAMN03018312) | fermentation metagenome | biome: anthropogenic terrestrial biome; feature: soil; material... | reverse complement strand
CCCTTTCGATTTCAGGCGCCATGTTCCAGCAGTTTTCCCACGGGCTTATAATGAGCATCATGTTCATGTCCGCAGGAGCTATCCAGGCCGCTACAGGCACAAGGGTCATAAACGAGCTTGGAGGGCTTGCAAAGAAGATGCCGATGCTTACCGTAGCCATGATGGTAGGATTTATGGCGTCCCTCGGGCTTCCAGGACTTACAGGCTTTATTGCCGAGTTCCTGGTGCTGACCTTCAGTTTTGTGAACCTGCCCGCCTTTGTGGTAATTGCCCTGATGGCGATAGTGATTACTGCAGGTTACCACCTCTGGGCAATGCAGAGGGCAATGTTCGGAGTGTATAATGATAAGCTCGGGGATGTAAGGGACATCAATTCCATACAGGTCTTTTCAATGGCTGCAATTGCACTTCTTGTGCTCTACTTCGGCCTGAACCCGAGTCCGGTGCTTGATATGATGATTAAAAATTCGGAAGCAATAGTCAGCCTTGCGGCTGGCCTGGGGGTGTGAAAAATGCAAGAAATAATGTACCTTGCACCTGAACTTGTCCTGGTCGCAACCGGCCTGGTCGTACTTCTGGCTGGAGTTTTCCTCTCCCCCCAATCCAAGAATATTCTGGGTTACCTGGCAACACTGGGAACCCTTACAGCAATTGTCCTGACGGTAAAAAGCTTCGGGCTTCTGACAATGCAGGGCTACCAGGTTGGATATGCGATTTTCTCAGAAACCCTGAGTATCGATGCCCTCTCCCAGTTCTTTAAACTGGTCTTCCTAGCAGTTGCCCTGATTGTTTCGATTGCCGCGATAAAGTATACCGAAAATAGCAAACACACGGAGGAATTCTACGCCCTGGTGCTCTTTGCAACCTTCGGGATGATGATTGTAGCCTCTGCAAACGACCTGATAGTGCTCTTCTGTGCCTTTGAGCTGGCAAGTCTTGCAACCTTTGCACTTGCAGGCTTTGAGAAACAGAATGCAAAGTCCCTTGAAGGGGCCATGAAATACTTCATAATAGGCTCGGTTTCAGCAGCTCTTATGCTCTTTGGGCTTTCCTTTGTCTACGGGGCAACCGGCACAACAAGCATTCCCCTGATTGCTAAAAACCCGGCCCTCCTGATAGAAAACCCAATAGGCATTGTAGCAATAGTGCTCCTGACTGCAGGTTTTGGCTTCAAGATGGCTCTCGTGCCCTTCCACATGTGGGCTCCTGATACCTACCAGGGATCACCTTCAGTCGTTTCCGCTCTGCTCGCAGCCGGGTCCAAAAAGATGGGATTTGTGGCAGCTTTCAGGGTATTCATCATAGCCCTTGCAGCCCTTCAGCCTGACTGGCAGTTTATTTTTACCCTCCTGGCAGTGGTGACCATGACCTTCGGAAACGTGGTCGCAGTTGCCCAGACCAGTGTAAAACGTATGCTTGCATACTCTTCCCTTGCACAGGCAGGATATATTGCAATGGCTTTTGCTGTAATGACCCCTGTAGCTCTTGCAGGCGGCATCATGTACACCCTTGCCCACGCCTTTATGAAAGCAGGAGCTTTTATCGCGGCTGGAGCTGTTGTCTGGATGGTATCTTCGGAAAAGACAGGGAACCTCGATACCCCTGACCACCTTGACAGTTTCAGGGGTCTTGGTAAGAGAATGCCTCTTGCAGCTCTCTGCATGACGGTTTTCGTCTTTGCACTTGCAGGCATCCCACCGACTGCAGGCTTCATGGCAAAGTTCGTGCTCTTCTCTTCAACCATTCAGGCAGGCATGACCTGGCTTGCAGTGATCGCCATCCTGAACAGTGCCCTTTCGCTGTTCTACTACGCACGGCTTGTGAAATACATGTACTTCATGCCCCCCGAAGGTAAAAAGGAAAAGGTCAGCATCCCGTTCCCATATGCAGCAGCTCTTATGGTTGCAGTGTCCGGTGTGCTGGCAATGGGTCTCTGGCCCGAACCCTTCGTGGAGCTGGCTATGAAAGCAGCAATGGTACTGCTGCCATTCTAAGGAGGTATGAGAAATGACAGATTGTGATCTTTGCGGAAAAGGGCTCCCGACCTTAATCCCGGTCAGGACTTACCCTCCTCTCCTCAAATTCGCTTATCCAGAAGGCGTCTGGAAAGGCCTCTGTGAGACCTGCCTCGATTCCGCCCAGAAAACCTATATATACATCGACAAAGACGAAATCTCTTGCAGGAGAAACAAATGCGTCCTCTGCGGACATAAAGGCAGGGTCCACCCTGTGGAACTTCAGGTCCCGGATTTCTCAAAAGGGATCGTAAAAAAAGAAGTAAACGTCTGCCCAAAGTGTCTTGAGTCGATCGATAAGGCTTATGTGAAATTTAAGAGAGAACAGATTGAGTGTTCAGCCTGTGGACACGGGCATCATTAAGTAAAATCAAAGCTGCTTTTTAAAGCGGCTTTATTTTTTTTACTTTTTTGGCTCTTTTTTCTTTCTTTATAATATACGGAAATTCTTATTTGTGATATGAATTTCTGAGTTGTTTATCTATATTTATTAGGTTCACTGTGCTGCATAACTAAAATCATCATAACATTTCATATCTTTTAATTTTTATTATACAGTACTGAAAGCCCATTTTAAAATGTGAAGTGGCTGTAATCTTTAAAAAAGAGTTTTTTCTGAACAAGTTTCCGTATCTAACAGCTTCGAGGTAAGTTTCATTCCTTATTGTAAGTGCCTTTTGTGTCCTAATCCAGAGCTTTGGATGTAAGCTGAGATATCATTTGACTGAAACATTTCATTATTAATATATTTATGATAAAAAGCAATACATAATTAGCATATATGGTCGCTGTGGTAGTAATAATTATTCAAACGTTTCGATGTTTAAATGTTACAAAGTTTAAATAAGAATTCATCACAGCATGACCTCTGCATATTACTGATTTTGTTATTTTTTAATTTTGATACATGGAACTGCTAATGCAGAAGTTTCTATTTCTGATGGATTCGATCCAAAATTAGAATTCAGCAATATTGGATTGCTCGAGTATGCTTGTAAAAAGTTGGTGATAAAATGAAGCAAAAACTCGTTGTGATGATTGCCGCTGTGTTAATGCTCACCCTTACGGTGAGTGCTGTCAGTGCTGAGGATCAAAATGGTCAGACAAGTCTGAGCTCTGAACAGAATGATGCGTTTATTGCAGATGAAAATTTAATAGATAGTTCAAGTGTAATAAAATACGGAGATCCAATAGGTTCATATAAAAATGTAACCGCTTACTCAAATAAAGGTAATGGAAAATATCAATGTGTTGAATATGTTAAGAGATTTTATAGAGAGGCAATGAAGGATGTTGAACCTGATTGGGACGAAACTGGTCATGCCATTACCTATTATACTAATGCCGAAGCCAAAGGTTTGGTCAGCTATTCTAACAACGGTTCGGTAGCGCCTAAGCCTGATGATATCATTGTATTTAGTCCAAGTGAAAATGGTTATGGTCACGTTGCAATAATCACAGAAGTTGGGGATAAATATGTAAAGATTATTGAACAAAATTGGAACCAAGAGAATGCTTTTGCCTCTCTATCGCTTGAAAAAAATGAATCTAGATACTATATTTCACCTAGAGGTGCGAGTAAACGTCCAACCGAGGGTTGGTGCCGGACACCTACATTGAATATCACATCACCAACCAAAGAATCGTTCTCATTAGTTGGAAACTATGATAATCCAAATCTTCTCACAGTAGATGCTGAAGTAAAAAGTGAAAATTTCTCGATTACAGAATTGAAAAAAGACGATTTCACTATAAAAATTGGTGGTAAAAAAGTAAATAATGTAACAGTGAATGATGTAGGTGATGGGAAGTATAAACTCAGTTTCAATCCGCCAAAGCAGGATTCTAATGGGAATTATGATTTAAATATTTCTGTTAAATATAAAAGAGTAACCTTGAGTGATAGCGAGCAGAATGCTGTATTCTATGGTGAGGGTAACGCTACCGCTAATGCTAACGCTAATGTGGTGCTCGTCATCGACCGTTCGGGTAGCATGTATGGTACACCAATTTCCAGTGCAAAGAACTCAGCTAATCTTTTCATTGACTACATGGAATCTGAGGATATGGCTGGAGTTGTATCATTCAGCACATCTGCACGTTATGATTATCACCTTGCTACTCTTACTCCGGAAGTGAAGAACAGCATTAAACAGGAGATAAACTCAATTTCTGCCTTCGGTGTTACTGCAATTGGAAGCGGGATGAGATACGGATTAAATGATTTACTTAACTATGGTAATCCAAATAATCCTTGGGCAATTGTTTTGCTTTCTGATGGATATCAAAATAGCGGAGAAAATCCAAACAACGTAATCCCCTCAATTAAAGCTAGCAATATACAGGTTTACACTGTTGGTCTTGGTCCTTCTGTTGACCAAAAATTGCTAGGTAACATTGCTGAACAGACAGGAGGTAAGTATTATTATTCTCCCACAGATAGCCAGCTACAGGAAATTTATAACGATATTGTTGGAAAAATCATCGGATGGCAAACTGTCTTCAAGCGTAACGTTAAGATGTTTATCCACGAGCGTGTGCCAATACTAGTTCCAATTGATTCTGCAATAGATAAAGTATCTTTTGGGATTGGTTGGCCAGGAAGTAATGTAGACCTCGTATTGTACAAACCTGATGGGTCGTTAGTAGATCCCTCTATTGCAGATTCAGATCCTACTATTGAATATTTGTCTGGTCCCACTTATAAGATCTACAAAGTCACAGATCCAGAACCCGGGGAGTGGACTATGGAATTGACTGCAACCGACATGCCAGCAGGTGGTGAGGATGTTCATGTTACAGTCCGTGCCGAGTCAGCGCTATCCATGTCACTGTCTACTGACAAAGACCAGTACAATCAGGGTGAAATTGCAAAAATTACTGCTGGTCTTTCTGATGCAGGAACTCAAATCACAGGAGCTGATGTCAAAGTTAATATTACTCTCCCAGATTCGAGTATTGAACAGCTTATACTGTATGATGATGGTGGTCATGGAGATAGTAAAGCTCAGGATGGAGTATATACAAATTATTTTGTGGATACTTCTTTAATGGGTGATTATAAGGTTGATGCTACATCAACAGGAAGTTTACCTGATGGGTCTCAGTTCACCAGAATTAATGATACTTCCTTTGAAATAATTCAAGGAACAAGTTCTATCTTGCTTTCACCAGAAAACTTATCCATTGAGGGAAAAGCTGGAGGACAGATTACCGAGAACGTTACTGTCAGTACATCCCAAACCTCAACATCGGTTACAATAACACCAACTTTACTAAAATCAGAGAACGGTGATGTTATTGATACAGGTAGTATCGAAGTAGATCCAACAACTGTCAATGTTTCTGCAGGAGTGCCTGAAAACGTTCTAATTACAATAGATGTACCTGAAAGTGCAGCTTCTGGAAATTACACTGGCAAAATCATCGCGACTGGCGTTGGGGGGAGTGCTTCTTGCACTGTGGATCTACGTGTAACAAAAGATGCTGTAATAGGTGATTTCGTATCTCCTGTGATCAACTCAGTTGATTTGTATCCAGCAAACTCCAATCCAGGATCTGTGATCGCTGTTACAGTCAATGCCACTGACGATGTTGGAGTTACCAGTGTAAAAGCGAATGATATTTCATTCCATAATCAGGGTGGAAATCTCTGGAAAGGTGATATTACAGCACTTGAAGGCACTCATTCAGTAAATGTATCTGCTGTGGATGAAGCAGGCAACATTGCATGGGATAATTCTACTTCATATACCGCTCTGAAACCCGGTAATTTACCGCCTTCTTCAATAAACCTCCAATCCACTAAAGGTATTACCTGGATTAACTGGATCTGGACCAACCCAACAGACCCTGACTTCTCCTACTATGAGATCTACCTTGACGGTGTTTTCCAGACCAACACCTCCGCAGAATACTTCAATGCTACCGGCCTCGAACCCGATACAGGTTACACCATCGGTATGCACGATGTGGATATTAACGGAAATATAAATCAGACGTGGGTTAATCAGACTGTGACAACAGAGAAGGAATTCGAGCTTGGTATTGAATTCCCTGTAGCAAACTTCACTACCAACGTCAGTGAAGGTCATGCTCCCCTTTCGGTTCAGTTTAATGACAGTTCTGAAAATGCAGTTTCTTTCAATTGGGACTTTGGAGATGGAAAATCCTCAATAGAAAAGAACCCGATTCATACTTACTTGACAGCAGGAATCTACACAGTTAACCTAACAGTAAGCAATGAAAACGGCACAGATTCAAAGCTTGCTAAAATAAATGTTTCAGAAAAGGAAGTGAAAGAAGTCTGCGACGACACCAAAAAAGATTGTAAACCAGTCTGTGACGACACTAAAAAAGATTGTAAGCCAGTATGTGATGATACCAAAAAAGATTGTAAGTCACCCTGTAAGGATACTAAGCCAGCCTGCAAAGAGACTAAGCCAGACTGCAAGGAAACTAAGCCAACCTGCAAGGAAACTGAGCCAACCTGCAAGGAAACTAAGCCAGACTGCAAGGAAACCAAACCAATTTGCAAGGAAACTAAGCCAGCCTGCAAAGAAACTAAAAAACTAAGTGAAGAAACTAAAGAATCAAGTGAAAATACTGATAAAGTAAGTGAAGAAACTAAACCCGCATTTAAAGAAGCTGAAAGCACTGAAAGTGAAAACACTGAAAAAGTAAGTGAAGATACTAAAGAAGTAAGTGAAGAAGCTAAAGAAGCTGAAAAAACAAGTGAAAACACTGAAAGTGAAAACACTGAAAGTGAAAACACTGATAAAGTAAATGAAGATACTAAAGAAGTAAGTGAAGATACTAAAGAAGTAAGTGAAGATACTAAAGAAGTAAGTGAAGAAGCTAAAAAAGCTGAAAAAACAAGTGAAGAAGCTAAAGAAGTAAACTCGAATAATGAAAAAGTCTGAAAGTTACAAACAAGTTACTATGTTGAAATCTCACAAACTTGTAATGTAAAACAATCCATTCAGACTTTCATAAATAATTAAAAAGACACAATGCCAAAAGCTGGTGATGAATGTAAAATAAAAAATCACTAGCTTTTGAAAATTATTGCAATTATTTGAATATAACCTATTGCCGGCAATTCTTGTAGGCAAGCGGCTTTTTTACTATTTTTATTCTCTTTTTGAAATAACTGCTTAAAATTTAATAGAAAAACTTCCGTGAGTCAAATTCATTGAATGAGACTAAATGCATCGACACATCAAATATGATCAGCGTGGATGAAGCTGAAGAAGTTGCGTCTTACTCTATAAAAGAGATTTCCGGATCTATACCAAATTTATCAGAATGGAAAGACGCAACTGTGAAACTATCTACCATCTACTACGATCTTTATGGTAATAGGTCGGCTTATTCATTTAACGTTATGGAAAATAAGCAACAAGCAGGATATATTTTCATTTCAGCGACGAAAGATAACTATCCAGTTCTGGAGTTTTCAAAAGGCAAGATGCCTAATGAAATACCAGAATTTACGACCCGTTCAAAATCACTGGCACAAGAACGTGCTAACAAGATAAAATTAGAAAGTGCTGATAAGGAAGAGCTGACTATTGGAGAGATGAAGTCTCTTTATTTAGGCCCAACATTTTACTACGCAGAGTATTCACTAACCGATACTAAAGGTAAAACCAAAGAAAAAGTAATAGTGGATTTGCCATTTTCAACTATAGTAGACTTCAATAAATCGAACGTGAGTGCTCCTGTAAATGAAGAAGACTACTTTTTTAACAATACATCTTTACAACAGCAGCAAGAAATAAGAAAGCAAGACGCAAACACACAATGGATTACCCTCGAAAAAGAAATGATTGATCCCTCAAGTTATTCTACGTCTTCCAGTTCAAAATCGATCAGAGGTGTGCCTAAGTATAAGTGGTACTACGGTTGTTCTCCAACTGCGTCTGGGATGGTATTAGGGTATTGGGTCAGCCATGGATATTCTTACTTGGTAACGGGATATGACCTAGTAAGGGAATTAGCATCTGCGATGGGTACAGATTGGCCAGGAAGTGGAGCAACTTGGCCGTATAAAATTGATGACGGCATAGAGAAGGTTTGCAATAACCATGGATATAATAACTTTGATGCGTCCAATGATATCTATGTTTCATGGAATGAGGTAAAAGCCGAAGTAAATGCGAATAAACCTTTCGTGCTCAGCATGCTAAATGGTGGGACAGGTAATGGTTACACTCAGCCATATGGCGAGCATAGTGTAACCTGCATAGGATATTATGATGGAAATCAAGATTACGTATACTTACATGATACATGGGATACAAGTAATGTACACTACTTAGCGTTTGGGAGCTGGACAGGAGCTATGGCAACATGGGTGAGACCTTAATCACCCATTATATTTTCTTTAATTGGGGCAGGCGAATGTTTTACAAGAAACTGAATATAAAGATAGCCCTTTTAGTGTTTTTGATAATTGCTCTCCTTGGAGTATGGCTTATTTTCGACGTTATTCCAATTGGCCCAGGACTGCCTCCCTCAGAGGGTATGCCAGGATGGTATATTCCAGGAGCCTGGCAAGGGAATGAACAGGGCTGCACATCACTTTTTCCAAAGATTTCCCCTTACTGTAATGCAGGAAACTACTCTCAAGAAGAATTAATAAATGTTTGGTACTTTAACGATGAATCTGAATTCTTAAAAGGAGAAGATACACTTTATCGTTATCTGGAAGAAAACGGTAATGTGTTCTATCAGGAACTGAATGTTAGTGAAGAACTTCAAGAAGTAATTGAAAGGCGTGAAACTGAAAACGTCTGGGGCCCCATTTATAGTCCTCACTCTTTTAATGCAACAGGGTATAAGAGTCCAGAAACTTCAGGATACTTTCTAGTGTACGAGAAACCTTTCCTTAAAGGGAGAGATGATTATTTCATAGTTTATTATGGAGTCAGGAACACAACGAATCTAACTAAAGAAGCACCAAAACTAAAGAAATTAATTGCTGAGTCTTATTATATGGCTAATGGAGAAGGGAAAGTTGATAGCTTAAAGCCAGGGAATAAAAAAGAAAAGGACAATATTTTATTTTCATGGTTTTAACAAAGGATGAATTTCTAAAAATAGACTCGATGAACCGTTGCCTTATGGTGACGCTAGCGGTATATTCTTGGAATGTGATATCGTGAAGACCGGAAATTAATAGATTAATTGCCAAAAGTGGAGGCCAGGGTTTTAAACTTATAAAAATTTTCTTTTATTAAAAGACGCATTTTTTAATTATTGGAATAAGCTTTTAACTTTTGGGCAGGAAGTCCTCATTTTTCATCTCCAAAGGAATTTAGGTTCCAACCTGGGTTCTAGTTCATGGATATGATTAAAAGACATGACCGTAAAAGTTAGATAAATAAAGTTTTTGTTTTTTAAACGATATACAGACCTCATTTTTCTCGGATTTAAAGCCCTTCGAATTTAGAGACCTCTTTTTATCCTCTTTCCACAAAATGCAAAAAAACCAAACTTACAAATACACCTGAGATGAAGATAAGAGAATTTTTATGATCAGCAATCGGGTTATCTACCTGAATTTGTTCCATGGAATATTTTATAAAATCAGAAATTTCATTCTCCATAAACACAGTTCCGTTTTCATTTTCTGACCATATTTTTAGGTTATGACTTCCTGGAGTAAGAATCAAAAGATTCCCTGGATACAGAGGCCCAAAATTATCCAGATAAAAATAAAGAGTTCTATTTGAGTCCACAAAATTTTTTGGGTACCCAATTATATAATTACCGCAGTATTTTTCTTCCTGACTTGGAGGCTCAAAACTTCTATTTTGATTTTTCTCATTTACAATATTTATACTATCAGAGTCTCTGTTTCCATTATTGTTCGGTTGAGTTTTCAAGCCTGGTTTGAGAAACATCAAAAGGTATAGATGTGTTGTTATGTTGTATGTTGGAATCAAAACTGTAGGCCGTCAGGGTGTCTACATTTTTTTAGCTAGTTCAATTTCAGTATCAAATGACGGTGTTATGGTATAGTTGCTTGATGCTTGTCTTTTACTTATATTTTTAACTGTTGCTGTTGTAAAGGAAGATAGAAAAAGTAAAGTTGCCAATAGAATGAAAAGTATCCTACTTGACATTTCAACTCTCCTGTTAACACGTATCAAAAGAGTTTACTTAAATATTATGGCTAAACCGTCTAACTATCGAATTAATAGCTTTGTAAATCGTAAAACAATCTAAGTTTAGATTTAATTATATCTTCAATTGGACGATTTGGTCACAAATTAATTATAAAAGTAAATTCTTAGAAAAATATGAACATTAAAATTAATGTTTGGTGGAGCTCAAATTATCTCTGGAAGGTTTATTCGAACTCCACATTGCCCGGAGGCAGGAATAATATTAGTTTTAAGGGTATTTAATACTTGTTTGATTCTGCCTTCTAGGAAAACAACTAGAGGTTAGACAAATGATTATGAAAAAAATTTTAGTAGGTGTAATATTTTTAGCAACGTTGATCGTTGGTTTAGCTTTTTTGCCTGCTGTGAATGCACAGGAAGAATCATCAAATGGAACTGACACATCAAATGTAGTCAGTGCGGAACAAGCTGAGAAAGTTGCGTCTTATTCTATAAAAGAGATTTCCGAATCTATCGTAAATTTCTCGGAATGGAAAAATGCAACTGTGAAACTATCCACGGTTTATTACGATCTTGAGGGCAAAAAGTCTGCTTATTCGTTTAACGTCATCGAAAATGAGAAACAAATAGGATCTATTTTCATTTCAGCGACGAAAGATAACTGTCCAGTTCTGGAATTTTCAAAAGGCAAGATCCCTAATGAAATACCAGAATTTACAACTCGCTCAAAACTACTGGTAGAAGAACGTGCTAACAAGATAAAGTCAGAAAGTAATAATAAAGAAGAATTGGACAGTGTTTCAAATTTGCTGTAAATTTCAAGTAAAGTTTTTGCGTACGATGAAGAAAATTAATCTCTTGATATGTAATTTTCTACACAATAACTTCTTGATATTTGTGATTTTACAGAAAAATTGGCACACTGCCTAAAAACCTATTCTAATTTCATAACACTTAGTATATTTATGCAAAAAGATTTAATTCTCACAAAAAACACACATGAAATCCTTCTAATCACAGGCATTAAAAATGAAAGTACTTGAAAGAACTTTCATGCTAGTATAATGAAATAAATGATAGCTGCACAGAACTTATTACTAAAATTGGAGATTAGATTATGATCTCTCGGTCCTATTCAGAAATAAAAGACAAAATTACTTTAATTGATGGTATTAGTATTATTTTTATCGTACTCTTTCATGAGTTAGGCGGGATAAATCGGCCAGATTCTATATTTTTGTTAAAATATCTTGCCACATTTGGTCTAGTTTTGTTTACGTTTTCATCTGGACTTAAGATGGGGATAAATCATTCTGCAGAAATCAACGACAAATCATTTGTAAGTAAGTATTTTGTGAAGAGATTTACTCGGCTGTATAAAGCGTATATTGGGTATACACTGCTGGCATTTGTTCCTCTATATTGCATTAGTTATATCTCAATTAATTACCTTAACCTAAATTTTGAAGGTATTGCAAATTTTTGGAATAATTTAAACATAGACGGTTTATTTAAAACTCTGATTGGAAATAATATCGTTTCTTATCAATTGTGGTATCTGATTGCACTAATTGTAATAACAACTATTTGTTTTACAATTATATACTATTTTCAAATTGATACTTTATTTTATTTAGGAATACCACTACTGGCATTTGACATTATGTATAAGGACACTTTAAAACTGTACCCTAGTATTTTGTTTAATATCATGATGTATATGCCAGCTTATATTTTTGGGATAGCCTATGGCTACAAGCAATTAGAACAAAATAAACTCTCTATTTCATATATTATTTCAATAGTTTTTGTCGCAATATTTACGGTCTCCATAATTTACCCACAATCGTTTGCATCTAAATATGCTATTTTATTATATGGAATAACATTTCCACCATTTATGATGTTATTTTCTAGACTACTACTAAATTGCAAATATTTAAAAAGATCATTATTACTGTGTGGAAAATATTCATTCCAAATTTATTTATTTCATTGGCCGATTATTTTACCTGTGTTGAACAGATTTATTATTAGTATTCTCAATATCAATTATTTTTTCACTCCATATGGGGTAGCAATCCTTACAATAATTGTCTGTGTCTATGTGTACAAAGTATGTAAAATATTAAAATTAAATCAGATATTTGAGTAATAGAACCCAGGCAGTGTCTCAAATTTGCTGTAAATTTTAAGTCAAGTTTTTGAGTACTATGAACAAAATTGATTCTTCCGATTTGGAATTTTCTACCCAATAACTTATTTAGATTTCTGATTTTTTCAGAAAAATTGACACACTGCCTTTAATGGAAGAGATTCACTGGAAGATATTGAGTCTCATAGGGGAGAAAATATGAAAAAATCTATCTATAATTACGTTGACCTGCCGAATCCAGGTAAAATGCCGAAAATAGATTTAAAAAAAGAGAATAAAGAACTTTACAATCCATCTGCAAAAGAAGTGTCAACTGTAGACGTTCCTGAAATGAGTTTTCTAATGATAGACGGCGAAGGCGACCCCAATACATCACAGGAATATCAGAACTCCATAGAAGCATTGTTTTCAGTATCTTATAAAATTAAATTTATCTCCAAAAAAGATAGCTCGCAGGATTATGTAGTAATGCCTCTTGAAGGACTCTGGTGGGCTGAAAATCTGGCAGATTTCAACATTCTAGATAAAAGTGGCTGGAAATGGACTGCAATGATAAGGCAGCCCGACTTCATCACGAAAGACATGATGAAAGAGGCCATACAGGAAGTAGAAAAAAAGAAAAAACTACCTGCGCTTTCCAGAATAAAATTTCAAAGCCTGCATGAAGGCTTATCAGCCCAGATAATGTACATTGGTCCATATTCTCAGGAAGGCCAACCAGTAGAGAAATTACATAATTTTATTGAAGAAAAAGGATATGAGTTTAATGGAAGCCTGCCTGGTGAA
>ENA-UOOK01005266-UOOK01005266.1-fermentation-metagenome-genome-assembly--contig:-NODE-5266-length-13103-cov-7.512876_pt1 | contig 13103 bp, 13 predicted proteins | sample MGYA00245777_ERZ724023 | MGnify/ENA primary metagenome ERZ724023 (study PRJEB28704, sample SAMN03018312) | fermentation metagenome | biome: anthropogenic terrestrial biome; feature: soil; material... | reverse complement strand
GCTAAAGCACGATAAACATCATCGACTCTGCGCCCTATATAGCTGCCCAAGTTCTGGCTGATTCAGCTTTTGGTAGGCTTGAAGACATGACCAGCTATATAGGGCGCAGAGTCGATGATGTTTACAGAGCTTTGGCTTTAGAAAATATGCGGTCTACTGTGGTTGGGTACAAGACTTGGCAACAAGTTGCTCGTCAGTATAAAGAGGACTTGGCTAAGAACGGTCTTACTGGGTTTACAGACAGAGCTGGACGCAAGTGGAATATGAAGGCTTACACAGAAATGGTTGCTATTACCACCACGGCTGAGGCCCATCTGGAGGGTACCAAGAATCGGATACTTGAACACGGTTATGACCTGATTAAAATAACTAACCACCCAGGAGAATGTGAAAAATGCAGACCTTGGGAAGGTAAGATACTGTCTCTGACTGGTAAAACGCCAGGGTATCCTACTCTGGCTGAAGCTAAAGCTGCCGGATTATTCCATCCCAGATGCAAGCATGCTTACGGTATGCACGTTGACTTGGACGCAGAAATAGCTGCTCTGGAAGATAAGCTGGGAACTGCTAAGCCTAAGAAAAAGGTCTCTAATGAGGTAGATTATAAAAATGTGCTTGATAGCATAGATAAGTATAACAATTCTCTGATGTCCGATAAATTTAAGTATTGGAAAGACGGTAAACTGTACGATTATGCCCCTTATATGGCTAAGACTCTTGGGGGCAAGTCTAAAGTATCTAGTTTTAAAGAACAGGCTAACAAAGCGTTTGATAAATTTTGGCAGGGTGGAGCTAGAGACATGTCTTTAAATTTAGATGAAACTGCTTTTTTAAAAGTGTTGGATGACGATGTATTTAAATCTGCCAACGAGGTGCTGTTAGACAGAGGCGACGTAGTAGAGTACATGAAAGATAGAATTGCTTCTGAAAAAGAAATGTTCGGAGACAGTAAACCAATATATGGTTATTATGATGGGCTTAAACCAGATAAATTTAAGTCCTCTAATAAGGCATCTTTATACGGGAGTATAAAAGTAAACTTGAATAAAGAAGCTTTAAAAGACAGGACTACTTTTACGCTAGGAGACAGCTTAGATAGTAAAGGATACTTAAAAATAGGTAAATTTGAAGAAGCTTCCGGAGATTTTGTAAAAATACCTAAGTATGAAGTAAAAGGAGCAGACCAAATAAACTTAATGCCTTACATGGAATTACAGTTTCACGGCCCTGTGAAAGTGTCTGATATAGCTAGTGTAGAACTAGAGTCTTATAATGAGGATATTGTCAATAAACTAGAAAGGCTGGGCATAAAATGGACTCTTTAATAGCAGTTTCTAGTAGTCTAGGGTATAAAATATATAAGTCTGCTGAAAAATCTATTTCAGGACGGGTTTATGTAAAAGTGTGTGATAAAAATAATATGATTATAGACGAAGGTTGGATAGACGTAATATCTAAGTGGTTATACGATTTAAAATTTGTATAGGAGGTGATCTACAGCTCTTTTTAAAGGTGCAGAGCCTAAAGAACACGATACTCTAGCTGGAGAATTGCCAGCCTAAAAAATAGGAGGTTGAGAAGATGTCGAAAGAAGTATTGAAAAAGTTGTTGGGAAACCTGTTTACTCCAGAGGTTGAAAAGGCTCTGGGCAATACCGAACTGGCTGTGGTTAATGACGGGAGTTACATACCACGTGCTAAGTTCAATGAGGAACTGAAAGCTTTAAAAGACCAACTCAAACAGAGAGACCAGCAGTTAAAAGACCTTGAGGGTAAGGCTGCTGGGAATGAAGAAATGAAAAAAGAGCTGCAGAAACTTCAGGAGGCCAATAAGACCACAACTGAAGAGTATGACAAAAAAGTAGCTCAGTTACAGTTTGACTTTGCTCTGGATAGAGCATTAACTGCCGGAAAAGTAAAGAATACCAAAGCTGTCAAGGCTCTGCTTAATCTTGAAGGCATAAAGCTTGATGGTGAGAAATTGCTGGGTCTTGATGACCAACTAAAAACCCTACAGCAATCGGATGCATATCTGTTTGGTGAAACCCAACCTGTAGGGGGTGGGGGCAATCCTCCTGGTGGCGATACTACTGCCGGAGAGAATGCCAGTATGAACAGTTTTATCCGTGGTGCTTTGGGTAGATAAAAATTTAAGGAGGTAATGATAATATGCCGTACAATGGTTTGATTAATCGTACTGATGCCGCTGCTCTTATTCCTGAAGAGGTGAGCAGAGAAATAATCCAAGGAATTGCTGTAAATTCCGCTTGCTTACAGTTACTGCGTAGACTCCCCAATATGTCCAGAGCTCAACAGAGAATGCCGGTTCTGTCTGCTTTGCCTACTGCTTACTTTGTTACTGGCGATAACGGCCTGAAACAGACTACTGAAATGGCCTGGGATAACAAATATCTCAACGCTGAAGAGATTGCTTGTATCGTACCTATTCCTGAATCCGTGCTGGATGACGCTGATTACGACATCTGGGGCGAAGTAAAGCCCAGAATCATGGAGGCTTTTGGTATCGTTATTGATGCTGCTGTATTGGTAGGTACCAATAAACCTGCTTCTTGGCCTGATGCTATTCTGACTGCTGCTACCGCTGCCGGCTCCACTGTTAAACTTGGCACTGGTGCTGATATCTATGACGATATTATGGGTGAAAACGGTGTACTGGCTCTGATTGAGGATGATGGGTTTTCTGTAGATGGCCATGTAGCCTTAAATACCATGAAAGCCAAGTTGAGAGGTTTGCGGGATGCTAATGGAGTGCCTATCTTTACAAAATCTATGGCTGATAAAACTGCTTACCAGCTGGACGGTGAAGCAATGCAGTTCGTAAAGAATGGTGCTTTCACATCTGCTTCAGCCTATATGTTCTCTGGAGAGTGGAAACAGGCTGTGTACTCCATGCGTCAGGACATTACCTACAAAATCTTGACTGAGGCTGTAATCCAGGACAATACCGGGGCAATCATATACAATCTGGCCCAGCAAGACATGGTAGCTTTGCGCTGTGTCATGCGGTTAGCCTGGCAGGTTCCTAATCCTATCAATAGACAAAGCCCGGACGAAGCATCCCGGTATCCTTTTGCGGTATTAGTACCGTAAAAATTACAAGCTAAAAACTGTCTAAAAATTTCTAAATGGGCGGTAGTTCACCGGGGAATATAAACGCACGAATTTGCTTGTAAATATTTCGGATTAGCATGAAAAGGGAGGTAATAAAATGGGTGGATTTTATCCGTTTAATCCGTTACTCGGACAACTGATGCAAACTGGTGTTGAAGGTGTATCCGTAGACAGGGGCTTTTTAGCTCACTTTCAGGTGAGTGCAGCCAATGCGGTAGCTGCTGATAATGACGCAGTTCATGCTGCTATTGCGTGTAGTGCAGATACTACAGTTACTGTTGAAACTGAGTTTACTGCTCCTGCAGTACCCAGAAATATCTCAGCCACTGTAGCTTGTGCTACCGCAGCCAATATCAAAGCGGTACAGGTTAAAGTTACTGGAACTAACTATGCAGACGAGGTCATAACTGAAGACCTGCCGGCATTTACTGCTGGTACTGCTGGTACTGTGTCGGGTAATAGTGCTTTCAAGACTGTAACCAAGGTAGAGATTCCGGCTATGGATGGTGCTGATGTTACTGTGACTATAGGTTTTGGGGATAAGTTAGGACTGCCCTTCAAACTGGCTCACAACACAGTTCTGTTTGCTTTCTTGGATAATACCAAAGAGGGCACTGCCCCGACTGTTGCGGTTAGCGCAACTGACTTTGAGGGTAACACAATTGACCTGAACTCAGCTCTGGCCGGGAAAGTGGTAGACGCATATCTTGTAGTGTAAAATACCCTTCTAAGGGGGTGTAATTAATGGCAGTTAATCTCATAGTCGGAACAAATTCCTATATTTCAGTAGCAGATGCAACTGCCTATTTTGCTGAAAGGCTGTGGTCTACTGCCTGGTTTGAGGCCACAGCTGAACAGCAAGCACAGGCTTTAATTATGGCAACGAAAGTACTAGATAGGCAATTTTACAAAGGTAAACTCAAAGACTCCAGTCAAGTGTTGAAATTTCCAAGATGCTACAAGAGATACCCCTTGGCTGGAGAATGGGACTATGTGGGTAATCTTGCTGAATCAATATATGACCGGGATTGGTACTGTGAAGTATCAGTACACAAAAACGTCAAAGAGGCATGCTGTGAAGAGGCTTTGGCTTTATTGGCTAGAGGTAACAGTAAACGTAGAACCTTACAGCAATCTGGGGTACAATCTTTCTCTATGGGTGGTTTGAGTGAAAGCTACAAGGCTAATGCTGGGCAAGGTCTTATATCTGCTGAAGCCATAGATTTGCTCAAGCCCTATAGAGCAGGGGCGGTGAGGTCTACGTGATAGATATTTACTTGAATCAAGCTGCTGTATGGAAACAAAAAACAGGTACTGATGGCTATGGCAAAGCCACTTTCGAAGCTGACCAGAATATTTGGGTACGCTTGGAATACAAATCCAAATTAATCAGAAATACTCAAGGTGACTTGGTTGTGGTTCAAGGTACAATTTCTACTAACAAGGCCATAGATGCCGAAGATGTTGTAGTTATGCAGGGTTATCTCCCATTTAACATACAGGGGGTAAGCTCAGAAGTTCCTGACTTAGATGGGGACGTGACTTTTAGGGAGGTTTACTTCTAATGGCACAGATAAAATGGAATGGCTCTAGTGTTGAAGAGGCTATCCTGAATGCAGCCTTGGAAGGTGCTTATTTAGGTGCTGAGGCCATTTTAACTGAGTCTATGGATGAAGTACCTTTAGAATCAGGTACTCTGGAAAGGTCTGGAGCTATAACGGAAGTACCATCCGAATGTGCCGTGTATATTCACTACAACACCCCTTATGCCAGGAAACAACATGAAGATTTGACTCTTCGCCATGTCGAGGGCAGAAAAGCCAAATACCTTGAAGACCCATTCAAACGCAATATTGCCAAGGTTACTCTCTTGATAAACAAGAAAGTATCCAGTAAACTGAAATGAGGTGAGCGTATGATTGAAGACATAGCTACTTATCTCCAAACTGTTGGAGTAGGCACAATAGGCTCTACCCTATTTAAAGGACAGATACCTACTCTGCCAGATAATTGTGTTGCTGTGTTTCAGTACGCAGGTTCGTCTCCTATTGTAACCCACGACAAGAAAGTGCTGGATAGTCCTGGGTTACAAATCAGAGTCAGAAATACTGAGTACTCAGTAGGGATGACTAAAGCACAGGAAATCATAGACTTGCTCAGTCCTAAGTCTAATATTACCATAGGTACTGGGTTTTATCTGAGTGTGGTAGCTAATCAAAATCCAGTACCTTTAGGGTTAGACGAAAAGGGTAGGCATGAATTCTCTGTAAATTTCTCAATACTGAAAAGGAGGTAAACTTAAATGTCTGAAGCAACTGGAGCTTTAGGAACAACTCTAGCTCGTGATGGTAACGTCATTTCTGAGCTTACTAAAATCGGTAGCCCCAAGTATAAGATGGATACCATAGACGTGACTAACCACCAATCTACTGATGGTTTTAAAGAATTTATTGGGGGTTTGCTTGAGGCTGGGGAGTTACCCTTAGAAGGTAATTTTATCCCTGGCGATACCAATGGTCAGGTGGGTCTGGTAACAGACATGATAGCAAAAACCAAGCAAAATTTTGTGCTTACTTTTCCCAATAGTGTTACTTTCACCTTTGCTGCTCTGGTGACTGCCTTTGAGCTGGGTGACGCTGATGTTAGTGGAGCCTTGACTTTTAAGGCCACTTTGAAAATATCGGGTAAACCTGCTCTGGGCATAACTGTAGCTGACAATCTTACTGATTTGGTGGTAACCACAGGTACTCTTGTACCAGCCTTTGCTGGAGCCACCAAAGAATATGTGGTTAATATATCTACAGACCAGACTACTGTAACTGTTACACCTACCTGTGCTGCTGCCAATTCTATTGAGGTAGACGATAATGTGGTAGCTACAGGACAGCCATCAAGCCCAATAACTTTGGGAGCAGCTGGGTCTGTTAAGACCATAACTGTTGTAACTAAGCAAGCAGGTAAGTCTGATAATATCTATACGCTTTATCTCACAAGAGCGTAAGTTAAGGAGGAATTTCTGTGCGGTCTGAAACCATAGTTCTAGCTGGTAATACCATAATCCTTAATGAGTTGAAAATCAAGGAAATTAAGGAAGATATTATACCAAAGATAGGCCCAGCTTGGGAAAAATTAACACAAGGGAATACTGCAGAAATTGTAGACCGTTTACAAGACCAAATGGTTGAGATTTTTCCACAGTTAAAGGGTATTAACTTGGAAGAATGTTATCCTTCAGAGATTGAAGCCTTTGTGGAGGCTTGGATAAATGTAAATTTTTCTGGGTTAAAACGCCTACTAGGGCCAGTGGTGTCTTTAACGACACTGGGCAAGCAGAAGCTAGAGCTATCTGCGGTAAATTCCTAAATAACCCAGATTACTGGAAAAACCTTACAGTATCAGATTTTGATTTACTTCTTGTTAGCATAGATAAACTGGAGCAGGTAACACAGGAACTAGAGTGGTCTAGGACTGCGTTTACCTGTTCCGTTATCGCTAACATATTCAGGGACAAGGAAAAGAAAAAAGAACCATTTGTACCTGCCGATTTTATGCCTAAGTTTGGGCAGGAAACTGAGAAAAAACAGACTTGGCAAGAGCAGTTAGCAATAATTGAAGTTCTAAATGCTGCTCTAGGTGGAATAGACACAAGGGGGGTGGGCGAATGAGCTTAACCTTGGCAGAAGTTATGGTAAAAGTAGGAATAGATAGGGCAAGTCTGAATGCTGGGCTTGACGAGGCCAGAAATACCATAACTACTAAAATGAAAAGTGCTGAAGAAAGCAGTAAGATGCTGCTTGGAGGCTTATCTGTAGCTGGGGCTGGTCTAGTAGCATTTGGCGTAAAATCCCTACAAATGGCAGGTAACGTGGAAACAGCCCAGACTGCGTTTACCACTATGCTGGGTAGTGCTGAAAAAGCTGCTGCCTTGATGAAAGACTTACAAGCATTCGGGGCTGAGACTCCTTTTGAATTTCCAGAAATTCAGGCTGCTGCCAAATCTCTTCTAGCTTTTGGTATAGGTGCAGACGAGATGAAAACTAAACTCAGAGAGATTGGTGACGTTTCGTCTGCTGTGGGCGCACCAATAGGCGAAATTGCTGAGATTTATGGTAAGGCCAAGACTGCTGGTAGGCTATTTGCTGAGGATATCAACCAATTAACAGGTCGAGGCATACCAATTATTCAGGAGTTAGCCAAGCAATTCAATGTTTCCGAGGGTGAAGTCAAAGGATTGGTAGAATCAGGTAAAGTGGGTTTTCCTGAACTTGAAAAAGCTTTTTCTAGCATGACTGGGGAAGGTGGAAAATTCCACGATATGATGAAAGCTCAATCTGCTACTCTTCCAGGTATGTGGTCTAACTTGATGGACAATATAGGCCAATCTGCAACGGTATTCGGTCAAGAACTTATCAAGAATTTTGACTTAAAAGACAAATTACAAGGACTTATTGATGGTTTAGATAAAATATCTACCTTGTTGTCTGAAAAAGGTCTTAAAGGTGCTTTAGCTGAGTTATTCCCTCCAGAAACTCAAGCTACAATAGTTATCATAGGGGGTGCTATCTTAGGGGCTTTAGTGCCTGCTATTTATGCCTTAGCTGCTGGATTTTGGGCAGCTATGGTTCCACTTTTACCCTTTATAGCTGCTGGAGCAGCCATTGCTGCCTTGGCTTTTCTTATCTACCAGGGTTGGGAACCACTTAAAAACTTCTTCAGTAATTTATGGGAAGGAATTAGCAGTAAAGTCACAGGTATATGGAATAGTATCAAGTCTACCGCAGAGGGTGTTTGGAATAGCATTAAGGACTTCTTTAAAAAGTGGGGGGACGAACTACTTCTACTTGCCATAGGGCCAGCAGGTTGGGCTGTATTGCTAGTAACAAAGATAGTTGAGAATTGGGACAAAATTAAAGAAACTACCAGTAAAATCTGGGAAGCAATAACTTCTTTCTTGTCTGAGAAATGGCAAGCTGTTGCCAGCACTTTCAGCAATATTGGTAATACCATTAGGTCCTTTTTCACAGGTTTGTGGAATGGTATAAGCTCTCAGGTCAGCTCTATCTGGGGAACCATACATAATACAATTTCCAGTAAATTTAATTCCATAAGCAGTACGATTAGCAATATTGGTAGTACTGTTAGGGGTATATTCACAAATCTAGCTAGTTCTGCTTATCAATGGGGTAGCAATTTAATCAGTGAATTTCTTAGAGGTTTCAAATCTAAAATAGCAAGTATCAAGTCTGCTGCAAGGGAGGTAGCTAGTAGTGTATCTAGGGTAATAGGCTTTCGGTCTCCTGCTAAGGAAGGGCCAGGAGCAGATGCAGATAAGTGGGGGCCAAATTTAATTACTATGTTTGCTCAGGGTCTACGTCAGGGTGTGCCTATGATAGAGAATACTGTACTTGGTGTAAGTAATGTGTTGAGTCTATTAGGGGTTATGCCAGATACTTCTGTAGCTGGGGCTGCTGCTGCGGGTAATACCCTAATTTCTGGTAATACTTTCTATATACGGGAAGAGGCTGATATAGATAAGGTAGCAGAAAAACTGGCTAAGAAACAACGGGACTATAACCGTGGTAGGGGGGTAAAAAGCTAATGGCAGCTATCACAATGACTTTTAACTCTATTTTAAGCACCTCCAAAAATATCATAATCAAGGATGTCAAAAGACCTGTAAAGGCTGTTTTAAATGACAAATTCCAGGAATTACCAGGAAAGCATGGGAGTTACCTTATTCCTGGTAAATTTAAGGATAGCTTTATAAAGGTAGAGATTGCTATGGAAGAGGTGAGTTTAGCTGCTGTACGTTCCAAAGTTCGAGAATTAGCAACTTGGTTACATACCACAGATTGGGCTATACTCATATTTTCTGATGAACCTGACTTATATTGGCTTGCTAAATGTACAAATATTGAGGACTTGGAGCAGACTGTTCTGGTTGGTGAGACTGTCATAGAGTTCAGAGTTCAGCCTTTAGCCTATGGAACAGAAATTGCAACCGATTTTGTAGGCGATACTGTAACTGTAGACAATATAGGCTCTGTTGAAATATACCCCAGATTTTTGGTTACTTTTACAGCATCGGCTACAGAATGGAAAGTTTCAAATACTTCAGGGCAGTATGCTAGAATAGTTGACGATTTTGTCCTAGGGGATGTACTGTCGATAGATTCAGCTACTGGAGCTATTCTAAAGAATGGGGTTAGAGCTATGAACAATCTGGATTGGCAAAATAGCCGATTTTTTGCCCTTACCCCAGGAGACAATACCCTTTCCATAACCCCCACAGGTAAGTGTACTTGCCAAGTAAAATTTGACCCTTGTTATGTATAGGAGGTGATATAGTGTGCTTTATGTATTTAATCCTTCTGAAGAATTGATAGCTACTATACCTTCTACAGATTATTTGTCTCCTAAGCACAAAGAAATTCTGAATGGGGACAATAATTTCAGGTTTACTATTAAAACTCCAGAACATATGCCCTTTCTTGAAGAGGGAAACTTGGTAGCATTTCGTGACTTAGACAATTATTTTCAAATTTTTGAGATTAAAACCATAACAGATACCCATAATCAGGACTTTGAAAAGCTTGTATATTGTGAACATATCTTTTATGAGCTCTTGGATGACATCGTCACCGATAAGCGCCCCTCAGCAGATGCCACCTCTGCCCTGTCCGGCATGCTGGAAGGTACCCGCTGGAATGTCGGGATTGTTGATGACCTGGGAATTAGTTCTACGAATGCCTATTATGAGTCTGCCCTTTCAGCTGTACAGAAGGTAGCCAACGCATGGCAGGGAGAACTGAACTGGAGAATCACCGTATCTGGCAATAAAATTACAGCCCGGTATGTAGACCTGCTGGCTATGCGCGGCACAGATACCGGGAAACAATTTATGCATAGTAAAGATATTCTCAGTATCGAGCGTGAAGTGGATACATCAGAGGTGGTTACTGCCCTTTATGGTCGCGGAAAAGGTGTAGAAACAGAGTCAGGGGAAGGATATGGCCGCAGGTTAAACTTTGCCGATATCGAAGCACCAGACAAGCCAGCGGGACAGGAATGGATTGGCAACGATGACGCTCTTGCACGATGGGGCAGAAATGGCCGACACAGATTTGATGTATTTGTGGATGAGGATGAAACTGACCCGGAAGTGCTGCTGGAAAAGACCAGAGTAGAATTGACACGCCGCACCACTCCACGAGTAACATATAAATTAGATGTGGTCAGTCTGGAGCAGATATCCGGCTACGAACACGAGCAGGTACGCTTGGGTGATTTGGTACGTGTCATAGACAAGGAATTTAAACCTGAAATAATAGTATCTGCCCGGGTGATTGAACTGGAGCGCGACCTACTATCTCCAGAGAATACCAAAGTGGTGCTGGGCAGCTTCGCGCCTACCATTATGGAGACCAATATAAACACGCAGCGGCGGGTAAGCGACTTGGAGAATAAGCCTTACAATACCAAATGGCTTGATGGGGTAATAGACGTTTTGCAGAATGCTATTGAAAACAGACAAGCCTATATTTGGGAAACGCCGCAAGGAACCCTGCACCTAAATGCACCTACGTATGAAGAGGCCACAGAAGCTATGCTACTGGGCGGCGGTCGGTTTGCCATCGCCAACCAGAAGGATGGTCAGGGTGGATGGAACTGGCGCACGTTTGGGGACGGTAGTGGATTTACGGCTGACCTATTGAACGCTGGTCGTGTTAGAGCTGATTTGGTTGAAATCGGCCCTGAATCATTCTTCGCCCCCGGCTATGACCCGACTAAAATCACCGCCGATAGCGTCGGCATGGGCGTAGATGCTGATTGTCTTGGCCTGTGGCATTTTGACGGCAGCTTGAACAGTCACAAGGGCGTGGCTGCTGATTCCGACGGAAGCTTTGACACAGGCTGCTTCGGCCAGGCTCTGAACATCGCGACCGGCAAACACCTGAAAGTCGCTGCCCCCGGTGCAGAAGGCACGGTCACTTTCAGAGCGAAAAATCTGGCGGCATCGGCTAACGGCAGTGTGTTGGTTGACATTCCCCAATCGGACAATTCGCAAGGTCTCAGGGCAGGTATTGCATCGGACGGTAGACTCTATGCGCAAGACTTGCCTTTAATGTTTACCTATACCGAAACCACCCAGGCCGACTTCCAGACTGGTACACTTACCGACGTAACCGCTACCAGCGGGGGGGATTTGGAGCTAAAAAACACAGGGAAAGCCCTTAGTTTTGATGGGGTGGATGATTATGTAGAAATTCCTAGTAATTCGGCATTAGACTTTAGCGGAGATTTTACTATTGAGGCTAAAATTAACATTGCACATTTCAACCAAGCATGGTCTGCTATCTTAACAAAGCGTGGAACTAGCACAGAAGCTGTATATGCCTTGTGGGCTTTAGATACTGGACAAATAAGTTATCAGGTAAACGACAATGGGCGAGTAACAGGCGGTAGTGCAAATACGGTGAAGATTATCGAAGCCAACAAACAGCAACATATCGCTTTAAGACGTACAGGTTCTTCGGTACAGGTAATAATAAATGGTGAAGTTGATAGCTCTAGTGTTGAGTGCTCTGGAAGCATAGCTCCCCCCCAAAGTTTATTCTTCGGAAAACATACTTCTTCTGCAACTCAATTTTTCCCCGGTGTTATCGATGACGTCCGCATCTGGAACGTAGCCCGCACCCAACAGCAAATCCAAGACAATATGAACAGAGAATTAATAGGCAACGAAACTGGTCTAGTTGGCTACTGGGAATTTAATGAAGGTGCGGGGACAACCGCTTATGACAGCACGGCAAATGGTAACAATGGAACTATTTATGGGGCAACGTGGGTCGACGGACTAGTGCCGTCTTACAAAACCTCTGGCTCTCGTGAAAAAGTCATTGACCTATCCCAAGTAACCGCTGTTTTAGGCTCGTCCCTCTCGTTCGACAAATCAGACGCTATTCAGGCCGGAACCTTCGCCAGGGCATCGATAGCTTACAAGCAGGACGGCACGCAGGTAGCGGCAGGTGTGCCCCGATATGAGGCCGGGAAAGTTCTTGGCGGCATTCATATAGAAGAGGCTACGATTAATCTGCTTACTGCTAATCAGAGCAGCGTAGAAGCAGATTTAACTGGATTTGCAATAAATGGGGCAGGTACAGTAATTAGCCGTGATACCACTCAACATTGGAATGGAGCCGCTTCCCTTAAGGTAGTTACACCGGCAGCAACAGGATATGGGTTTTTAACAAGTCCTTTCACATCAGCAATAGGCGGGCAGGCCTATACGGCATCTATTTACCTAAAAGGTAGCGGCACGGTTACCTTGCGTATGCAAGAAAGGAATAACGGGACATATTTAAGAACAACTGAATCTACACCAATTACTCTCACGGGCGAATGGCAAAGGGTATTTGTAACAGCAACGATAGGGATAGACGCTAATCAGGTGCTAATCTTTGTTCAACAAACAACGGCTGTATCCAATACGTTTTGGGCTGATGGCTTGCAAATCGAGCAAAAAGCCTATGTTACATCATGGATATTGGGCGGTACTTCACGTGCAGCCGACAGTATCTCCTACCCCTTGCCCAATGGCCTGCCTTCAGAATGGTTTACCTCTGGCGTGTGGGTACCTGACCAAGGGAGTAATAATGCAACAAGTAGATTAAATGATTTTATGCTCGCAGAACTAATTATGGATAGTAGTAACAAGTATTATTTTAGTTATTACCCTAATCTATCCAAATTTCAATTAGTAAAAAAAGCTCATGGTAGCGCACTTTCATTGGCTTCTGACGTGGCTACCTACAATTCTGGAGATATAATTAGTTGGGCATCAGCGCAATTAACACAGGCTCACGGTGATTTAGCCGCTGGAATGCATATGTGGTATCGGATAAACGATGGTGTGGTAATACATCTAAGTAATACAGATGTTAACCTGCCGACCGCTCCTACAAAAGCATA
>ENA-UOOK01005265-UOOK01005265.1-fermentation-metagenome-genome-assembly--contig:-NODE-5265-length-13103-cov-7.835071_pt1 | contig 13103 bp, 11 predicted proteins | sample MGYA00245777_ERZ724023 | MGnify/ENA primary metagenome ERZ724023 (study PRJEB28704, sample SAMN03018312) | fermentation metagenome | biome: anthropogenic terrestrial biome; feature: soil; material... | reverse complement strand
AAATGATATCCGATAAGGAGTATTTGCATTCGTCGGTACTTTGGCTCCGTATTTTTGAGCCTTATGTACCGCTACGTAATGAAGCTTAAGCGAAAGCATCTCCGAATCGGATACATTTATCGAAATCATAACATGGATACATATCGGGTGTGAATAGTAACCCTATGGATATTTCTAATGGAAATTTAATATTGAAGTTATTGAAAAACACAGGTGCAATAGGATACAATGATAGAAGGTGGTTATATAATGAAGGAGGGTAAAACTTTGCCGAAAATTTTAATCATTGAGGATGAAGCAAAAATAGCCAGATTTTTGGAATTAGAATTAAAACATGAAGGATATGAAGTTGTTATCTGTGGAGACGGCAGGTCCGGTCTGGAGAATGCCTTAAAGAGCGATATTGATTTGGTTGTTCTGGACATTATGCTTCCGGGGCTTAGCGGAATAGAGGTATGCCGCAGGGTACGCCAGGAGTCTCAGGTGCCGATTATTATGCTTACGGCGAAAGATGATGTAATGGACAAAGTAGCCGGCTTGGATATGGGTGCGGATGATTATATGACAAAACCCTTTGCGATAGAAGAGCTGCTTGCAAGAATCCGTGTGGCATTGAACAGGAAGAAGTTGAGGTCTTCCGAAGTTAAGATGGATGTGCTGCAGATCGGCCGGCTGAAACTGAATCTGACAAGCCACAGTGCCTTCTATGGGGAAGACGAACTGACGCTTACGAAGAAAGAGTATGATCTTTTAGAATATCTGATAAGAAATAAGAATATGGTTCTGACCAGAGAGCAGCTGTTGAATAATGTATGGGATTATGAATACTTTGGTGACACAAATGTAGTCGATGTTTATATAAGGTATCTGAGACAAAAAATTGATGAGAAATACAATATTCACTTAATATCCACCGTACGTGGTATGGGATATATTATAAAGGATTGATAGAGCTTTATAAGGAAGTTCTGATTGTTTTATAGTGGTGCGGCAGAGAAAAGGGAGAAAAATAAATGTATGAGGAATAGAATAATTGAATCAATTCGTAAGATATTAATTAAAACCATCCTCCCGTTCAGAAAAAAGAAGGAGCAGTGGCTAAGTAATTTTCGTCTATCGATTGTTTTTAGAATATCCGTAAATTATTTAAAGCTTCTTCTTACGCATGGAATTATATTCATGATCGTATTTTTTCTTATTTTTATGTATGAAGAAAAGAAGAACTATGACAAAATGGCCGGAGATATTGTAGTTTTCATACAGCAGGAGGGTCAGAATGCGATCAAGAATCCTTACGTTCTGCAGGGACTCTCCATTAAAATTACAAACAAAAAGGATGGCACGGAAATCTATAATGACATTGCCTACTTACCCGTTTCTGAAAAAGACTTCTTTCATGGAATCCATTATGATAGAAAAAGTGACGATTATAAACTGGTAACAACGAAAATAATGGAATTGAATCTTGACGGTATCGAATATCAGATGGAATTTCAATATGATATGACAAGAAGCTATAGGGAATTTTTTAATCTTCTCTGGAAAGTAATACTGCTATATCTGTTTCTTGTATTTATGATCATTCACAAGGGAAAAAATAATGTTGAAAGACTTTTTGAGCCTCTAAGAATTATGTCTGCCACGGCGAATCGGCTCACAGCCAATAACCTTCATAGTGAGCGGCTAAATGTAGAGGGGACGAAGAACGAACTAAAAGATCTGGCTACCGTGATTAATGCAATGCTGGACCGGATAGAAACTTCCTATGAAAGTCAGAAGCAATTTGTATCCGATGCTTCCCATGAGCTTAGGACACCGATTGCGGTCATTCAAGGATATGCCAATCTATTAAACCGTTGGGGTACGGATAATAAAGAAGTTCTGCAGGAATCGATAGAAGCAATTCAGAATGAGTCAAAATCCATGCAAGAGCTGGTAGAAAAATTGTTATTCCTTTCGCGGCATGATAAGAAAACATTAAAATTAAAGAAAAAGCTATTTAATATGCGGCCGGTCATGGAGGATATGGTAAAAGAAACAAAGCTGGTTGCCTCTAAGAGGGTAATAAACTGCCCGATTTTAGAGGATGTTATTGTATATGGGGACAAGCAGTCCCTGAAGCAGGCGATACGCATCTTTATTGAAAATGCGGTAAAATACTCCCATGAGGGAGATGAGATAACCATTATGTGTCAGAGGATGGAGAATGGGGATTGCGTAATTACCGTTAAGGACACGGGGATCGGGATGACAAGAAACGATGTAGATCATATATTTGACCGTTTTTACCGGTCCGATTATGTCAGAAACCAGAACATTACCGGTCACGGATTAGGTCTTTCCCTGGCAAAATTAATTATCATGGCACATACCGGGAAAATAAAAGTCCGTTCCCAGTTTAAGAAAGGAACAAGCTTTATTATAACCTTGCCAAAGCGAAGTTTTTATTAATCCTATTCCGTATTTTCTAAGAATACGCTATTCTGGAATAGACGTGAATCTGAAAAAGGTAGAAGGTTCGTAATTGAACATTTTAATTTATGAATTTAATAATAGAGGCGGTTGCAGATGATAATGCAACCGCCTTTTATAATCTTAAAATAGCTTATGACACTCATATTAACTATAGATTCTTAAACTGCGCCATATAGAGGTCATAGTACATTCCCCTCTTCGCAAGCAATTCTTCGGGGCTCCCTTCCTCTTGAATCTTACCGTCATCGATATAAAAGATACGATCTGCTTTTCGTATGGTAGATAGACGGTGAGCAATCACAAAAGAAGTCCTTCCCTTTAATAATGCTTCGATACCCTGTTGCACCAGGAATTCGGTATGCGTATCAATACTTGAGGTGGCTTCGTCAAGAATTAGAATTTTAGGCATGGATACCATCGTTCTTGCAAAAGCAAGCAGCTGCCTTTGGCCGATGGAAAGTCCGGCCCCTCTTTCTTTTAGCTCGGTATCATAACCCTTATCCATCTTCATAATAAATTCATGTGCATTTACAGCCTTTGCTGCCGCGATAATTTCCTCGTCCGTCGCATCTAATTTTCCGTAACGAATATTATCCTTTATCGTACCGGAGAACAGAAAATTATCCTGTGTCATGATACCCATTTGTTTTCGCAGGCTTTCAATGGATACCTCTTTAATATTATGGCCGTCAATGGTAATGGTTCCTTCCCGGATATCATAGAACCGGCTGATTAAGTTAACAATGGTAGTTTTACCGGCTCCGGTTGGTCCGACCAGAGCAATGGTCTCTCCCGGAGTGATATGAAAGCTTACATCATTCAGAACCTTAGTATCTTGGTCATATGAGAAAGATACATGATCAAAAACAACTTCGCCTTTTATCTCGGGAAGATCCTTAACGAATTCAGAATCTGCAATATCCGGTTCGGTATCTAAGATATCAAAGATACGTTCTGCTCCGGAAAGATTGGTTATGATCTGATTGTAAAAATTACTTAAATTCATAATTGGGCGCCAGAACATGCCAATATAGGTTGTGAAAGCAATCAGTGTACCGACATTATCCGGGCCGATGTTAAGAATTTTTATTGCCGTAAAATACATGGAAATGGCACCAACACCCCAGCTGATATCAATAACCGAACCGAAGGCATCGTTTAATACAACGGCATGCACGAAAGAATCCCTATGCTCCTTTAGCAGTTGATCAAAATCCTCTTCCGTCTCCTCTTCCGCCCGAAAGCTCTGAATGATACGCATGCCGGATAGATCTTCATGAATGAAAGCGTTCAGATTGGAACTTTTCTTACGATGAAGCTGCCATCTGCGGTGAGAACGGGTTTCAATATACCACATACCAAAAGCCATAAAAGGAAGGCTGATTAAAGAGGCTAACGCAAGCTTCCAGTTCTTCACCAGCATAATGGTTAGGACGGCGGTAATTGTGACAAAATCCGGAATCAAGGTAGTTACACTGCTTGATAGAACATCCTTTAAAGAGTTTACATCACCGATGATTCTTGCGAGTATCTTACCGGTAGGACGGCTGTCAAAAAAATGAAAGCTTAGCTTCTGAATATGCGTATAAAGCTCCTGCCGAATCGTCAGCAGTACATGATTCGATATCTTTGCCATAAGGTACATTCGCAGCTTGACTAATATTACAAAAAGAATATTGATTGCCACGGCTGCAATTCCCAGTTTTAATAACCGGTTAAAATCCCGGTTTGCAATATGGACATCGACGGCCCTTTCCAAAATCAAGGGATTGATTATTGTTATGGCTACGGTGACCAGCATGATAAAGATAACGATGGCAATGGAACTTTTATATGCTAATAAATATTTAAAAAGTCTGGTTAAAGTTACTTTTTTACTGACGGATTGTATGGATTCGTCTTCTCTAACTGCGTTTACTGACATTTTGCCACCTCCTTAGCTACAAAGTGGGGATCGGTATTATCGTTTAAATATTCCCCATATTGAGCAATATAGGTATCATAATAATATCCTTTTTTCTGCATGAGTGTTTCATGAGTACCCCGTTCTACAATTTTTCCCTCATCAAGAATTAGAATCTCATCGGCATTTTTAACCGCGGAAATTCGATGAGCAATAATAATTTTAGTTGCCTCAATTTGGGATAAGGCTAACTGAATCTGATGCTCCGTTTCCATGTCCAGCGCAGAGGTTGAATCATCCAGAACAAGGATGGGAGTTTTCTTGGCAAGCGCTCTGGCAATGCTGATTCTTTGCTTTTGCCCGCCGGATAAACCGACCCCTCTTTCCCCAACGACGGTTTCATATTGTTGATCCATTCGTTCAATGAATTCACTTGCCTGAGAATCGGTCGCTGCCTTTATTACTTCATCATCTCGAACCTGATATTTTTTTCCCATTTTAACATTTTCATTGATGGTATCAGAAAATAGGAATACGTCCTGCATTACAAGGGAGATACTCTTTCTTAACTGGTGGAGAGTCAGATTCTTAATATTTACACCGTCTAACTTAATCTCACCCTCCGTCACATCATAGAAACGCTGCAAAAGGTTAATGATAGAAGTTTTACCGGTTCCTGTCGCGCCCATGATACCGATGGTTTTACCGGCACTTAAATCAAAGTTGATATCTGATAAGATATTTTTATCGTCCAGGGAGAAGGATACCTGTTGAAAGGTGACAGAACCCTTTACCTCATCCAGAACAACCGGATTCTCCACTTCGATAATCGTTGGTTCCTCTGCATATATTTTCTTAATTCGGCGATTGGATGCAACCGCGGAAGCAAAATCATTGGATAGCCATCCCAGCATCTCCATAGGCCAAATGATATTCATAGAATACTCCGTAAATGCACCTAAGGTTCCAAGGGTGATCTCATCTTGAATTACCTGGTATCCGCCAATGACAATAACAAATATTGGCAGCAACTTTGTAACAAATTGAAAGTAAGGATAGTATTTAGCAAATACTTTTGACTGCTTCATATTTAAATCATAATAACGTTTGTTATGCGATAAAAACTTTTGAATCTCGAATTTCTCTCTGGCGAAAGCCTTTACTGTCCGGACACCGGATAAGTTTTCCTGAGCTACGGTATTTAAAGCAGCGTTTTCTTCGCTGATTTTTTCGTAGATATTACCCAGCTTGCGTTCCATAAAAATTGCCAGGCATGCCATAACAGGCAGGATAATCGTAGGGATAACAGCGAGCATAGGGCTTAATTTATACATGCAGTAAAGCACAATGGAGGTATGGATAATAACCTCAATAATAAGCATACTGACAAAACCTACGGCCTTCCAGATCTGATCAATATCATCTTTTACCCGGGACATTAACTCCCCGGTATTGTTTTTGTCAAAAAAGCTAAGGGATAAGCTTTGGAGATGTTGAAACAGGTCCCTTCGCATTTCCGTAGCAATCTTTGAGCTATACAAATCAAACAACATTTCCTTGATGTACTGAAAGATGCATCGGCCAAGACCAATAAGAAGGATTAAAAGTAAAAGCTTTGGCAGAAGGTCTGTCTTACCTTCTATAATGACGTCATCTATAATTCTTCTCGTAACCTGCGGTGAAAGCATATCCAGGGAAACCGCAATTACGATACACAGGAAAGCGAACGCGTAGGCATACCAATATTTTAGTATATACCAAGATATTTTTTTCTTCATAAATAGGTCCTCATTTCTGCGCGTTTTAGCGCCTATTTGATTCTTCCAAGCCTGCGGCCAAAAGTCTGCAGGCTTTTAATACTTGCTAAGTGATATTTTAAACAATTCACTTTATCTTCTTTGAACATAGGATATAAAAATGGGCATAAAAATAAGCCGCAGTAAGATATACCGCGGCAATAAGTTTAGAAAATAAGTCTATGATCCTTCTTCTACGGCAGGCAGCATGCACGTAACAAAGAAAGAATAGTTAATTTTTCCGAACCCATGAGGTAATCTCACATAAAGGTATTATTATAAAATTACTGCTTTCATTCAATGCCCAAAACTTCATATGTTTTACCTCACTTTCTGTAATATTCTTCAAACATTATATCTGCAATAATGCACATTGTCAACCTAAAATATAGAAGTTTTGAAAAAATTTTAACAAGGAATAAAAAGATTCCATTTCCGGTAGGAAGTTTTTAATGTTAAGCAATGGTAAATAGAATCTTAATTTTTGATTAAGATTTGAAAACTTCAAGGAAAGTTCATAATTCTATGCTATAATCATAATAATGAACAAATTGTGAATGCAAATGAACTATTTATTATACAGACTATACAAAGACAACAGCTGATATTATCAGACAATAAAAGTAAATTTGAAAAAGGCAGTGATTAAATAATGGAATTACCTATATTTTATGATCAACGTGAAGAATGGAATAATGCGCTGTTACTCTATGATGCAGCATTAAAAGAAATTAATACAAAGCTCGAAATACTGAACAACGAATTTAAAATGGCGCATCAATATAATCCAATCGAACATATTACATCAAGAATTAAAACACCGCAAAGCATTGCGAAGAAGCTAAGACATAACGGCCATGAGCTGACGGTAGAAAATATTATCAAGTATATTAATGATGTCGCAGGAATACGAATCATCTGCTCCTTTACGTCGGATATCTATCGGATCGCAGACCTGATTGCAAAGCAGAGTGACGTAAAAGTATTGAAAATAAAGGATTATATTATGTCACCTAAGGAGAATGGTTATACCAGTTATCATATGATTGTATCCATTCCGATTTTCCTATCGAATCGTACGGTAGATACGAAAGTGGAAATTCAGATCAGAACGATTGCCATGGACTTTTGGGCAAGCCTTGAACATAAGATTTACTACAAGTTTGAGGGGAATGCTCCGGTGCATATTAAAAAGGAGCTCAAGGAGTGTGCTGATATTGTATCCTATTTGGATCAGAAGATGCTTTCTCTAAATGAAGAGATTCGAAAATGCAATGTAAATCTTGAGGAGCAATATCAGAGGGAGTTATTGGAGAATTATAAAAGTGTTGTAGCGGAATCCTTTGGCACCATAGTCGAGGAAGAGGAAGAAACGCAGCCCAAAGAACAGCCGGCAGTAAAGAAGGACGAGAAGAGTAAGAAAATCAATAAGAAAGGCAGAAAACGCTTTATTTTTGGCGTAATGTAAGAATAAGATAGAATCCATCTTAAGAAGGTAACCCATCTTAAGATGGATTGGTGAAATATAAAAGCCGGGCTGAACCCGGCTTCTTTTACTAAGTAGATTACGCGATCTATTTCATTGTGAATCATTTTCATTTTATCAATCGGCTTAAAGCTTGATATTTTTAAGTAAATCAGCAAGGCCGGTGGTCGCCTCGCCGCCGGAACGGTAGGTGGACGGAACCTTTTCGGCATTTTCTACGATTTCTTCCTGTGCTTCCACAGCTTTCATACTAAGACTGATTTTCCCGTCCTTGATATCTGTAATTTTTACCGTTACTTCTTCTCCTTCTTTGATGATCTCATTCGGAGATTTTATCCTTCTTCCACAGATTTGGGAAATGTGTAAGAGGCCGGTCAAGCCATCCCCTATATTAACAAAGGCACCGTAAGGAACGATTTTTTCAACGGTTCCTTTCGTTACAATACCCTTTTGCAGCTTGCTTATTTTACTGTTTCGATCCTTTATCGCTTTTTCTTTCTCTACTTCTTTTCCGGAAAGAACTAATTTCTTATTCTCAGGGGAAGCGGTTATAATAATAACTTCGACCTCTTTGCCCACCCAAGTCTCAAGATCCTCCACATAAGCGATAGAAAGCTGGGAAGCCGGAATAAAAGCTCGGATTCCATGGAGATAGGTAACCACACCGCCTTTTACCGCCTGTGCGATTTTCACTGTATGAACGGTTTTGTTCTCCAGTTCCTCGGATAAGCGTTCCCAAGCCAGGATATCATCGGCACGTTTTCGGGATAGCAGGATATTTCCATGCCCATCATCCTCAGCCAGGACGATTGCTGAGATTTCCTCGCCGATGGTAATATCCGTATGGATGGAAAAACGGGGATTATTGCTTAATTCCTCTAACTTAATAATTCCCTCGGCGTAATATCCCAGGTCCACGGTAACTTCCGTATCGGAGATACCAATTACGGTACCTTTCAATATATCGCCTTCCTTTATCTTTTTAAAGGAATGGTCAAGCTGTTCCTTAAATTCATCCATGGAAGGGACAACTTCCGGGGTAGTTTCCTGATTCTCTTCTACATGTGAATGTTGTAATTCATTTTCTGTGGCAGTTTGATTCTCTGTACTCATGAATGTTTACGAAAGGGCAAAAACAGATTGCTGTCCTTTCAAACCTCCTTTTCTTGGTTATGTATTTGAAATTACTATAAGTATACCACAAGTTGGGGTAAATCAACTATTTTTTAGAGAAACTTTACGGATTCTTGTCCGAAGCAAAATTGGTCCTTTGATAGAGATAGGCATTTCCCTTCTTACCTACGCGATGAGTGGCACCGACATAGGTAAGGATATTCAGCGCAGTTTGTGCATGGGAAAGAGAGATTCCCGTTTCTTTTTTATAATCCCTGGAGGTAAATGTTTCAGTAAGAGTATCAGGAACAAGGAACTGATAATCGTCCAGAGACCGGATTGATATTTCGTCTATCAGCTCGATTGGAATACGGTCGCACCGGGTGGAACCCTTCTTATGATCCTTACTCCACCCATCCAGGAAGCGGTATTCCTCCAGGTCCATAAGAAGAATCTGCAAATTCAAATTCGGGTTTGTAAGGTAATTCTTGATCTTATATAATTCCGGGAAAATGGAATAGGGTTTCCCTCTCTTGGGTGATTTTCTGGGCGGGCTGATCTCTCCGCTTTGCGGATTGATCCATCGAATCCATTTTGTACTGGGAATGGGATAGACGATGGTTACAGGTGCGTAAGACAGAAAATCCTGGAGCTTTCTGCGAAGCTTATCAAAGCTTCTGGTCTGGATTTCGATGATGCCATTCTCGTTATAAATATCGGCTACGAATCGGCCGACCTTGATCTCATGATGCGAAGGATCCGGTGCAAGATAGTTCTTTAAGACGGAATGCACCGTTTTCTCGCTGAGTGTACCAATCCCGTTCATCCCAATCTGCTGGCCGATTACCTCGTTGCATGCTTTTTGAAACAATTGCTTGTCCATGATTTATCATCACTTTCTTAGGAGCAGTTCTATAGATGAATTTAATTGCATTCTTATCTGCAATCGTTCGATTACAATATACAATAACATTTAGTTTAAGGATAAAGGATATGTACTGTTTTTTCAAGATAAGAATAAATTATAGAAAAAAGCAGGAAATCGATAGGGGAAAATAGAAATTCCTATTTCCAAATGAGAGGAAGTAGGGTAAAATAATAACAAATACAATTAAATGGAGCGTGAGATGATGAAAATCTTAGTAACCGGTGGTGCAGGATATATTGCGAGTCATACCAACCTCGAGCTTTTGAATGCGGGTTACGAGGTGGTTGCGATTGATAACTTTAGTAATTCAAGTATGGAATCAATTCGAAGGGTGGAAAAGCTTACAGGCAAAAAGATTCATTTCTATGAAGCAGATATTTTAGATAAAGAGGCATTGACCGATATCTTTTCCAGAGAATCGATTCAGGCTGTGATCCATTTTGCGGGTCTAAAAGCAGTCGGAGAATCCTGTGAGATTCCATTAAAATATTTTAAAAATAATTTAAGCGGTACTGCCAATAAAAACAAGGATTTAATTTTAAACCCGGATTTGTTGCCTTAGCTGATGAAAAAGGTAACATAAAAGCTGCTACAAGCGGTTGGGAGTGTAATGGTAATGTCTATGTATACCGACCTAGTGTTGATGGTACATGGATAGGAGACTGGGAAGATGAAGGAACCTTTCCTGTAAAGGAAGTTCTGGATGCTATCCAAAACTGGCAGGAGGAAAAAGAGCTGCAAAAAGTCCTCCATTATACAGACAGTAAAAAGCTATATGTTTCCGAGAACGATATCATGTTCACTGAAATTGTACCTGGTTCTCGGTGCTGGAATGGGGGGGAATATGGGTTTTACACCCGATACATTCCGATACAAGAGTACCCAGGGATATATAAGGTGTATACAGAATCCACATGCGACCTTGACGCATGTGGTACAGGTTATCAGGGTATAAAAGCCCTGACAGCTGCGGAGTATCGGAAACTCCGCAAGGAATCAAATAAAATAGAGGAAGTAGGAAGCCTCTATTGAAAAATGTAGTATAAAAGGGCAGGTAATCCTGCTCTTTTTTATTTGCAAACTATATAAAAAGATGATAAAATATATATAATAAATTCGTTCAGGCTATTTTGGACTTACGGCATATGTCGTAAATACCTATGATAGCAACAAAAAACTAATTACTAAAAAGGTGATCCGTACTCTACATTTGTAGACTGCGGATTTTTTTATTTTTCAGCAAAAAATATACAGCATGGCCAGAGCCGATGCTGTTTTATTATACAAAAAAAACAGAAATTAGATCAATCAACCGATTGCAGAAAGGATGGCGTTTATGCAAATTACTAAAAAAATGAGGATACCAATCCCACAGCAAAGAAAGCTTGTTGATATGTTGGCAGCTGATAAGGTACGGTTTACAACTCGTGACAAAAAAGAAATCTTATTCTCAAAAGAGTGTGGACAATATAAGGTTGAAATAGGTAACACAATCTTATACTTTGACAAATTTTTAGAGCTGTTTAACTTCCTTAAGAAATACCCTATAAGGAAAGGAATTGAACAGGCAGCTACAGCTCAAACAGCATAAAGGAGGTGTAACCAATGGAAAAAGCATTACAAAAACTTCAAGAAAAACTTGACAACTACTTATGTGAAATACTTGAAGATGAATATGCCGAGCAAAAAGGTAAAGCAGACACTATAAAGGTTTCAGCAACAGCCTTTTTAAGCTTTCTGAGGTACAACCTGCTGGTCAGTAAGGCATCGGAAGAAGAGAAAAAAAACAAGTGGGAGACGCTTACAAGCGCAATAAAAAACAATAAGGGCGAAATACCTTTGGTTGTTATGTATGATGGAATTACCATCTATACAGATACCATAACAACAGTGCGAGATAAAAGCGACAAAAAAATGAATTATTATAAAAAGAGTCGCATCGCAACTGTAACTGTATAAGCCTATAGGAAAAAATAACAATAAACACACCATGCAGGGGAGCACGTTTTACCCCCTGTATGGGGGTAAAATGCCCCCTGTATGGGGGTAAAATGCCCCCTTTCATGAGTGGAAAGGGGTTTTTATGAACCAAGAGAAAAAAGGCATAATCCATAAGATATGTGCTGAGTATTTGAAAACATTAAACATTGCTTTAAACAAGCTCATTTCAAAAATGCGAAGTTCTTTCATCAGGAATATTCTTGACAATCATGCTCTAACAGTATACGAGCAGGAAATGAAAGCAAAATCAATTGAGCTGTTTAAGGCGATATCGAACACATACCCGGATATACCTGTCCGTGAACGCTATAAGGAATTTATTAATGTGAGCTATAACAATCTAAAGGTTGTTATTAAGTTCATATACAAAGATAAATTCCGAAACTTAGAGCGTGTAAAGGATGGCATCCAGTGGTATCAAAAAGAACACAAGACAAAGTTGGTTACTGTGATTACCGAGATTCTTACCATTGCTGAACAACAGGAGTTAGAAGCTGAAAAAGAAGCATTACCCAATAAACCGACATTAAAGGTTATAAGTAGTGCCGAACCCGCACAGAACTCTGAATGTCCAGATACAAATAAGGAATTCGAATTACAGGAAAAGCAGTACACCATAACTGTCTTGATGGGTGGAAGTGGCTTAGTCAGTAGAAGAAGAATTTACGAATATTATACACAGAATAAACCTTCTACTAAAGACTTTGTTAAATACCTAAAAGATACTTATGGAACAGGTGGAGCGTATTGGCCAGAACCTTTGAACGGCATAAAATCTGAAAACTCTTCATCAAAAGGTATAACATTTGAATGGATAGATTCTGACGCTGTTGTGCATAAAACAAACCTTACTTGGTCCGAAGTTGCTAAAAATATTGTCCAGCTCATTGAAATGTGCCTTTATCTACCTGAAAAAATCGATGCAAAAGGGTCAGCAGAGGAGCTGCCTGAATTGGCAATTGATGAAGCACAAGCTGATAATGGTAAAGATGAAGACATTGGCAAAAAAGAACCTTTAGAGGAACCTCAACAGGCAGAAACCCGAGACAAAAGGAAGAAGGTAAAAATAGAGGATAATCAACTCTCCATGTTTGCCTTTGAACCTATTGTAACAGAGAAATCTACCCAAGAGTCAAATGCTGATACAGCAGAAATAACTGGAGCCATTACACCAGAGGATATGCAGAATCCCGAAATGGATACAACATTAGAAGCTTATACGGGTAGCATACATGATTATGGTGGTACAAAAACTAAATGTCTTAACAACCTTGCAGCAATAAAACTCCTAAAGGTGATTGAAGCAGAGGGCAGGCAAGCAAAAAAAGACGAAAAGGTAATACTTGACAGCTATACCGGATGGGGAGGCATTCCACAAATATTTAACGTTCCGGTATCTCC
>ENA-UOOK01005264-UOOK01005264.1-fermentation-metagenome-genome-assembly--contig:-NODE-5264-length-13105-cov-6.004368_pt1 | contig 13105 bp, 3 predicted proteins | sample MGYA00245777_ERZ724023 | MGnify/ENA primary metagenome ERZ724023 (study PRJEB28704, sample SAMN03018312) | fermentation metagenome | biome: anthropogenic terrestrial biome; feature: soil; material... | reverse complement strand
CCATTGATCAGCCACTAGCGCAAATCTATACCGCCGACCGGAGAATCACCGTGGCCGGGGTCGTCACCGGCGTCGGTCGGATCAAAGTCATGGTTAATAACAAAGAAGCTCAGGTAAACGCAGGTTACTACCATTTAGAAGTTCCGCTTCGCGAGGGTGAAAACCAAATTACAGTCCAAGCTGTCGATCAACGAGGAGCGACCGCAGAGCGCGAAGTCACCGTAATCTGCGACACTACTCCCCCGGAGCTTACCGAAGTATTACCGGAAGAAGGGTTCCTTTCTTCAAGTGAACGCGTAAGGATCTCCGGGAGAGTCAGCGATCAAAGTCCGGTCTTTGTCTATGTGGATGGGAAAGCCGCTCTCCTCAATGAAGAACTCTTTACCCAGGAATTAACTTACCCGGATGGGAGCTCACAAGTTCGGATCGACGCTCAGGATCTGGCAGGCAATGTCACTACCTATACCATCAACATCCTGGTTGACACCACTCCGCCGGAACCTTTTACCGTGATTGTTGACCCCATTGGCTGGACCAATAATCCGCAACCTATCCTCACCTTCGGCGCCACTGATGCCACCGGCGGGCTCAGCCATTATGAGCTGGCGATTAATAACGGAGAATTTATCCGGGTGGAAAGCCCCTATCAGCTTTCGCCCCAACCGGACGGAGAACATACCGTCACCGTCAAAGCAGTGGATAGAGCCGGCTGGGCGACAACGGCCCATACTAAAATCTATATCGATACCACGCCGCCGCCTGTGCCTGAGGGGTTCGAGGTGATTTCGGGGATTGACAAAGCAATGCTGGAATGGGACGATCCTCTGGGCGAAATCAGCGGGTATCGAATTCAACGCCTTCCTGCTTTTACGGGCGGGGATTGTGTGGACATAAAGCGGACAAAGGACTCGGTAATAGATAGTTATGTTGATCACAACCTGATTTCAGGCTTAAGCTATACTTACACCCTATATGCGATCGACCGGGGCGGCAATCTTAGCGCGGGGACGGTTCCCCTAACCATTATCGTGGGAAACGTTATCGCGCCCATCGAAAATGATGGAGGGATTATTCGCTTCGACGATTGTCAAGTAGAGTTTGACAAAGGAACTTTAGATGAATCTAGTCTGGTCATGGTTAAAAAATATGAAGAACCATTACCGGAGAATGAATATGCTGCGCCCGTCAGTGCAGTATATAGTTTTACCTTATTGGATCTTGAAGGTAATCTGCTGGCAACAGAATTTAAGGCGCCGGTGGCATTAACCTTTAATTATACAAATTTTGAACTGCCCGCCGGATACAGCCTGGGTGATTTAGGGGTTTATTGGTTCAATCAAGAATGGGAATGCTGGGAAAAGATCGATTATGACGCTCTTGACATCGAGCATCAAACCATAACCGTAGCTGTAAACCACTTCTCCGAGTATCAGGTGATGGCCTCTCAATATGTGTCGCCTTCTTTAGATTCATATTATAGCATGGGGGTATCGCCTTACGGAACTTATTTCGAAGACCATCTTGAATCAGTCTCAACGCAAAGCGGAAGCCTTTCCGTCAGCGCCACCGACTTATCTTTACCGGGGAGAGATGGTTTTGATCTGGTTATCAAACGCCTCTATGATTCAACCGCAGCGGAGCAGGGGAAAATAATAGAGAGTAATGAAGAGAAAATTAAGAAAGAAAAAAGTCCCATCGATACCTTTGGTCATGGTTGGTCTCTAAATATTCCATGGATAGAAGGGAATGATAAAGGTCAATTTGTTAGACTGCCGGAAGGGCAAACAATTAAGATTGAATGGAAAAGTAGCAGCTTTGTTTATCATGAAGGCAACCATTTTACTTTAAATAAAGATTGTCAAACATATAAATTAACGATGAAAGACGGTTCCGAATATCTCTTTGATCAATACGGAAAGCCCACATCTTTTAAAGATCCAAGTGGCAAAAATCAGATTAAGTACGAATATGATGGGCGCAAGCTTACAAAAATAATCGACTCCGTTGCAAGAGAGATCATATTCTCCTATACTACCGTAAATAATCGTCATTTAATCAGTGAGATTAAAGTTGACAGTCGGACGGTTAAGTATGGATACAACGATAAAGGGGAATTAACCAGCTTTCGTGATGTCATGGAACGGGAGACCGTTTATGGTTACTATCAGACCCCTAGATTAGATTATAAAACGTTTATCTACGTATTAGACGACAAGACGATTATTAAGGGGAACACCTTCTATAGCTTGGGACTGTTAGCTGAAATCACCTATCCGACCGGGGAAAAATCAAACTATGAGTATACCATCCACAAACAAGATGAAACGGGCGGTCGAGATATATATAAAGGGTATAAAATTACAGTAAAAAAGCATAAAGTGGCAGGCAAGGAAGTAAACTACGAGTTCAATATGAATGAAAGCGCAAAGGGCTTCTTTTACAGTTCGAACTACATTCCGAGATATTCTCTGGTTTACTCTTCCACAGTGACAGAAGGGGACAAAACAATAGTCGAACAATATCGGCAGCTGGTTAAGAACAGAGGCTATAACCTGATGGATAACCCAAAAGGCCTGTCCGATTTTAAGGGTAACATCGTAGTGGAAAGGGTGATCAGCAACAACGGCGCCGAATACGAAAAGGTGGCTTTTGGATACTCGGAAAAATATTTAGCGCTGCGAACAGTAGGGAATGAAAGCTATTTCCGCGGAGGAAAACTGATTTATACGGTTGATCATGATTACGACTCCTGGGGAAACCTTACCTACCGTTATGACAGTAGCCGACATATGGAAGAATTGTGGAGCTACCATCCCCATCCGACCATTAAAAACTTAGTGGCGACCGCTCTTAAAAAGAACTATAACCCCTTAACCAACAGCACGACAACAACAAGCACAACGTACGAGTATAACGAATCATTCGGCAAACCGACCAAGATGACGGTGAGCGACGGTCAGGAGACCCATGAGACTCTTTATACTTACTATAACAACGGTAATTTATGGACAAAAACCGAGCCTAACGGATTGACCACCGAGATTAAATATGATCCGAAACAAGCGGCTTTTCCCGCCGAGAAGCTGATCCGGGGAGTACGGGATGCGGATGAGCAAACGGTAGGGGAGATAAGTTACAAATATGAATATGATCTGGATACCGGGATGAAGAGCTGGGAAGAAGACCCGCGGGGCTACCGGACGAGTTATGAATATGACAAACTGAACCGGGTAACAAAAGTAACTTTACCCGATGACGACAGTGATGCCGGTAATAATCCCTACCGTGAATATATTTTTCATGACGAGACCAACACCTGTGAATATTGGAATGAAAAAAGGCACAGAACCACCTTTTGCTTTGACGGTTTAGGACGTCTCACTAAAATAGAGAAGGAGACCAATCAATATCCGGACAAACAAATCTCCACACACTACCATTACGATCTCCTCGGGAGAATCGATCAGGTTACCGATCCCCTGGGCAGAGTCACCCGGTATACCTATGACGGTTTAAACAGAGTAACGGAAGTACTTTTCCCTGTTCAAGACGGAGAACCCGCCCAGAAAGTAGTATTAAGCTATGATGATCCGACCAACACCGTCACCGTCACCGATGAAGAGGGCGGGCAGGTGATAGAGAAGAGCGACTGGGCGAACCGTTTAGCGGAGGCAAAGCAACTGTGCGCCTTTAAGGGCACGACTACGACCTATAGCTGGAGTTTTATATATGACTCCTTCGGTAAAAAGCTTCGGCAACAAGACCCCTTAGCCAATCAGTCGGATTACTGCTTTGACGGATTCGGCCGCTTAACGCAGAAAGAACTTCCCGCCGCCTGGCTGGTCAGACCCGGAGCCGCGGAGCCGGAGGAATTCCGCCCGGTGCTTGATTACGAGTATGACCGGATGGGAAACAAAACAGCCGAGCTTGATGCCAACGGCAACCGGATTGAATATTGCTATGATCTCTTAGGCCGCTTGACAAAGGTAATCACCAAGGCCCAAGATCCTTTCAGCAATGAATGGACTACAGCAGTCACCAAACACTATTACGATGCCGCCGGAAACAAGGAAAAAACGATCGATCCTAACGGAAAAGAGTGGACCTATACCTATTCCGCCCGGGGCTACCTGCTGACCGAGACCGATCCGGAAGGCAACACCACCCGCTATCAGTATGATCACTTAGGAAACAAAATCAAGGTCACCGATCCCCGGGGCAACGGCGCCGATCGCAAGTTCACCACCTGGTATCTTTATGACGATCTCAACCGCCTCACGCGGATCGTCTTCCCCGATGAGACCCCGCCAAGCTTAGATGAGCTTGCTGCCGGCAAGTACGACAACCCTTACACCGAAATCTTTTATGACCGGGCGGGGAATAAATCAGAAGAGCGGGATGTAAACGGTCTCATCACCACCTATACCTATACCCCGCGGAACCGGCTGGCGACCGTCAGCCGTAACGGAGAGCTGAAAGAGACATATTATTACAACAAAAAAGGAAACCTCACCACTGTCGAGGACGCCCTGGGCAATCTTACCCACTATGAGTATGACAGTTTGGGACGGGTCCGGACCGTCAAGCGACCGTTGAACCGGGAAAACTTCGGGTACGATGCGGTCGGGAACAGAACATGGGTCGAAGACGGTCGGGGGAACCGCACCGCCTACACCTATAACAGCCTCGGCTGGCTAACCGCGGTTCGTGATCCCTTATCCCATACAGTTAACTACCAGTATGATCCCAACGGCAACCGAATAGCTGAGATTAGCGCCAAAAAGCTGAAGACTGCTTACCGCTATGATGAAGTCAACCGTCTGGTACAACGGATTGATTCCCTTGGGAACGAGACAAAGTATGGTTATGACCTGAACGGCAACAGAGTCAGAATGGCTGATCCCAACCGGACCGTCTGGAAATACGAATACTTTGCCAATAACCTGTTACAGAATCTGATGCTGACCGGAGTGGATGGCTCCATCTATAATGTAAACTATACATACGATCCGGCGGGAAACCGTAAGACCGTGACCGATTCCAACGGCCACGACCTTCTCTATAACCAACGGGGAGGCCTCTATACTCCCGACCCCTTAAACCGCCTGACCAGTGTCGAGCGGAAGATCGGCGGAGCGGTCTATAGAACGGAATATAAGTATGAGAAACCGACTTTGCTTTCAGGCATTAAATACCCGGATTCCGCTTCCTGGGTAACCTATAACTACAATGCATTGAATCAAGTAACGGAAGTAGTCGGTTTTACCGAGCCCGGCGGCATAACCTATGACCAAAACGGCGCGGTTCAAGGATTTACCTACGCCAACGGCGCGTTAGCAAGTTACAGTTATGATCAGAACCGGCGTTTAGACGAACTCCGGATAGAAATCGGAGGCCGGGAGCTTCTGGGGCTGAATTATGGATATGATCTATCCAACAATATCATCGCCATCAATGAAAAGACCTACGAATACGACCGAAAGAACCAACTGGCTACAGCCTATACCCCCGGCCGGTTTCTGGAAGACAGCGTCACCCCGGGAACGCCCGGCCAGAAAACCGCCGATTTTCTCGGCCTGACCTGGCTGGATTTTGGCGCCGACCCGGAAGCCATCGTTAGCTTGGACTACAATTCCTCCAGTATTGGCCTGGACTTCGGGCTGGCGGCGCCGCGGATCAAAAAGATCGTGCTCACCCCGGAGGAGCGGGCGCTTAACTCTCGTATCACCGCCGGAACCCTCGATCTATATACTTCCAAAGATAACCTGACCTACACTTTAGTTCCCCGGGAGAACTGGACATTCCAAAAGAGCGACGATGGAACGATCACCCTGAACTTAAAAGAGACCCTTACCGCCCGTTACCTGAAAGTCCATCTCCTCTTTGACGACCGCGATCCGGAGTTTAACCCGGTCAACCGGGCGACCTTTCTTAATCGGCTGGCGAAGATGATCAAAGTGTACCAAGAAGCAATCGACCGGACCGAAAGCTATCAGTATGATGCCGATGGGAACCGGCTCTCCCTGGAGTTAAAACTGGTACAAACCTTTAACTACCAAAGCGAGTATTACTCCGACTCCCACCGGTTAAAAACCGACGGCAAGTACGCCTATACCTATGACAAAGCCGGTAACTTAATAGAGAAGGGTAATAGCTTTACCATTAACGGCGATCAGGTTACCTTTACGCTGACCGGCGAAGATACAGAGTATTGGCGCTACAGCTATGATCTTTTAAACCGGTTGCTTACGGTAAAAAAGAATGGTATTCTGGTAGCAGAATACGAGTATGACCCGGAAGGATTCAGGGTGGTGAAAAAAGCTCGGGGCGAGACCACCCACTACCTCTTTGAGGGCACGGAACCGATCTATGAAAAACGAATAACCGTCGAGGGTAATGTCAAGATACGATCCTATGTTTACGCTTTAGGTAAACATCTGGCAAGAGTAGATGGGGTCATCGGAGACCCGGAAGCGAAGGTCTATTTCTACCATACGGATCACCTGGGATCGGTAAGAGCGGTCACCAACCAAGCCGGCGAGGTAGTATGGAATGCCGATTACCTGGCGTTCGGAACCAGGTTTGGAGAGACTGCCGGCAGTGACTTCGAAGAGTGGCACGGGTTTACGGGGAAAGAGTATGATCCGGATACGGGGTTAAGTTACTTTAACGCTCGGTGGTATGACTCGGAATTGGGCAGGTTTATTTCAGAAGATCCGGCAAGGGATCCGAATAATCCGAATTTGTATGTGTATTGTGGGAACAACCCGCTGGTGAGGATTGATCCGACTGGAGAATCATGGGATGATGTTAAAAAAGCGGTTAGTAATGCATGGAACACTGTAAAGAGCTGGTTTAGTGGTGGTAGTGGTAGTTCTAATTCTGGTGGTTCGTCAAACGACGCGAAAGCATCTAGCCCATCAGATTTACATATTGAATTACCTAATGAATATAGAAATGAAACCCGTTCGACTTTTGATAGTTTAGGAAACGATCCCGAATTGCAGGAACTTAAGTTTAAATTTTTGATGGGAGAAATAACTTATGATGATTTAGAAAAACTCGGTGTAAAATATAGTAATTTTAGTAATGCTGAACTTGATATTTTTGCTAGTCATGCTAAAAACCTCGAAAAATTATATAAAGCAGATATTGTAAGTAAAGAACAATATGAAAGAGAATGGGAAAGACTTGGAGAAAAAGGATATTTATATGACTATGCATTTGGAAATATTAAAGCTAGTGGTGACGAATTATATTTAGTAGGGGGTATAGCACTTTATCGTTCGGTACAAATGGTAGGATCGGCTTTTATTTCAAGCCAATTATTCCAAAAAGTTGTTTTAGAGGATCCTGTAGTGGCGGAAACAGTAATCATTAACTCCCCAAATACTAATATATTGAATGTTGATATGTTTAAAAACTTGCAGACACTAGTACAAGACCAGAGAGCATGGTCGAATTTTCAGACATATATGCAAGAATGGGCGAACAGGGAATCTGTAAGACAATCTGCTGATAAAGCTTATGATGCTTTTTTAGTTTACTTAGAATTATTAAAGAAGGGTTGGAAATAAAGTGTGGTTTAAGGAAAAGAATAAAAAAAGTGCTATAATTTGGGTGATGTTATGAAGCTAATAGAAGATCGATTCGAGGAACTACATAATTCAATAGTGGAAGGAAGTGCTAATCTTTCAAAAGAACAGGCAAATATGCTTGAAAAAGAAATGATAATGAGCATTGTTGATAAAATTATTTCTGATAAGAGTGGAATTGAAGAAGATGAACTACTAATTGAATTCAAGAGACAGATTTTAATTATAATTGATAATTTATGGGCACAAAAAGAACCGGATAGGGTCGTGACATTATTAGCTAAGAATACATAGTAACTGTTACCGTTTTATCTTAGCGGAAGGCTCTGGCCTTGCCTGCCATCGTCTGGGTAATTCCATCCATCCCCCGGAACTGTTAACTTTCTACGGTTCGCCGTCCTGGTTCCATTAGAGTTCCGGGGGCTTCTCTGTTATGATGTTGGTAAGATTTACGGTCGCAGATAAATTCAAAACCCCCTTGTTCCCCTAATTCCGGAGATATGTCACTAAGGTTTTGGTTTTTACCATGGCGCCAGAAGCTCCGGCAACAAGACCCCTTAGCCAATCAGTCGGATTACTGCTTTGACGGATTCGGCCGCTTAACGCAGAAAGAACTTCCCGCCGCCTGGCTGGTCAGACCCGGAGCCGCGGAGCCGGAGGAATTCCGCCCGGTGCTTGATTACGAGTATGACCGGATGGGAAACAAAACAGCCGAGCTTGATGCCAACGGCAACCGGATTGAATATTGCTATGATCTCTTAGGCCGCTTGACAAAGGTAATCACCAAGGCCCAAGATCCTTTCAGCAATGAATGGACTACAGCAGTCACCAAACACTATTACGATGCCGCCGGAAACAAGGAAAAAACGATCGATCCTAACGGAAAAGAGTGGACCTATACCTATTCCGCCCGGGGCTACCTGCTGACCGAGACCGATCCGGAAGGCAACACCACCCGCTATCAGTATGATCACTTAGGAAACAAAATCAAGGTCACCGATCCCCGGGGCAACGGCGCCGATCGCAAGTTCACCACCTGGTATCTTTATGACGATCTCAACCGCCTCACGCGGATCGTCTTCCCCGATGAGACCCCGCCAAGCTTAGATGAGCTTGCTGCCGGCAAGTACGACAACCCTTACACCGAAATCTTTTATGACCGGGCGGGGAATAAATCAGAAGAGCGGGATGTAAACGGTCTCATCACCACCTATACCTATACCCCGCGGAACCGGCTGGCGACCGTCAGCCGTAACGGAGAGCTGAAAGAGACATATTATTACAACAAAAAAGGAAACCTCACCACTGTCGAGGACGCCCTGGGCAATCTTACCCACTATGAGTATGACAGTTTGGGACGGGTCCGGACCGTCAAGCGACCGTTGAACCGGGAAAACTTCGGGTACGATGCGGTCGGGAACAGAACATGGGTCGAAGACGGTCGGGGGAACCGCACCGCCTACACCTATAACAGCCTCGGCTGGCTAACCGCGGTTCGTGATCCCTTATCCCATACAGTTAACTACCAGTATGATCCCAACGGCAACCGAATAGCTGAGATTAGCGCCAAAAAGCTGAAGACTGCTTACCGCTATGATGAAGTCAACCGTCTGGTACAACGGATTGATTCCCTTGGGAACGAGACAAAGTATGGTTATGACCTGAACGGCAACAGAGTCAGAATGGCTGATCCCAACCGGACCGTCTGGAAATACGAATACTTTGCCAATAACCTGTTACAGAATCTGATGCTGACCGGAGTGGATGGCTCCATCTATAATGTAAACTATACATACGATCCGGCGGGAAACCGTAAGACCGTGACCGATTCCAACGGCCACGACCTTCTCTATAACCAACGGGGAGGCCTCTATACTCCCGACCCCTTAAACCGCCTGACCAGTGTCGAGCGGAAGATCGGCGGAGCGGTCTATAGAACGGAATATAAGTATGAGAAACCGACTTTGCTTTCAGGCATTAAATACCCGGATTCCGCTTCCTGGGTAACCTATAACTACAATGCATTGAATCAAGTAACGGAAGTAGTCGGTTTTACCGAGCCCGGCGGCATAACCTATGACCAAAACGGCGCGGTTCAAGGATTTACCTACGCCAACGGCGCGTTAGCAAGTTACAGTTATGATCAGAACCGGCGTTTAGACGAACTCCGGATAGAAATCGGAGGCCGGGAGCTTCTGGGGCTGAATTATGGATATGATCTATCCAACAATATCATCGCCATCAATGAAAAGACCTACGAATACGACCGAAAGAACCAACTGGCTACAGCCTATACCCCCGGCCGGTTTCTGGAAGACAGCGTCACCCCGGGAACGCCCGGCCAGAAAACCGCCGATTTTCTCGGCCTGACCTGGCTGGATTTTGGCGCCGACCCGGAAGCCATCGTTAGCTTGGACTACAATTCCTCCAGTATTGGCCTGGACTTCGGGCTGGCGGCGCCGCGGATCAAAAAGATCGTGCTCACCCCGGAGGAGCGGGCGCTTAACTCTCGTATCACCGCCGGAACCCTCGATCTATATACTTCCAAAGATAACCTGACCTACACTTTAGTTCCCCGGGAGAACTGGACATTCCAAAAGAGCGACGATGGAACGATCACCCTGAACTTAAAAGAGACCCTTACCGCCCGTTACCTGAAAGTCCATCTCCTCTTTGACGACCGCGATCCGGAGTTTAACCCGGTCAACCGGGCGACCTTTCTTAATCGGCTGGCGAAGATGATCAAAGTGTACCAAGAAGCAATCGACCGGACCGAAAGCTATCAGTATGATGCCGATGGGAACCGGCTCTCCCTGGAGTTAAAACTGGTACAAACCTTTAACTACCAAAGCGAGTATTACTCCGACTCCCACCGGTTAAAAACCGACGGCAAGTACGCCTATACCTATGACAAAGCCGGTAACTTAATAGAGAAGGGTAATAGCTTTACCATTAACGGCGATCAGGTTACCTTTACGCTGACCGGCGAAGATACAGAGTATTGGCGCTACAGCTATGATCTTTTAAACCGGTTGCTTACGGTAAAAAAGAATGGTATTCTGGTAGCAGAATACGAGTATGACCCGGAAGGATTCAGGGTGGTGAAAAAAGCTCGGGGCGAGACCACCCACTACCTCTTTGAGGGCACGGAACCGATCTATGAAAAACGAATAACCGTCGAGGGTAATGTCAAGATACGATCCTATGTTTACGCTTTAGGTAAACATCTGGCAAGAGTAGATGGGGTCATCGGAGACCCGGAAGCGAAGGTCTATTTCTACCATACGGATCACCTGGGATCGGTAAGAGCGGTCACCAACCAAGCCGGCGAGGTAGTATGGAATGCCGATTACCTGGCGTTCGGAACCAGGTTTGGAGAGACTGCCGGCAGTGACTTCGAAGAGTGGCACGGGTTTACGGGGAAAGAGTATGATCCGGATACGGGGTTAAGTTACTTTAACGCTAGGTGGTATGACTCGGAATTGGGGAGGTTTATCTCGGAGGATCCGGCGAGGGATGGGTTGAATTGGTATGTTTACTGCAGAAATAATCCATTGAGCTTCATTGACTTAACTGGAACTACAACTGTTGGAATAGGATATAACCTTTCTGCAGCTTTCATACTTAGGGGTGGAGGCCAAGTTACGGTGGCTGGAGATAAAGAAAAAATTGGTTTAATGGGATCCCTTGCCGCAGGTGGCGGAACACCAACTATTGGCGGTAGTGTTGTTCTATCAATAACAAACGCCGAGTCTATCGGTCAATTACGTGCACTTGGTATGGAAGCGGGGGGATCTGTAAGTGGTTTACCAATACCAGTTCCTGGAGTTGGGGTAGAGTTGATTTCCGGAGATGGGTGGCTTGGGGCTAATATTAGTATAAATTTTGAAGTGAAACCATGGGTAGAAGGCCACGGGGAATTAAGCTATACTTGGCTGTTGGAGCTAAATGGTAAGCAGGCGGAAAATGCGAGGGAATTTCTGAATAAAAAGATGCAAGAAGTAATTAATAAACTCCCAAAAGAAGTGCAAGAAAAAATTAGAGAACATTTGAATATCTCTGAAAAGGAGTGGAAAGAACTTACTAATGTTGGTCTTGAACCAAAATCAGATCCAAATAGTGATGTAGATACCCAAAATAATGGGCAAATGATAAACCAAAATAATATCCCACAAGTGAGCAACAATCAGTCTACCCCTAATAGTAGCGACAATAGTGATAAAACCAAGGAAAATGGGGAAAAAATCATTTGCATGGAGTTATACAGACAGGGTTTTATGGAACCATTAATTTTTAAAGCAGACGAAGAGTTTGGGAGATTATTAAAAAACAAGATGCCTAAAGTTTTAATTGGGTACCAATTTTGGGCCAAACCTGTTGTTCAAAATATGCGAGGCTCAAAAAAATTCACGAAAGCGGTAAATTTCTTTGCAAAACCTTGGACATTCGAAATGGCTCACATTATGGGGAAAAGAGAAAAAGGTAATTTCTTCGGTAAAATACTAATGGGTGTTGGTATCCCTATTTGTTACTTAATTGGGGATATATTAACGGGAGGATATATAGGGATAATTTCGTGTTTCCTGATTTTTTCATGTGTTATAGTGATGTGCTATACAATAGTTTTATATCGTAGGAAATCGGATAAATGCATTAAGGAAGTTTAGATGCTAGTAGCTTCCAATGGAAGGAATTTAAGAGGGGGCGGGACGGGCCAACTTGCTCCCTAGAAAGGGATGTCAGATATGAGCCTTTACTTCAAGATGATTGCATTCTATTTGGTAATATCAATAGGTGCTATTCTATTTCTAGTGTTATCCCATTTAAGCGGAATAAAAAACATGTTATTTATTTGGCTATTAATAGCCGGTGCGATAATAACACTCGGTACAGTATATGAAAAGAAACTACAAACTCAAACAGAAGAGTATTTAATTATACGTTATGGGAGCGAGCAGGCCGAAAAATATATGAGGTTTTATTTGGATGTCTTTATACGCCTGAAAAGCCTATTTGGTGTTGCCTTATTAATAGGTGCAATACTGGCTTTTGTGACTTACCCAGAAGGAATTGAGACGGCATTTAAATCCCAAAATGTCGTCGGGGTATTTGCAATATTTATTGGTTCATTGCTTTATATTTATTCAGATAAAATTTTGGTCGAAAATCTTTCGAAAAGCTTTTTAACACCTTTTTGCTTTAAGGTTTCATGTTTGATTGTTATTGTTATAGGGTTATTATTTATAATTTTTGGACTTTAAAGGTTGAGTAGCGTGGGTGGATTACTAGTGAATTGGAGTGGGTTGGCCCCCAGCCTCTGTCTCTCAGACCATTTAATGTAAGTGGTGCAATATTTATTCTCATATTTATATAAATGGTGATCTACAGTAGTATTATAATCAAATAACTTTTCTACAGACGTCCTGCCGGGGAGGGCAGGCCACCCAAAAACTAGGAGCCCCAAGCGGAAGGCAGGCAGACCTCACCCTCCTAAGGAAGATCAAGGAAGC
>ENA-UOOK01005263-UOOK01005263.1-fermentation-metagenome-genome-assembly--contig:-NODE-5263-length-13116-cov-76.012556_pt1 | contig 13116 bp, 11 predicted proteins | sample MGYA00245777_ERZ724023 | MGnify/ENA primary metagenome ERZ724023 (study PRJEB28704, sample SAMN03018312) | fermentation metagenome | biome: anthropogenic terrestrial biome; feature: soil... | reverse complement strand
TACAGGGTGACCTTAAATCTTCTTCGACGTAGGCGATATCATCTTCACCCATTGTTTCCCTTGCTTTAGAGAGCACCTCTTCTTTATATTTAGCAAGCTCCGCCTCTTCGTCGATTCTACTTATCGTTATATCATTACTTTCTTCAATAACAAATTTAATATGTGCTGCCGGATCTGTTGTTGTAAGGTGGACTTTAACACCCTTCTGAGCCATACCTAATGCAATTGCTGCTGCAATTGTTGTTTTACCAACACCGCCTTTACCCATGGTGAATATTACTTTTTTGCCAGAAGAATATAGGTCATCTATAACGTTTTTGAGATTAGGAATCTTATTAACATTAATCTTTTCATTGCTAATCTCATTGTTATCCTTATGTAAGAATGCCCTTACATTATCTATGCCCGTGATATTATACGCTCTAAGAGGAATTTCATAGGTCACGAAGTTTTTTAAGCCAATGGGCATACTCTTCAAAGCTTTCTGTTGTTTATCAAAAAGGCTTTGAGATACGATATCGTCATAGTTTTGCAGTATACCGTTGATTACTAGGATTTGATTATTAACACCTAAATCCTGAAGTTCCTGTGAAGCCCTCTCAGCCTCTTTAAGGGGCTCCTTTTCCGGACGGGAAACAAGAATAAGAGTAGTCATATCTTTATTGGACAATGTTTCTACAGCTTGCCTATAAACCTCTTTTTTACTTTCAAGTCCAGAAAGCTGGCCTAAACAGGATGCTCCATGTGTACTTTCGCTTATGAAATTACTCCAGGCTGAAGGCAACTGCATTAATCGAAGAGTGTGACCGGTAGGGGCTGTATCAAAAATAATGCAGTCATATTCCTTCTCTGTCTTTTCATCGGTTATAAATGCGGAAAACTCATTAAAGGCAGCGATTTCAACAGTACACGAGCCGGAAAGCTGTTCCTCCATATTTTTAATTACAACCTCAGGTAGCTTCCCTCTATATGGTGCCACAACACTTTCTTTGTATTCCTGAGCAGCTTCTTCAGGATCAATATTAACCACAATCAAATTGGGCACTTCTTTTATAGAAACCCCTTTATTATTTAATTCAGTGTTAAATACATCTTGCAGATTTGAGGCGGGATCAGTACTGATCAGCAAAATCTTTTTTCCCTCATCTGCCAGAGTCACAGCAGTAGCACATGCAGCGGATGTTTTTCCAACGCCACCCTTACCTGTAAAAAATAAATATTTAGTAAGTTTCATCTGATCAGGATTAAATACTTTGAACAAAATACTCACCTAGATGGCTTATTGTTAGCAACATTTGTCGCCACAACCACAGCCTTCACTTCAAGCGTTTTCTTTGCTTTTAGATAATTTTCTGGTACATCCAAAAATTTAAGCAATTCTTCATTTGTAGGATAACTTTTAGTTTTGACTATTTTGCCGTCAACAATAGTCACAGGTAACACGTCAATACCATCCCTGTTCAGTATTTCACTTACAGCTATGTTATCTACAAATGCCTGAGGATTATTGTTAAGGTTATATCTTTCAACCTTCACACCGTTTTTTTCCAGATTACTAAGAACTGTTGATATCCTCAAAAGTTCGGGGTTAATTACAGGCCCACATAAGCCTGTGGGACAACACATTGCAGGGTCAAAAATTATCATTTTCGCCATAAGCTATCTCTCCTTGAATTCTCATATTTTCTATACTGATATTTTCTCAACTTGAGTATTCATCTAGCTTGAGAACACTTTATTTCATTTATATCAATATATGATCATACAAAGATATGTAAATATGATATATAAAAATTACTAATACAAAGATACTACGAAAATCATTCTTATTATAATACAAAATCTAATTCGATATCTGAAGATCATTCTCCTGAGCAAGAATCAAAGAAACATGCATTCAAGTTTGCTGGAAATTCCAGACACTGCCAAAAGGAATGATATTAGGGGTTTATTTAGGAATAATTTCCCTCACCCCTACTCCCATTATCAGCAGATTTGTTTCCATGGGCGGATGGTTCCAGCCATCAGGTGAGATCGTCTTTTTCTCAACTGAAATTTCAACCTGGTTTCCGCTAAGGCCGCAGTCTCGCATGTAATCTATAACAAGTTTTTTCCCAAGTTCGGTTGCAGTTTCGAGCGCTTCAGGATATGTATCGAATTTTAGCCTACTGTCCGGGGCAAAGACCAGGAAATCCTTATCTGGTGACATGAGACTTGCTGGTCTTATCAGGATTTCAACTCTTTTGATGCCGTTTCCTACAAGCGCTCCGACTGCGTTTCCTACTTCGGCATGTTCAGGCACCAGGATTTCTGCGTCAATAATTTCCTCCAGTTCTCTCCTGTGAGCTCGGACAGGGCCCCCAAGCAGCACAATTGGAATATCCAGTTTGAATTTGGCAGGATAGTTTCCGTCCAGGATCTTTTCAATGGCTTCGTATGGAACGCCTTCGAGGATGTACGAAAGTAGATGAAGTGCCATGTTCCTTACAACTCGCTTTTTTACAGCAGTGCAGAACTCTCCAGGGGTTATGCGCATGACCCTTGCAAGCCTTTCCGCACCTATTCGGGAAGCTTCCTCACTCCACGCCGTATATTCTCCAAGCACATGTAGAGCATCAGTAGGGGTAAAACCAATTGCTTGCACAAGGCGTTTTCTGATAAGGGAATCTAAAGTCTGAGGATGAAGGTCTTTTCGGATAAGAGCTTTGATTTTGGGCACTGAAACGGGTTCTTTCCTGATAACCTCCAGCACTTCGGCTTCAGCCCTGCTCAATTCTCCTGCCGGGTAGTCAGATCTCACAAAGAATTTTGTTGGCTGAATGTTTTCGCCTAGATCTTCTCTGGGAGGCATGGGTGTCCTTTTGAGGTTATTCAGAAAAGTCGGATATTTTACCGCAGCCATTGCCAAGGGCATGACTCGCCTAGGTCCTAGAAAGAGTTCTCTGTTCACGATCCATACATGACTGTCTCCGCCTGTAGCGGTTGTTTCCATCCGAATCGCCCGAACGCGAGTTTTCCAGCCCCCTACAATGGCTCCCTCATTGTTCAGGTCAGGAACTCCCATACAGATCGAGGAAATATCCGTGCTTGTTCCGCCAACATCAATTACGGCACAGGTCTTAAGTCCTGAGAGGTAAGATGCCCCTACAAGGCTTGCTGCCGGTCCTGAAAAAATAGTTTCGATAGGTTTTTTCAGGGCATCTCTTATCCCCACAACCGAACCGTCACATTTGAGCATAAGGAGCCGTGCATCAATTCCGCGCTTCACGATATCTGAAATAATTGACTGTACAAACTGTCTTGTTATAGGGATAAGCTGCGCATTCAAGAATGCTGTCACTGCCCTTTCGTAAGCTCCCAACTCCTGGGAAAGTTCATGCCCGCAGACCGCAGGCAATCCAGTGTGCTCAAGAACCAGGTCTCTTGCTCTTATTTCGTGCTCAGGGTTCCTTGTGCTGAAGTAAGAAGATATGGCAAAAGCTGAAACCCGGTTCTTGACCCGCAGTGCAAATTTCTCAATAGCTTCAAGGTCAAGTTTAGCAACCTCTTCTCCGTTATGGTTGTGCCCACCTGCAGCAAAAAGTATGTGTTTGGCAGGCAATTCTTTCTCAAGTGGATGGGCTCCTATGAGGATCAAGGCTACAGGAAAACCCGTGCCTTCAAGAATGGTATTGGTTGAGAGGGTCGTTGAAACCGAAACCAGTTTTACGTCTTTGAGATATTCAGAATCGAGATCATCAATTACGTTTTTAATGCCAGCAAGAGGATCGGGATAGGTCGTAAGCGCTTTGTTCGAATCTATAATTTCTCCGTCTGAATCCCTTATAAGCACCGCATCGGTATAAGTGCCCCCAGCATCAATCCCAAGGCTATAATGCATGATGAAAACGACCCCTTTTTGTTTTTTCAAGTACTTTTGACAGATTTTTGCTTCTCCTGCAAGTTACTAAGAAAAAAATAATCTCAAAACTAATAAGTGCTGTAATAAAAATACAATCTTAAAACAATAATATCTGAAAACCTTAGATATATATCTATTTCAAGATGATTTGAAATTATCAGAAACGATAACTTTCTTTAGTCATATAAAAATAATGTAAGATTTGGCTCTGTAGAAAACCTATCTACATCAGATGAAAGAGGCTGAAAAAAGATAAGTATATTCAGATCTTGCTGCTCAGTTTAAATTTATGAAAATTCATTATTTTAGAGGATTTCTACAGAGCCTAAGATTTGTTTAACTTAGTGTAAGATTAGTTTAAGTTAGTATAAAACTAGTATAAGATTAGTTTAATAATTTTATAAGAAAAGGACTCTGTTGTTATGACTCCTGCAAAACCTGCTCAAAATGCTATTCCTAATCTTCCTGAGGATTTTGATGCCCGGATCCTCAGCATTCTCCCTTACTACTCCAGTTTTCATCAGGAGACTATCAATTTAGTTAAATCTCTGCCATCCAGCCCCAGAATCTGGCTGGATACCGGATGTGGAACAGGTTCCCTGGTCAATAAGGCAACTGAGGAATTTTCCACAACAAAATTTCTTTTGCTTGATCCTTCGGAAGGCATGCTGGCCCAGGCAAGGAAAAAACTGTCACTCTGCTCTGCAGACAGGCTGGAGTTTCTAAAAGCTTCCCCTACTCAGGATTTTTCGCAGGAATTGGAGGAACAACCTGACGTTATAACTGCCATACAGTGCCACCATTATCTTAGCCGCGAAGACAGGGCTAAAGCAGTTGGCGTGTGTCACAGGCTTCTAAAAGATGGTGGAATTTACATTACCTTTGAGAACATCAGGCCATTAACCAAAGAGGGGGTCATGATAGGAAAAAGATACTTGCACGATTTCCAGTTAGCTCACGGAAGGACTGAGGAAGAAATAAAGGAGTATCTGGAGCGTTTTGACACTGAGTATTCTCCTATAACTGTCGAAGAGCATCTTAAACTTTTGAGAGAAACAGGATTCAAAACCGTGGAGTTATTCTGGTACTCTTATATGCAAGCTGGCTTTTACTGCATTAAATAGTGATTTCCTATAATGATTTCCTATAATAATTTCCTATAGTGATTTCTTTTATACAGGCTTGTTCCTTCCCTTACAAGCTTTAAAAATCAATTCATAGGTTACTAGCCCTATCCTCCTGATCAATAAGACAAACTTTTACTTTATGAATGAAATGGTATTAACATTGATTCTGCATTCTATTTTGTGGTGAAAAGTTAATCTAAGAATATTCTTTGAAATATGTCTGGGAGGAGTTTATGGAAGGTTTAGTAATCTATGTACTAATCGGCATTACCGCAGGCATTTTAAGTGGATTCTTTGGGATTGATGGTGGGGTTATAATTATTCCTGCACTTGTCTTTTTAGAAGGATTTTCTCAATTGAAAGTCCAGGGAACTTCTCTGGTTGCATTACTTCCGCCTGTTAGCATACTTGCATTTTTTGAGTACTATAAAAGAGGATATGCGGATTTATACGCAGGCATAATTATTTGCATTGCTATGATTATTAGCGCAAAATTTGGAGCTCAATTGGCAACTTCACTTCCACTTGACATAATGAGAAAAGCTTTTGGCATATTTGTTATTTTAGTAGGAATAAAAGCCTTTTTGGGAAAGTAAATCTCTCATTTCAGAGAATGAAAAAAAATGAAAAAAATTAGAACTAAATGGTGCTCTCAGATTTGTTGAGATTCCCTTTGTCAAAACTTATTGGTATTCCTGAACCTACTCGGTTTCAGGAATCCTGAAAAAAGATATAAGCTTAATAAGAAGCGTATCTCCTCTTCGTAGTTCTATCTCTCGTATAGCTTGTATTGCTTCGAGTGTTATCGTGAGTATCACCAGCATTCCTGGAATTTCTTCTCTTCGATTTCTGAGCAATTTCCACAAAGGGTTTTCTGCCTCTCTTTTTATTTTTGAAGATTTCGAGCAGGGTTTCGGCTTGGGTGAAGGGTAATGTTACGAAGGAGAAATGCGGGAAAATTTCGACATCTCTTATTTTCAGATCATTTTCTCCAGTCTCTTCTTTTATAAACTCACACAGCCTGTTAGGGTTCGCCATGCCTTCGGCTTTACCCATGGCAATAAAAAGCCTTGTTTTACCTTTCCGGTCAACATAGGAGCTTCCAGAAATCTCCGCATACATACTTTCATCGAACTTTTCCTTGAAAGCGCACTTCAGGAGGGCAGCCAGAATTTTTTCGGCGGGATATTCATCCAGGAGCTTTTCGCTCATCTCAAGGCAGTCGCCGTATTCCTCTGTTTTTATAGTATCTTCGATCTCGGCTTTTACTCTTGCCCTTTTGGCTTTTATTACATCTTTTATCTCGGGGATTCGGCCCCTCTTCATTTCGGAGTTTGAGGTCTTTTTTATGTAGGTTAGTCGCCTGTACTCCGTAGATGTAACGAAAGTAATTGCAGTTCCCTGCTTGCCTGCCCTGCCTGTCCTTCCTATTCTGTGCACATAGGATTCAGGGTCCTGAGGAAGGGAATAGTTGATAACATGGGTCAGATCCATGATATCGATTCCCCGAGCTGCAACGTCAGTTGCTACGAGGATATTTATTTTTTGTTTTCTGAACCGGTTAAGTATCTTTTCCCTTTCATTCTGGGAAATATCGCCGTTCAGGGCATCAGCTATGTAACCACGGTCTCCAAGCTTCTGGGCAAGCTGGGTTGTATCGTTTTTTGTTCTACAGAATACAAGCCCGTAGAATTCGTCTTCAATATCGATAATCCGGCACAGGGCTTCAAATTTATCGGCTTCTCGGACTTCAAAGTAAATTTGCTCAGTCAAGCTTGCAACAAGCTCTTCTTTTTCGATGGCAACATGCTCATAGTTCTTCATGTATCTCTTGGCTATTCCAAGGATCGGCTTTGGCATTGTAGCTGAAAAGAAAAGCATTCGTTTTTCAGGCCCAGTTGCCCTCAGGATTTCCTTAATATCGTCAATAAAGCCCATATTGAGCATCTCATCGGCTTCGTCAAGCACGAAGTAAGCAATGTGCTCAAGATTTAAGCTCTTTCTCTGAAGGTGGTCGATAACCCTTCCTGGGGTCCCCACAACGATGTCAACTCCACTTCTCAGCATCCTGAGTTGCTGGGTCATGGATTGTCCTCCATAAATCGGGACGATATGTAGCTTTTTGTCTCCTTTCAAGGAATTAAGTTCGTCTGAGACCTGGATTGCCAGTTCTCGAGTCGGAGTCAGGACTATTGCCTGTACTTCCCCTGATTTCTCAGGAATTCTTTCTATAATGGGGGCTCCGAATGCCGTTGTTTTCCCGGTTCCGGTCTGAGCCTGCCCTATAATATCGCATTCTCCTTTCAAAAAAAGCGGGATTACTTTTTCCTGAATTGGGGTTGGTTCTTCAAACCCTTTCTTTTTAAGGGCTTTTAACGTACTGTCTGAAAGCCCCAATGCCTTAAATTTTGCTAATTTTTCCATGTACTCACTCTAATATTGACAAATTGACAGTTATTTCTCACAGACCACGCAACTGCTAGACCTGCTGGTTATATGCTCTGCCGCATACCCGACAGTATCCTTTGCAGGAGAGGCCACTTATCAAAACCGGTACACAATACCAGCTAAAAACAAGTAAACACGCCGTATAAATGGTTAATATCCCCGGGAATGCGAGAAGGTGCCTGAGGATCAGGGAAATTCAGAACCGATATGAATAAAACTTATACAGCAAAAATTCGCTCTTCTTGGATAAGTTCCGGACGCTTTTTTTGAACTCTTCCCTGTAATACAGGCAGACTGAATTATTAGATTAGATAATGTTAAATTAAATAACCTTTAACTCGGATGGTTATCTTGTAACTCATTTTCCTGTATATAACCCTTTGCTACCTCTTGAATGAAATCTTTAATAATAAAACCTTATATTGTGGAACAACCCTTGTGCCAGAAGTCGGTATTTCTCAGGAATCCTCGCTTAAAATTATGATTACATTTAAGGTGGAGATTGCAGATCCGAGACAATGCTTACGGATTGGTGGTTAGAGATTATCAGATATAGACTTTCTATATAAGGACCATGGATGGCGGATAAACACGGATAATTAAGAATTGAAAAACCATTTGTGTTCTTTAGTAGTAACAGCCATGAAAACAAAGCTCATCGGTCAACATTTCTTTAATGAGATTAAGCCTGTTGATTGAATTCCTGATTTGTTCGGGCTTATCCAGCATTTCTTCACACCCAGTTTCTTCCTGTATTGTTGTGATCTTTAAAAGCTCGGCAAAATTTACGCATTCATCTAGAAAACTGTTGAACAGCTTGCGAGCCCTTATAAGGTTGTCCGATGTCCTGAAGTCTGGCTGGACGGTTTTCTCAAATTCTGCTCTCTGTTTCATTTCTAAGGCTAGGAGACGCGACTCAACATAATCTCTGGCATTTAGAAGATCCCCGAGTTTTCTTAGATAAGTCCCTATATCCTGGGTAAAATAAGCAATTTCAAAAGCCCACTGCTTATCAAAATTTGTCTTCGTTTTTGTATTGGAATATCTGCTTGTCAGCCAGTTCATCTCCTGTTTTATCTTTACCATCTTACCTTTATTATCTTTAAATATTAACATTATGGCGCTTTATATAGCGGTTTCATCCCTTTGGGCGGAATCGCAGACAAGTTGACGAAGTCACTGAAGCCTATGTCCGAAACTTTATCGAGAGATGCATGAGGCTGGTATTATTCTGACAATTGAAGACCCTTCAAATCCTAGAGTCCTGATTGCAGAAGTTCACACCTGCAGCCCGGCTAACCAGTAAAAATCATATTAAATGAAACAGTAGTCATAGAAAATCAGTAATCATTAGAGAAATAGTAGCTAACATAGAAAACCATTAACATTAGAGAAAAATTGACCTCTAAAAGAATACAACCGTAGCAAAATAACAATCATAAACAAAAACTGGGCCGTAAACAAAACTTAATTTCTATTTGAATGGTTTTGAGGGAATCCTTGAGAAGGACTCCCTAACTACCAGTTAGACCGGAGAACATTCATTATTGTTTTTTAAGTTATTTTTTAATTAAAAGCAACCTCAAAAAAGAATTAATTTTAAATTGAAATTCTTATTTTGAAGCCGCTTTTGGAGTATCTGATTTTGGAACTAATATCTTAATATACTCTTTTGTACCAGTCTTTGCCCTTTCATTAGATATTGTTATGCAGTCTTTTGGGCAACCGCTAACGCATTCAGTGCACATAATACATCTGAATACATTAAGCTCCCACGTTTTATCGGTTTTGGTAACTGTTATTGCATCTGGGGGACATTTCTTTTGGCATATTCCGCAGAGAATACAGTTGTCAGGATTGAAAACAATCCTTCCTTTAAATCCTTTGAAAGGTTCCCTTATCTCGAAGGGGTAAAGTCTGGTAGCAGGTTTACGAGAAACATTTGCTAGAACAAGGTTTAACATGCCCATTATATCACCCTTCTTTTTATCTCTCAGTGCAGCTAATGCAGGGGTCTATCGTAAGTACAATTATAGGGACATCTGCGAGTTTTGCGCCCGGAAGTGTCAGCAATAGTGAGGGTATATTCGCAAAGGTAGGGGTTCTTATTTTAAGCCTTTCAAGGTTTTTAGTACCCTTGCCCTTCACATAATATACAACTTCGCCTCTGGGCATTTCGCATCTCATAATTGCTTCGCCTGTAGGGGAGCCTTTTATAGGTACTGCAATCTCACCATTAGGTAATTTGGAGATCGCATTCCTTACCAGCTTAATAGATTCGTATAATTCTCCAATTCTTACTTTAGTTCTGGCGTAACAATCTCCATCTTTTTCGACGACTGGCTTAAAGTCCAGGTCCCTATAGATATCCCAGTCTTCTGTTTCTCTCACGTCAATGGCATTCCCACTTCCTCTAAGTGTAGGACCAGCAGTTCCAGCCTCATACGCGAGTTGCTTTGACATTGTGGCTAATCCCACAAGTCTTTTCTTTACAGTGTAGTTGTTTACGAACACTTTTTCGATATCTTTGATCTTGGGTTCCAGCGTGTCGAGAGTCTTCAGGATCAGGTCAATATGTTCTTTAGACAGATCTTTACTGGTCCCACCAACTTTGGCCATTGAATGTATAACTCTGTTTCCAACGGTCATCTCCATTATATCTAATACTGACTCTCTGTACTTCCAGCATTCATAAAAGAGGCTCTCAAATCCAAAACCATCTGCAAACAAGCCAAGCCAGAGGAGGTGACTATGAATTCTATTGAGCTCACCCCAGATCACTCTTAAATATTGTGCTCTTTCAGGAACTTCGACATCGAATAGTTTTTCGACGGCTCTTGCGTAAGTTACACCATGCAGAGCACTACATATTCCACATATTCTTTCACAAATATACAGCGTTTGATTATAGTCCTTAGTGTCTATAAATTTCTCAAGCCCTCTGTGCACGTAGCCCAGTGAGGGAAGTGCTCCAACTACAACATCGTTGTCGATTTCAAGTTTTAATGATACTGGTTCGGGTAAAACGGGATGCTGAGGACCAAACGGTATTATGGTTGTCATGTGATTCTCCTCTTAAATTGCTTTAAGCCAAGGGAGCTTTTGGACTGTTTGGCGTTAAGTAAAGGTGACCTTTGTAGTCTATTGCTAAACCTTCGAAAGTCAATCCGAAGAGATCCTGGTACTCGTTCTCAATCAGAAGTGCACATAGATAAATGCCTGATACACTTTTGGGCTTTTCACCTGGTTTCAGATAGTACCTTAGATTTTTCAATTTGTAATCTTTCTCAAAGATATATATCAAATCGTGACCTTCGTTAGCTTTCAGGCATATCATAGTAGCATAACGATAGCCATCACTTTTTAAACCCTCAACGGTTTTTAGCAGTTCTGCACTGCTTTTAATTTCTACCTCGTTCTCAAGCATTCGATGCCACCTCCTTTCCTTTCAATTTTACTTCTTTTCCTCTGATATTCCCTTTCTTTTTATTTTCAAGTATTGAAAGCGCTGCTACTACGCCGTCAATTATGGCTTCAGGCTTCGGGCAGCATCCTGGAACATATGCATCCACGGGTATAATTTGGTCCACTCCGCCTATCACATTATAGCAGTCGTGGAATATCCCACCAGTAGAGGCACAGGCGCCTACAGCTAAAACGACTTTCGGATCCGGGATCTGGTTGTAAAGATTTTTAAGCACATTAACACTCTTATAATTCACCGAACCGGTAACTACCATTATGTCAGCTTGTTTTGGAGTACCAATATTTAAAAGACCAAATCTTTCAGCATCATATAAAGGAGTGAGACAGGCGACTACCTCAATATCGCAGCCATTACAACTGTTACAGTTCACATGTATTATCCATGGTGATTTTGCCAGACTCATTATTTATCCCTCTTTTTACACGAGTGTTGGTTTGGTAATGTACAGGAATGCGATGTTCACAATGGAAATTGCTAGAAGGAACGTCCAGCTTAGTTTGAGCATCCATTGCCAGTACACTCTTGCAGTAATGTTGTCTATGACAATTACAAGCAAGAAAGCAGCGATAGATATAAGCACACCTATCAGTGGGTTTACAGTCCAGAATACGAAAATGAGTCCTGTTAAAAACACGTATTCATAGAAGTGCCCAATCTCAATGCCGGCTAAACCCGGTCCAGAATACTCGGTAAGCATTCCTTTAACCAGCTCCTGGTGAGCGTGGTGAGAGGTCGAATAGTCAAAGGGTGACTTTTTCAATTTTATATTCAGAACAAATAACATTGCTATGAATATAAGAGGGGTGTACATCAAGAGAGGGGTTGATGCATCTAGAACTGCGGATAGTTTAAAGGTACCAGTAACCAGGTATATTGCCAGAGCGTATAAGATTAAAACGGGTTCATAGGACAGTATAGCCATAATTTCCCTTGAACTCCCTATCCTGGCATATGGGGAACCAGTACTCATTCCTCCTACTATGAGAGCTATTGAAGATATAGTGTATACAAATATTATCATCAGAATATCTGCTTTAAACACTAACATCAAGAGGCTCAAAATCATGAAGGCTACGTACACAACTACGTATAAGTTTTGGGACTCATTTACAATCATATTGTCTTTACTGAGAAGCTTCTTGACATCATAGTAAGGCTGCAAAAGAGGAGGACCAACTCTACCCTGCAATCTTGCAGTGAGCTTCCTGTCAATTCCTGCGGCTAAACAGCCGATGATAGGAGCACCAATTAATACAAGAACAGCTGTTAAGACGTCGTTCACATTCATAATACTCCTCCTGCCAATGCAATTACAATTAGAATTATGGAAATTGCATATCCTATTGTTGTAAGTTTACTTTCTCCAAAAGTATTCTCAAGATAAATGTTAGAGACATTACATTTATCATAGCTGCAAAGTCCATTCCTGAACATCAATCTGTCCATCTCGAGGTTGTTTTCTCCACACATATAATAACTAGATTTGCGAGGAGTGAACATATTTTTGGTAGCGACATAGATCAGAAGAGCCAGAGCAAGCACTACGAATATTGCTGCATAAGCAAATGCTCCTATCTCAGATGCGAATTGCCCAGCTTGTCCTGAAATAACAGGTGCAGCATTGAGCAAAGTTTCGACCTGAGGTCTAATGAAGTAATCATATATTGCGAATACAAGAATACTTGTAACTACAATAGCTGATCCAAGGAATGATAGTGGGAAATATGTTTCCGGTTTTTTATGAGTAACTACATTCTTATCCATGGTGGAAGACATAATCGTTCCAAGCCATTTAGCATAGTAAACCGTAGTGAGTGCACTTCCAAGTATAAGGAATACTATCACAATAGGATTCTGTGAAGCGGCTTGCATTGACACCCATTTTGTAAGCAATACGCCAAAAGGGGGCAATAGCATGGATACCATTCCCAAAGCTGCAAGAATGGTGAGAAGAGGAGCTTTCTTTATTAATCCTGACATGTCTTCGATATCTCTGCTTCCTATAGTGTGCTCAATTTCACCAGTGCACAGGAAGAGGAGAGCTTTTGATATTGCGTGGAACAGAATAAGCATAATCGCGGCAGCTACAGCCAGAGGGGTGCCTATTCCAGCACTTGCGATAATTAATCCCAGGTTTGCGATAGTTGAGTAAG
>ENA-UOOK01005262-UOOK01005262.1-fermentation-metagenome-genome-assembly--contig:-NODE-5262-length-13118-cov-4.181046_pt1 | contig 13118 bp, 10 predicted proteins | sample MGYA00245777_ERZ724023 | MGnify/ENA primary metagenome ERZ724023 (study PRJEB28704, sample SAMN03018312) | fermentation metagenome | biome: anthropogenic terrestrial biome; feature: soil; material... | reverse complement strand
AGGGCAGCGACGGCGGCCACAACGGGATGAAGAACATCATCTATCTTTCCGGAAGCGACGCCTTCCCCCGCGTGAAGATGGGGATCGGCGCAAAGCCGAACCCGCAGTGGGACCTGGCCGGCTGGGTGCTTTCCTCCTTTTCCGAACAGGAGAAAAAGGCGCTGAGCGAGGCGATGGACCGCGCGGCGGAGGCGCTTTCCCTGATGGTCTGCGGAAAAACGGAGGAAGCGATGAACCGATACAACTCATAAAAAACGAACCCGGCCTCCCCGCCGCGGGACGGCCGGAATCACGAAACAGGGAGTCTTCATGAAATTTTTAACGTCCGCCTTCCTCGCGGTCAGGGAATTTTCCGCGCTGGACCAGGCCGTCAAAAACGGGGCCCTGCCCGCGGCGGTCACCGGTGTTTCCGGCATACACAAGGCAAATCTCATCCAGTCGCTCTGCGCCCTGAACGGACGCAGGGCTTTTGTCGTCGCCGCGGATGAATCAGAAGGGCAGCGGCTGTGCGATGACCTTGCCGCCATGGGGATGCATCCGCTGACGTACCCCCTGCGGGATTTCAACTTCCGGGATACGCAGGGCAGCTCGCACGAATACGAGCACCAGCGCATCCGGGTGCTTTCGCGCCTGCTTTCCGGCGAGTGCGACTGCGTCGTCTGCTGCCTCGACGCCGCGCTGCAGTACACGATTCCCCCGGACGAGCTGCGCCGCCGCACCGCCGTGCTGAGCGCCGCGCAGAAAATCGCGCCGGAAAAAGCCGTGCAGACGCTCGCGGCGTGCGGCTATGAGCGGGCCGAACAGATCGAGGGCGCCGGGCAGTTTTCGCTGCGCGGGGGAATCCTCGACTTTTTTACGCCGGGCGCGGAAAATCCCGTGCGCGTCGAATTCTGGGGAGACGAGATCGACACGCTCTCGTTTTTCGACCCGGAGACCCAGCGCCGCACGGACAGCGTCCCCCGGGCCGTCGTCACCCCTTCGGTGGAGGCGCCGGTCGAGCATCCGGAGGTCCTTGCCCGCAGGATCCGCACGCACGCGGCTTCCCTTCGCGGGAAAAACGCGCCCGCCGCGAAGCAGGTTCTGCTGGAACAGGCGGAAAAGCTGGAAAACCACGCGCACATCGGCTGCGCGGACAAATACATCCCGTTCCTGTACGAAAAGCCGGCGACGCTGTTCGACTATGCGGATGGTTCCACGCTGCTTTTCGTCTCCGAGCCGGCCAAGGCGAAGGAGCGCATGCGCACCGTCCTCTGGCAGTGGGGCGAGGACATCCGCGAATATCTTTCCGAAGGCGTGCTCTGCCGCGGGCTGGACACCTACAGCGGCGACTGGCAGTACGCCCTTTCGGAATTTGAGCGCCTCGGCGCCGTCTATCTCGACACGTTCGTGAGAAGCAGCTACGACACGCCGCTGCGCACGCTGCAGAACGTCACGGCACGCCAGCTTTCGGTGTGGGGCGGAAGCCTCCCGCTTCTGCTGGAGGACGTGCAGGCCATGCTCGCGAACCATTGGGCCTGCGTAATCCTGGCGGGCACGGAGCGCGCCGCGCGCACGCTGACGGCGGACCTTCAGGCGAAGGATATCCCGGCCGTGCACCTCTCCGACCCGCAGGAGGCCGAGAAGGGCGTCGCCACTGTCACCGAGGGCTCCCTGAGCGCCGGGCTGGAATACCCGGGCGCGGGGTTCGGCCTGATCACCCACGGGCGGATCCTCGCGCCGGCCCGCAAAAAGGCGAAGAAACGCGCGCCGAACAGCCAGGAAATCTACAGCCTCGCCGAGCTTTCCCCCGGCGATTACGTCGTTCACGCCACCCACGGGATCGGCGTGTTCGAGGGAATCCATAAAATTAACATGCAGGGCGTCGTCAAGGACTACATGAAGCTGCGCTATGCGAAAAACGACACGCTTTACGTCCCCGTGACGCAGCTCGACCTCGTCTCCAAATATATCGGCCCGCGCGAGGGCGCGCAGGTCCGCCTGCACAAGCTGGGGGGCACGGACTGGCAGAAAACGAAGGCCCGGGTGCGCGCTGCCGTGAAGGACATGGCGAAGGACCTGATCCGCCTTTACGCCGGCCGCATGAAGGCGAAGGGCCACGCCTTTGCGCCTGACACTGAATGGCAGCGGGATTTCGAATCCCATTTTGAATTTGAGGAGACCGAGGATCAGCTGCGCTGCATCGAGGAGATCAAAGGCGACATGGAGCGCGAAGTCCCGATGGACCGCCTGCTGTGCGGTGACGTGGGCTTCGGCAAAACCGAGGTGGCGCTGCGCGCCGCGTTTAAGTGCATCAGCGATTCCAAGCAGTGCGCGATGCTCGTGCCCACCACCATCCTCGCCTGGCAGCATTACCAGACGATTTTAAAGCGCATGGACGGCTTTCCCGTCCGCGTGGAGCTTCTGTCCCGCTTCCGCACGCCGAAGCAGCAGGAGGAGATTCTGAATCAGCTGCGCCGCGGCGAGATCGACATGGTGGTCGGCACCCACCGCCTGGTGTCGAAGGATGTGAAATTCCGCGACCTGGGCCTTGTCATCATCGACGAGGAGCAGCGGTTCGGCGTCGCGCAGAAAGAGCATCTCAAGGACCTGTACCGCGACGTCGACGTGCTTACGCTTTCCGCCACGCCGATCCCGCGCACGCTGAACATGGCGCTTTCCGGGATCCGCGACATGTCGGTGATCGAGGAGGCGCCCCATGACCGGCACCCCGTGCAGACTTATGTGCTGGAGCATGACGCGGGCATTCTGGCGGACGCCATCCGGCGCGAGCTGCGCCGGGGCGGACAGGTCTATTACCTGCACAACGACATCGACACGATCGAGCGCACCGCGGCCGCGCTCCGGGCGCAGCTTCCCGAAGCGCGCATCGGCATCGGCCACGGCAAGATGAGCGAGCACGAGCTTTCCGAGGTATGGCGCAGGCTCGTCGACCACGAGCTGGACATCCTCGTGTGCACCACCATCATCGAAACCGGCGTGGATGTGCCGAACGCCAACACGCTCATCATCGACAACGCCGACCACATGGGGCTTTCCCAGCTCCACCAGCTGCGCGGCCGGGTGGGCCGTTCTTCCCGCCGCGCCTACGCGTATCTGACCTTCACCCGCAACAAGGTGCTGACCGAGATCGCCCAGAAGCGCCTTTCCGCCATCCGCGAATTCACGGAGTTCGGCTCCGGCTTCAAAATCGCGATGCGCGACCTGGAGATCCGCGGCGCCGGGAACATTCTTGGCGGCGAACAGCACGGCCACATGGAATCCGTCGGCTACGACATGTACCTGAAGCTGCTGGCCGAGGCGGTCAGCATCGAGAAGGGAGAAACCCCCGCGCCCGCGGACAGCGAGTGCCTGGTCGACATGCAGGTGCAGGCGCACATTCCGGAAGCCTATATCGAGAGCCTCAGCCAGCGGCTGGAGATCTACCGCCGCATCGCGGACATCCGCAGCGACGAGGACGCGGGCGACGTGATCGACGAGCTGATCGACCGGTTCGGCGACCCGCCCGCCGCCGTAAAGGGGCTGATCGACGTCGCCCTTCTGAGAAACATGGCGTCCTCGCTCGGCATTTACGAGATCAAGCAGCAGGGCCAGACTCTGCTGCTCTACAAAAACGACATCGACATGAAACAGCTCTCCCCGCTGATCGGGCGGATGCGCTCCCGCGTGATGATCAGCGCGGGCTCCAAGCCCTACATCAGCATCCGGCTGCCGCAGGACGCGGCCCCGCTGGACACCCTGAACGACGCGCTGCGGGCCATGAGCTCGGGCGCCGCCTGAATTTGTTTACAAAATCCGGCTGGACAAAGCTTCTTCAAACGCGTATAATGCTATTTATGAATAGAAATCGGAGTGTGAAGCTATGAACTTTTTAAAAAAGCTGACCGCAGCCGGTCTGTCGCTGGCGCTTTTGGCGGGTACTGCCGCCTGCACCGGCGCCGACAAAAGCTGGGCGGCCAAAAACGACAGCCTTACCGTACCCATCGGGGCTTATATCTATTATGAATATCTGGCTTATCAGGATGCTTCTTCCAAGGTAAAAGATTCCAGCAAACCGGTGCTGGAGCAGACGGTGGAAAACAAGGATGCCGCGACATGGATCAAGGACAAGGCGGTGGACTACACCAAGCTGCTGCTCGCCGCGGACAAGAAGATGAAGGACCTGAAGCTCTCCCTGACCGAGGATGAGAAAAAGCAGATCACGTCCGACACCTCCTCCCAGTGGTCGCAGTATCAGTCCACGCTGGAGGGCTACGGCGTCTCGAAAGAGTCCTTCGGGCTTGCCTCGGTTGAATTTTCGGAAAAATACAGCAAAATCTTTTCGGCCATCTACGGCAAAAACGGCACGAACCCCGTCAGCGACGCGGACCTGAAAAGTTATTTCGAGAAAAATTTTACGGATTTTTCGTATGTGATGATCCCGCTTTACGACACCAAAACCTATGCGGCGCTGGATGACGCCAAGATCAAGGAATACAAGAAAATGGGGGATGACTACGCCGCCCAGCTCTCCAAAGGGACAACCACCGTGGACAAGGTGGGCGAGGCCGTGAAGCAGAAGCTCTCGCTCGACGCGGCCCCATCCCAGAACACCACGGATGTGATCGACGATTCGTCCGGATATCCGGCGGACATGGTGAAGCTGATCCAGGGAATGAAGGCGGGCGAAGCCAAGACCATCGAGATCACCGACGCGAACGCGTACCTGATCGTGATGAAGCACGACGTGACGAAAAAGACGCAGAGCCAGCTTTCCACCGACAACGGCCGCCTTTCCGTGCTGAACCGGATGAAATCCAAGGAATTCACCGATATGCTGGAATCGGAAGCCAAAAACCTCAAGAACGTCCAGCTGAACGACAAGGCGCTGAACGCCTATCCGCCGAAGCTGTTCGTCCCGAAAGACACCGCTTCCGCGGCGGGCTGACCCCGTTTCCCTGAAACGGCGCCGGACGGCGAAAGCCGCCGCCAATGACAACCAAAAACAGAAGCCGGGATCGGAAAAAGCTTGTTTTCCGAAATATCCCGGCTTGTTTTTTATATACTAGAGGGGAAAAGTACGGCGGGGCCGAAATCATTTGGCCCCGCCGCCAAGAGAAGCATATCATGGTGACAGATTCTTCTCAAAGCGGAAAGAAAGGAGCGCTGCCGAATGGGAGATTGGATGATGCGGCTTGAGTTTCTGCTGAAGCTGGCCCTGGCGGGCGTCTGCGGAGCCGCGATCGGCTACGAGCGGAAAAACAGGCTGAAGGAAGCCGGAATCCGGACGCATATGCTCGTCGCCATCGGGTCCGCGCTGATGATGATCGTTTCCAAATACGGTTTTTTTGATGTGCTGTCCCCCGGCCGGGTCGAGCTCGACCCGGCGCGCGTCGCGGCCCAGATCGTAAGCGGAATCGGCTTTCTGGGCGCCGGCATGATCTTTATCAAAAAGCAGTCCGTCAGCGGGCTGACGACGGCCGCCGGGATATGGGCCACCGCCGGAATCGGCATGGCCGTCGGCGCGGGGCTCTACTTTTCCGGCATCGCGGCGACCGTCCTGGTCTTTTTCGTGCAGGTGGTCCTGCACCGGAACTTCAAATGGATCAAAATTCCGATCGCAAAGCAGGTGATCCTGCAGACCGACGACAGTTCGGACTCCATCTCGCTGATCCGGGAAAAGTTTCTGGAAAACCATCTGGAAATCATCGGCCTGAAAGCCGGGAGAGCAGCGGACGGGCTGATGGAAATCGAGCTGTATGTCAAGTTTCCCCCCGATTGCGACGCTTCCGGGCTGCTGAACCTCTTTCACGGCAATCCCCATATCAAATCGATCGAGTACTGAGTTTTTCCTCAAATCCGGGCAGACGCAAGGGGACGACGCCGCCATGGCTCCGCCCCCTTGCCTATGTACTTCTGTGCTTCCGTTTTTCGGGCCGTTCGTCACGCGAACAGTTCCGGCTCGGCCCTTCTCTTCAGGCCCTCCTCCAGCTCGTTTCGGTGATACAGATAGCCGGCGTCGTCGTAATATTTCGCGTGCTGCGGACACTTTTTGATGCAGGCGCCGCACTTGATGCAGATTCCCGTAAACTCCCGGACATTTTCCGGGGAGATCGAGCCCATGGGACACACCCGCGCGCAGAGCCCGCAATTGACGCAGCCGTCCCCGGTGAGCGGCTTCACCCGGCGGATGTCAACCGGGTTCCCCTTCCGGTCCCGGGGCCAATAATAGCCGCGGTAGGGAAACGGCGTCCCCTTTACGGCAATCGGCGCGCCGAACGAACCCTCTTCCATTTTGCGGAATTTTTCCGCCGCGGAACGCCCGAAATTGCGGGCAAGCTCCAGATCGGCGGAATCCGGGCGCCCCTTCGCGAGGACATCCGAAAAGGAATGCTCCCCCACAAAGGCCGCGGCTGCGATGGTATGGAACCCATCCTTTTCCAGAATGTCGCGCAGCTCGATCAGCGCGTCGTCGTAGTCGCGGTTCCCGTACACCACCATCGGCACTGCGGCGGCTCCCCCGCCGCGCACCCCCGAAAGGTATTTCAGCAGCACGTTCGGCACCCGGCCCGCATAGACCGGGGTTCCGAACACGACAAGGTCGCGCGGGGAGAAGTAAAGCGGCTCCCTTCTTTGAGCGGGCAGCGTAAAATCAAATTGCAGAAACTCCGCCCCCAGTTCCTCCGCCGCCTGTCCGGCCGCCGCCGAAACCGCGCGCCGCGTGGTCCCGGTGGCGCTGAAATAGACGGCCCACACCCTTTTTGCTTCCATCAGACAATACACTCCTTTGTTCCGCCCCCAAAGCGGGATGGAATCGTCTTTTATTCTTCCATGTAAAACAGGGCCAGCGTGTTCGGCCCCACATGACAGCTCATCGCGCATCCCGCGCGGGTGACGAGCACCTCCCGGAACTTTCCGCTCTCCCGTATAATTTCGAGCGATTTTTCCAGGATTTCCGGCTCGACGCTCGTATAGGAAAACATCAGCCGCCTGTCGCTGATATCCGGCTGGTCCAGAACAAACCGGACATATTCCTTCGTCACCTGCGCGTAATTGCCGCGGAACTTCTTTGTGACGTGCAGCCCGCCGTCGCTGTCGATAGAAAGGCACGGGCGGAGCCGCAGAAGGTTCGCGCCGAAGCTCTGCAGAAACGTGGCCCGCCCGCCGAGGCGCACATAATCGAGCGTATCGAGCAGCACAAACGAACGCACTTTCCGCTTGTCCGTCAAAATCTTTCTATAGATTTCTTTTGCGGAAGCCCCTTCATCCCGCAGATCCGCGCCACGCAGCACGCAGATTCCGATTCCTGTGCTGGCGCTGCAGGTGTCCACCACATAAACGCCGTGAAATTCCTCCGCCGCAAGGCAGGCGTTCTGATACGACGCGGAAAACTTTCCGTTCATGCTGAAATGCACGACCTCGTATCCCTGACGCGTACAGGCCCGAAACAGCCGAAAAAAATCCGCGGGCGCGGGTGCCGCCGTTTTCGGCATTTTCCCCGTCCGCTCCACGCTGCGGAACAGATCCTCCGGCATCACTTCTTTCCGGTCGATCAGGGACTTTCCCTCCATGCTGATATAAAGCGGCACGATTCTGATATCGCGCTCGCGGTAAATATCGGGAAAAAGGTCGCACCCGCTGTCCGCGCTGATGATCACCTTGGAATCCATGTATTTTTTCACACTCCTATTGATTCAGGCCACGGGGCCTTGAAAAATAAAAATGACGGACTTAACGATCCATACCGCCCTGAGGAAGCGGAAATTGCTGTCGCTGGCTTTCCACGAATAATTCTCTGTTTTTCATGGCATGATTTTTATTATATCATTCTATCGGTTTTTTTACAATCCGAGGCAAAAATAATCGGGGCAACCGGTTGTAATCCAGCCCGATTTCATGTTATTATTAGTTTGTTTCATGTCCTGTTTTGGAATCCAACCGAACCGGAGGAGATCAATATCATGCGCAAAAACAAATCGTCATTTCAAAGATATATGACGGCGGCAATCGCGTTTCTGCTTGCCGCCACCCTGTTCGCCGCAACCGTTTCCGCCGTGGAAGCGGACACGCCCGTGCCCGGCGCCCAGGTGACCGCGCCCGGCACTTCCTCTGCCGAAAATCCTTCATCCACCGGACAGCCCGAAAGCCAGGAGCCCGGGCCGTCGTCGGAAGGCGGTACTCAGCCGGATCCGGAGGAGAGCGTCCCCCGGCAGGAATCCGAACAGCCCTCGAAAAAACCGGAATCCGCGCCTTCCTCACGCAGCCGCTCCTCTTCTTCCCAAAAGGCGCCGGCCGTCAGCGTACCGCCCCCGAAAGCGGTCGCTTCCGCTCCCGCGGACAGCCGCTCCCCCACCGAATTCAATTCGCAGGACTTGAGCGGCCTGCTTTCCGGAGGCACCGAGAGCGATATCCCGAGCACAGACGGTTTCCTGCGGGAGACCGGCGGGGATGCCGGATCCGGGAACGGCGGCGTTTCCAGCCTTCTTTTGGGCGGGATCGCGCTGATCCTTCTGGGGGCCGCGGGAATCGTCCTGTTCCTGTACCGGCAGTTCTGGAAAAAGAAGCTGATTCCGTCCACAGAGACGACGGGGCCGATCGGCAAACCGATCTACAAGGAATTTTTCCAGAAACCGCAGGGCAAAAAGATCAGCGACTACTACGACGAACCGGATGACAATTACGACGAATACGACCAGTTCGACCGGTCCGCAAAGAAACATGCAAACCCGAACCACACGTCCCCCAAAAAGGCCGCGCCCGGCGCTCAGCATCCTCAGAACAACGCGAAACGGCCCCCGGCGCAGGGCCAGGCCCCGAAAAGCGACGGCTTTACGGATATCAGCTCCGGCAGGCGGCACGGCGTGGACAAGGATGGTTTCGACTGGGACAACTTTTTCAAAAACTACCGCAAATGACGATAAGCCGGGACAAAAAAATTCGTCCCGGCTTTTTTCTCCTAAAATATCCCAAAATGGTAAATAATTTGTAAACGATTGCCCGATTATGTTTACGTTTTATCGCATTTGGGTTACAATTAATTACAAGTCTGTTATATCTTCCGGAACTATCGAATAACAGCGATTCCAATTTATGATTTTGAACCCGGATCTTTATCTCCCCCGCCGGGGGCGGGAGAGAACAGAAACCGATTCTGCATTTCAGCCCAAAACGCTATTTAGGAGAAAAGCCGATATGAGGAAAAAAACACTTTCAGCTCTGCTGCTTGTGTGCGCCGTCTGTTTCAGCCTGTTCGGCTGCTCCGGCAAAAGTCAAAGCTCTTCCGCCGTAAACGACAAATCCTGGGATCGTGCCCGCGCTGCCGGAAAGCTCATCGTAGGCGTGGAACAGAATTTCCCGCCGATGTCTTTTTACGACGAAAAGAAACAGCTTTCCGGCTACGACATCGATATCGCCGCCGAAGCGGTGAAAAAGCTTGGGATCGAGGCGGAATTCCAGCCGCTTTCCCCCGCGGAGATTCCGAACGCCCTGGAAGAAGGAAAAATCGACTGCATCTGGAATTATTACAGCGGAGCTTCCCAGGATAAGACCTCGGAAAACCTAACGTTCAGCTATATGAAAAGCAGACAGGTGGTATTGTGCCTTGCCGGGACCGCGCTTCAGAACCTTGCCGACCTGAAGGGCCAGCGGGTGGGCGTAAAGGCGGGCTCCGGGGGACAGAAAGCCGTGGAGGCTTCCACCGCTTTTAAAAAATGCCTTGCCAGCATCATCGAATACAAGGATTATTCCGAGGCGAAAAGCTCCCTGGACAAGCAAAAGATCAGCGGAATCGTAATGGATGAGGCGGCGGCCCGCTACTACCTCGAAAAATACTCGGATGTCTACCGGATTCTGGGGAAGGACGGCTCGGAAGACGCCGAGGTGCTGGAAACCGGCGATTACTGCGTCGCGTTCCGCGCGGAAAACGGCAGCCTTGCCCGGAACGTGGAGGACAGCCTGAACGGGCTGAACGAAGATGGCACCCTTTCCAAGTTCTCCAAGAAATGGTTCGGCTCCGATCTTTCCGACATGGAATCCTCGGGAGAAAGCTTCTGAAAATAAAAAAGCTCCTTTTGACGGATTTTCCGTCTGCCGCACAGGCGGCAGGTCCGTCAAAGGGAGCTTTTTCTGTCCGTTCAGTCTTTCACGAGCGATTTCTGCCCGGTCTCGAACGTGATGCTTCTGCCGTCGCACCGCGCCAGAATCGTGCCCTGCAGATCGGTGCGGTACACCTTGACCCCCGCCTTTTGCAGCCGGCTGAGCACCTCTTTGTTCGGGTGGCCGTAATCGTTGTTCAGCCCGCAGGAAATCACGGCGAACTGCGGGGAAACGGCTTTCAGAAAGGCAGCGCTCGTCGAGCTGCTGCTGCCGTGGTGGCCGCATTTGAGCACGTCGCACTTCAGATCGTAGTTTTTGTTGAGCATTTCTTTTTCGCTGAGCTTTTCGGCGTCCCCGGTGAACAGGAACGTCTTCTGTCCGTAGGTGAGCTTCGCCACGACGGAGTAGTTGTTCAGGTCGTCGTACTGGGTGCCGTTCGGCGCCAGAAGCTCCAGCTTTGCCTGCCCGGAAAGCGGAATCGTCATGCCCGCCTTCGCCTGGGTGATCTTGAGCTTTTTGTCCGAAATGGCGTCGATCAGGCCTTCATACGTCCTTGTCGTGGGGATCTGTTTGTCCGCCACCTTCGGCATATAGATCTTCCCGACCGGGATCTTCCGCACCACGCTTTCCATGCCGCCGATGTGGTCTTCGTGCGGGTGCGTCGCAATCAGGTGGTCCACCCGCTTCACCCCCAGCTCCTGAAGCAGGGAAACCAGCTTGTCCGCGGTTTCCCCCGTTCCCGTGTCGATCAGCACGTTCTCCCCGCCGGGCAGGCGGATCAGCTCGCTGTCGCCCTGTCCCACATCCAGATAATAGATCATCGCCTGGGTTGAGGACGCCGCCGATGCGGAAACGGACGATGTGGCCGCCTGCGGCGCCGGCGCCTCCTGGGGCCGCGTATTCAAAAACCAGCCCGCGGCCGCCAGAACGAGCAGGACCGCCAGAGCCGGCAATGGCATTTTCTTTTTTCTTCTTCTCGACAAAATTCAACCATCCTTTCACAAAAAAGCCGCCCTTCCGGGCGGCGGTTTCCAATCGGCCTGCGGCGGCACTCCTGCAGAACAAGGACCTTTTCCCTTTAAACCGCAGATCAAGATCCCACGGCGGATGCATCGCGCCGCGGAATCAAAGCGCCGGCCCGCTTTCTTATTTCTTATAAAGATTATATCGGAACAGCCTGGATTCATCCTCCGGGTTTTCGCAGACGATGAACGCCTCCGCGATTTTCCCGCCCTCTATCAACTGAGTGAGGCCCATCAGCTGGCTGAGCTTGCTTTTCAGGTTCAGGCGGTCTCCTTCCCTCGTCACCAGGTACACGTTTCCCTTGCACGTTTCCAAAAGCTCAAGGAACTCTGGAACATCCAGATCGTGAAGCTGCAGAACGGCCATTTCAATCTCCTCCCCGGGCCGGAAGGTTTCTTCCGAACCCATTTCATTCGGAGCACCCGCCGAAACAGCCGCAAAATTGTTTCCTCTTTGCGGCTGCTTCTAGTGAATATTATTATAAAGGGAGACCCAATATTTGTCAACCCGAAAGGGCTTTTAAGACGGGACGATTTTTCCGTCCTGAAGCCGTACGATGCGGTCGGCCATGGCCGCGATCCTGTCGTCGTGCGTGATCAGGACGACGGTGCGCCCCTCGCCGTTCAGCTTTTTCAGGATCTGCATGACCTCCCCGCCGGATTTGGAATCCAGATTCCCGGTCGGTTCATCCGCCAGAATGATCGGCGGGCTGGCCGCAATGGCACGCGCGATCGCGACCCGCTGCTGCTGCCCGCCGCTCATCTGGGCGGGCCGGTGGGTCAGGCGGCCCTTCAGCCCGACGCGGGCGAGCGCCTCGGCGCTCAGCTTCTTCCGCTCTTCCTTCTTCATCCCCCGGTACCGGAGCGGCAGCTCCACATTTTCCAGCGCGTTCATGTCGGGGATCAGGTTAAAGCCCTGGAACACGAAGCCGATCTCCCGGTTGCGGATTTTGGAAAGCCGCTCCTCCGGCAGATGGGCGACGTTTTGCCCTTCCAGATAATAGGCTCCGTCGGTCGGGGTATCCAGACAGCCGAGCATATTCATCAGCGTCGATTTTCCGGAGCCGGACCGCCCCACGATCGCGAGGAACTCGCCCTGCGCCACCTTCAGGCTGACGCCGTCCAGCGCGCGGATCTCCCCGCCGCCGCCCGCGTAAACCTTCGAAATATGATCCACTTCAATCAATTTCACATCAATCGCCCCCACTTCGGTATTTTTCTCAGAATCGAATCAAATATGAGGCAAAAATCCGATTTCCATCGGAAGCCCTCGATTTTCAACGCTTGCGGCTTTGTCCCGGACGCATTATAATAAAAGCAGGAAAATCCGGTGCATGTTCGGATCAAAGGAGAGGATGCAAATTGCTGACAAAATACTGGAAACAATTCCAAAGCGGAACCGATATCCGCGGCGTTGCAAGCGAGGGCGTGGCCGGGGAGAAGATCACCCTGACGGATGAGGCGGTCGAACGGATGGCGCGCGGGTTCGCCCTGTGGCTGGAGCGCCGGGCCGGAAAGGCCGCGCTGACGGTTTCCGTCGGCCACGATTCCCGCATTTCGGCGGGCCGCATCGGCGCGGCCGTCACCCGCGCGCTGACGGGCTGCGGCGTTTCCGTGCTGGACTGCGGGCTCGCCTCGACCCCTTCCATGTTCATGACGACGATCGACCTGAAGTGCGACGGTGCCGTGCAGATCACCGCAAGCCACCATCCCTTCAACCGCAACGGGCTGAAATTCTTCACGAAGGACGGGGGCCTGGACGCGCCGGATATCCTGGAAATTCTGGAATACGCGCAGGATGAAAAAAGCCCGAAGGCCGGAAACGGCGGCGTGAAAAAAGCAGATTACATGAAAACGTACAGCGCGCACCTGCGCGAGGTCGTCAAAAAAGGGGTCGTCGCCGAAGATTACGACCACCCGCTCATGGGCTTCCACATCGTCGTGGATGCGGGAAACGGCGCGGGCGGGTTTTACGCCAGGGACGTGTTGGCCCCGCTCGGCGCGGATACGTCCGGCAGCCAGTTT
>ENA-UOOK01005260-UOOK01005260.1-fermentation-metagenome-genome-assembly--contig:-NODE-5260-length-13119-cov-9.641611_pt1 | contig 13119 bp, 9 predicted proteins | sample MGYA00245777_ERZ724023 | MGnify/ENA primary metagenome ERZ724023 (study PRJEB28704, sample SAMN03018312) | fermentation metagenome | biome: anthropogenic terrestrial biome; feature: soil; material... | reverse complement strand
AGTAGATATTGTAATCCATTAGGCAGGAGTGTTACAAGTTCACTATACCACTACAAACACCATAAAGATAAAATTAATACTATGAATTTTTGTAATTGATATCCATAAGTCACTGCTAACAATTTATTTCAAAATTCCTTTGTAGCGGAACCAGGCAAGATAGGGATTTCTTTCTCGAATAATTTCAGAAACAGTCAAAGCAACAGTTTTACTTCAGCAGGAACAATGATTCAAAATTTCTGTCCGGAGGTGACGTGAATGCTAGGCAGATGGAGACCGCTGGTCATTGGGTGGAGTCCCGGCCGATGCATAAAAAAAGTTGTGATATTGCGGAAAACTGTATTGAAAAGCTGAGCATTCCTAAGAGTTCGATATTTCTAAGGGGGAAAATACATGAAAAAGGTTTTCAGGGCAGCAGTGGCTGCCTTACTGGCTGTCACTTTGCTGTCAACGTCAACTGGGTGCAATAAGACGAAAAAAGCCAGTACTGATTCTAAAAACGAGGTTACATCTTTTACTGTCTGGACCGGTATGACCGGCACCGCGCTTTCGCCGAATAACAGGATGGCTAAATTGGTTAAAAAGGAATTGGGTGTCAGTCTTTCTACAGAAATGCTAGTTGGAGACAAGAAGACCAAAATAGGTACTATGATTGCAGGTGGTACATATGATGATATTTTAATGTATGACAATGCATTCATTAAAGCAGGGGCAATGATTCCACTTGAAAAATACCTTACAAGTGATGACTATCCCAATCTGAAAAAGCATTATGCTCCTTATCTAAAAAAGATGGAAGACCCAAATTATAACAACCATATCTACTACATGCCCAACTGGAACGTTAATATCGGTAAGAAAAACAATTTCTTCCCCAATGGAACAGCGTTTTGGATCCAGAAGGCAGTTCTGAAAGATGCTGGATACCCCAAGATCAAAACTCCAGAACAATTTTTTTCTGTAATCGAAAGCTACATGAAAAAGCACCCAACGATCAACGGAAAAAAGACCATTGGCTTTGAGATTCTTGCGGATCGCAACAGAATGTATAGTCTGTATAACGCCCCTGAATTTTTGGCAGGTTATCCGAATGACGGCGGCGTGATTGTCAATAAATCCGGCAGTACATACAAAGCTGATATTTTCTTTGATAAAGATACTTCTAAGAAATACTTCAAACTTCTGAATCAGGAATATTTGAAGGGCGTTGTTGACAAGGAAGCGTTTACACAAAACTGGGATCAATATATTTCGAAAATTTCAAATGGTCAGGTTTTAGGCCTGAATGATCAGGAGTGGAGTTTTGCCACGGCGGTTACAGCTCTACAGAGCAATAAACAGGACTGGCAGACCTATGTTGGTCTTCCGCTTACTTGGGATTCCAGTATCCAAGATCAATACATTGACAGGCCAGATGCAAGTATTAACCTGCAGAACGGATACGGGATTTCTAAAACATGTAAAGATCCGGATAAGGTCATGCATTTATTTGATACACTGCTAGATAAAAAGTGGCAGGTACTTAACCAGTGGGGATTCAAGGGTGTGGATTACGAAGTTGATAAGGATGGTCATTTTTACCGTACAAAAGCCCAAAGAGAAGCCCAAAAAGATCAGAACTGGGGATGGAACAATACACTGAAAGCATTTAGTGATAATGCTCCAAAACTGGAGGGTACCTATTCCGACGGCAACGGTACTTCCGCAGGTCAGCAACTTTCCGAATGGCAAGCGGAGCTAACGGATGCTGATAAAGAAGTTTTGAAAGCCTACAATGCACACTCATGGGAGGACTTTTACACCGCGCCAGTGAAGCAACCTGCTTATTATCCGTGCTGGCAGATCAGCATTCCAAGCGGCAGTACTGCGGCAATGGAGCAGACAAAAATGGATGATATTGCTTTGGAACATCTGCCGAAATGCGTGATGGCTGCTAATGGAAGTTTTGATAATGAATGGAACCAATATGTCTCTAAAATTCAAACGAGTGACGTTGACTCGTACTTAAAAGTCATAAATGACGGTATTCAATACAGGTTACAGCACTGGTCTACAAGCAGTTCTTCTTCGAAATAATGATTTAACAAATCTCTAAGCTAAAACAGGAAAAACCACACCAAGCTGGCTTAAACAACCCGGCAGTTGTGAATGTGAAAAACAGAAGGTGTGGTTTTTCCAACATTTTATTAAGAATTTACAAAAGCGGAGGAGGAAGAATTATGCCTGCAGCAGCAGCAAGTAGAAGTAATAGTCAAACACAGTACCAACCGCACAAATTGTCCTTTTGGGAAAAAGTAGTCCGACAGAAACAATTAGTGTTCATGTCGGTGCCGCTTCTAATTTATATTATCATATTCGCCTATGTTCCATTGATTGGATGGGTCATGGCTTTTCAGGATTATTCCCCAGGATATTCCATATTCCAACAGAAATGGGTAGGCCTTCAGCAATTTAAATATCTTTTTACAGAATGTAATTTTCTCCGAGTACTCCGCAATACAATTGCGATGAGCTTGATAAACCTTGTGCTGGGGTTTGTTACGTCGATCCTTTTTGCATTGCTATTGAACGAAATCAGAAATTCTATTATTAAGAAGACAATTCAGACAATCTCCTATATGCCGTACTTTATTTCATGGGTTATCTGCGCTGGAATTGTTGCTACATCCTTTTCCTTGGATGGAGTCATCAACAATATTCTTGTTTCGCTCCATCTAATCAAAGATCCTGTGCAGTGGCTTGGAATTGGGCAGGATTTCTGGGGAATTTGCGGACTAACAAACGTTTGGAAAAATACCGGGTTCAATGCAATTATTTATTTGGGAGCCATGGCAGGGATTAATCCAGCCCTTTATGAATCGGCTGAGTTGGACGGGGCCTCCAGAACACAAAAGTGGAGATATATTACGCTCCCCGGTATCAAGTCGACATTTGTGATTTTGCTGATTATGGGTGTAGCGAATGTTTTAAATGCCGGATTTGACTTACAGTACCTGCTGGGCTTCGGTACAAACGTAGAATATTCAGAGACCATTGATGTGTTTGCTATGAAATACGGGATTGATTTAGGAAATTATTCACTCTCAACAGCAGCCGGAATGTTCAAGACCGTGGTCAGTGTAATATTACTGTTGATTGCAAACGGCATCAGCTCAAAACTCGGCGAGGAAAGGCTAATATAAGGTGATTGTACTATGAAATACCGTGTTTCCAAAAATGATGTGATTTTTTATATTATTAATACCCTTGTTATGCTCTTAGTTGTGGTATCGACACTTTATCCCTTCGTCAATACACTTGCCGTATCATTTAACGACGGGCTGGATAGCCTGCGGGGGGGTATAAAGCTCTGGCCGCGCGTTTTCACCACGCAGAATTATATCAGTATTTTTTCAACAGGTACGCTGCCGCATGCGTTTCTTATCTCTGTTTTAAAAACAGTGATCGTAACCGTTGTTAACATCGTTTTAACAGTAATGCTGGCATATACCCTGAGCCGGAAGGATTTCGTCCTTAGAAAATTTATTACAACAGCTTTTGTGCTCACCATGTATTTTAATGCCGGCTTGATTCCTGGTTTCCTTTTGATTAAAAATCTTGGCATGTATGATTCTTTTTTGGTTTACGTTATTCCGGGTATGATCTCTGCGTTTAATGTAATTATTGTCCGTACCTATATTGAATCCCTTCCTGAGAGCATTATTGAATCCTGCCGAATTGATGGGGCAGGGGATTTTACCATCTGTTTCCGGATTATATTTCCGCTATGCATACCGGCCATAGCTGTTGTAGGTCTGTTCGTAGCAGTTGGATCGTGGAATTCCTGGTTTGATACGTTGCTTTATGCATCAAATGATCAGAATTTAAGCACCCTTCAGTTTGAACTTCAGAAAATTCTTTCCTCAACATTTGCCTTGCAGGGACAGACGGTTGCAGAAGCATATGGCAGCCAATATTCTAAGAGTGCAACCACCACCACGCCTGCTTCCATTCAGGCAGCTGCCACCATTGTCACCATGGTGCCGATTCTGTGCGTGTATCCGTTGGTACAGAGATATTTCGTCGGTGGTCTGGTAATTGGCGGCGTGAAAGAATAAAAGCAATGCTTGATCTAAAATTAAATACATATTTAGGAAGAAAGTGATGTTATGATTCATACGGCACAAATCGAGAACGGAAAAATCAGAGGCCTTCCTGCTTCTGATCCCAAAATTATTTCTTATAAGGGAATCCCATTTGCTGCACCGCCGGTAGGCGATTTGCGCTGGCGGGCCCCGCATCCTGTAAAAAACTGGCAAGGAGTGCGGGACGCTTATCAGTTTGGGCCGATTGCCATGCAACCGCATCCGACGTTTGATCCGGCCAATCTCTATTCACGGGAATGGGGAATGGATTCTGAAACACCGGTTAGTGAAGACTGCTTGTACTTAAATATTTGGACACCCGCGCAAGCGCCGGGAGCAAGTCTTCCAGTGTTTGTCTGGTTTTTTGGCGGAGGCCTGCAGGTTGGAAGTCCTGTGGAAAAAGAATTTGATGGTGAGCGCATTGCAAGGCGCGGTATCGTTGTCGTTACGGTCAATTACCGGCTGAATGTTTTCGGCTTTTTGGCCCATCCAGAGCTTACGGCAGAATCACCCGATGCACCGACCAATTTCGGCCATTTGGATCAACAGTATGGTATTCGGTGGGTAAAACGTAATATTTCGGCATTTGGAGGGAACCCGGAAAATATTACAATCGGCGGTCAGTCTGCCGGTGGTATGAGCGTATGTGCACAGCTTGTTTCTCCTCAGAACGAAGGCCTTTTCCAAAAGGCAATTATTGAAAGCGGATTTTTTAAAAGCCCTTATGGTCGGATTGCCATGCAGTATTCCATGGAAGAAGCTGAAAAAACAGGGCAGGAATTTTTCAGACAGCTCGGTGTTAAAACCCTTGCTGAAGCGCGAAGGCTCAGTGCCGGTTTTGTGCTGAAAAAAGCATTGGAAAGCCATATCTTCTGGGGATCTGTAGATGATGGAAAATTTCTGCCTGGCAAATATGAAGAGTTAATGTTCCAGACTAGAATGCCTGTCCCAATTCTGTTTGGGCATACCACCGATGAATTTTTGATGAAACCGAACGTTGCTTCAATAGAGGCATTTAAAAAGACCATTGCATGCTATGGTAATAAAGCTGAAAGAATTTTACAGCTGTGTCATGCAGATGAGGGAATTGACGCGGTTAACCGGAATTCCGCGGTCAGTGAAAATGAAGTTGCCCTGCGCAGTCTGTGTGTTTCGGAAGATAGAAGGGGAATTAATGTCCCGAAATATTACTACCGTTTCGGTGCCACACTTCCGGGCCCTGATCATCCTGGGGCTTTTCATTCCAGTGACCTGTGGTTTTTCTTTGAGACACTTGCAAAGTGCTGGCGTCCATTTCGGGGACCGCACTATGACCTCGCCCGGATCATGTGTAATTACTGGGCAAATTTCGTTAAATCGGGAGACCCGAACGGTCAGGATGATGATGGAACACCAATGCCAGAATGGCCTGCATACACAGAAAAAGATCCTTATATTATGTTTTTGCATGAGAACAAAAACAAACTTGGTGCAAAAAGGAATGAACCAGACGAACTGATAAAAATTTTTATTGATTATAATGCAAAGCAGTCACAGAATAATTGTAATGTATAAAATCGAAAAAAGAAATGATGCAGCAGGAGGAAAACATGTGAAACTACGATTTTATCACAACATACACCTACGGTGTAGAAGGTGTTGGAAATAAATTCGGAAGAAGCAGTAAGAAACGAACCCAATTACTCTTCACGCGACAATATTCATGATTCCTATCATGTTATTACCAAACCGGTTAGAGGTGGTAACAGTGGCAATTTCACTTTCTCCCGCAGCATGAGACAAAATGATGTTTATCTCCTCTTGCTCCGGAAATTCTGACGTTGGCGCGCCTGTGGGCTGCTCATCAGCTATATATGGATGATTGGAATGACGCTCTGAAAAACTACCGAAGAAATCGGTGAAAATCACTTCCTGAAATAAGAAGAATGGAACGATCTAGGGATAAATCCTGTGCAAAACAACTTTATAGGCTTTTGTAGGAAAAGAGGGAGAGTGTGACGATAAGTCACGCCCACCTTTTTTTTGTGGTTCGCAAGGAACTAATTCAATGCCATAGAAAAAGAAGCTCTCATGCTCATTGAAATCGGGAGAATATAAAATGAAATTTTTTAAAAAAAAGTTCGTAAGATTATCCAATAAGCTTGCTCTGAAAATTCCGTTGGCTTATTTTGTTGTCATTTTATTAACCGTTACGTTGAGCAGTACAGTCCTTGGTAAAATAGCTTTTGACTCTGCACAGCGAAACGTAAGCAAAGCTGCGGTGAAGACGATTACTTCCATTCGGACGAACGTCGATTTTATGATTGAAAATATCGACACTTATTCAAAAATTATGCTTTCGAATAATGATCTGCAGAATCTGCTCCGAAAAGGAGATATTTATTCGAATCTGCAGCAGCAAGCGAAGGTAAGCACCTATTTTTACAATCTAATGGAGGCGGAGCCGGTAATCGACTCCGTCTATATTTTCGACAATTCAAATAACTGTTTTTCCGTCGGACAGCAGTTTTCTCCGACTTATACAAAAAAAAATGTTCGTTCTGCGCCATGGTATCAGGATGCTGTCAAAAAGAATGGTGCTTTCCTCTTGAGTCTGAACGGAGGCGGCGCATTTTCAAACAGTAAGGAGCAAAATTTTGTTTCTTTTATCCGAGTGATACGAGATGTAAACAATGGCATTACTCTCGGCGTTATGGTAATCAATATTCCGGAGAAAGCGATTATGCAGTCTTATTCAAGCGTTGTCAATGACGATTCGCTGCAAATTGTCATTCTCGATGAAAACGACACGGCCATTGTTCCGACCACCAACGCAAATTCGAGCGCGCAAGCACTCAGGCAAATCCTTTTTGAGAATGACGGAGACATTCGGAATAGAATAGCACAAGCAGGTACCGGTTACATAACAATAAATTTTGGTTTCAAAAAATACAATGTTTCCTATTTGTCGCAGGGGACCGACGGCTGGAAATATGTAAGTATTATGCCTTCTAATGTTGCGGGAACGGAAAACAAGTCGTTTGTGATATTTACGCTGCTTTTGTTGATTGTCGACGGTATCGTCTTTTTTGTCAGTTCTTTTGTTATCTCCAAAAACACGATTACACCGATTCAACAGCTTCTGCAGTCGATGAAAAACGTAGACGAGGGGCGATTTATTGAGGTAAAGCTGCATCCTCAAAATTATGAATTTGAACAGCTTTTTCTCGGCTACAACAAAATGATCCGGCAGATTAACAAATTGCTTAATAAAACTTTGGAGGAACAGAAAACCATCCGTAAGGCTGAACTGAACACTCTGAAGGCGCAGATTAAGCCTCATTTTCTTTATAATACGCTCGACTCTATTGCGTCACTGGCGCTTTCTGGCGACAGTAAAGAGGTCTGCAATCTGGTTGAAGCGCTCGGTAATTATTACCGCGCCAGCGTAAGCAAGGGTAGAGAGGTTATCAGCGTTGGGGAAGAGATCGATATGGTGCGAAATTATCTGAATATTCAAAAAGTGCGCTATCAGGATATGTTTGAAGTTCGGTATGATGTCGACGATGAATGTCTTGAGTATCCCATTCTGAAACTTGTGCTGCAGCCGTTGGTGGAAAATGCCCTTTACCACGGTATTCGGGAAAAGGGAACGTCCGGCGTCATTACCGTTTCCGCACAAGATGATGGGGAAGCAGTCGTGCTGGTTGTCGCCGACGACGGCATTGGGATGTCACGAGAGAAAATTGACCATATCCTCAGCCAGGAAAAGAACAGCCACAGCGAAAGCTTTGGCCTATGGGGAACCATGGAACGCATCCGAATTTTTTACGGACGGGACGACTGCTTCCATTTGAAAAGTGAACTGGGAAAGGGCACGCAAATTACTTTAAGAATACCGAAAGGCGGCGATATAAATGGAAAAACTGAAAGTACTGATTGTTGATGACGAATACCTTATCCGTAATCTTCTAAGAAGAAAAATCGACTGGGAGAAGCAAGGAATGACTATTGTCGGAGAAGCTTCCAATGCACACGAAGCTCTGGATATGGTGGACAAGCTTGTTCCCAATATTATTTTTACAGATATCTGCATGCCCAGTGTTGACGGGATTGATTTCAGCGCTATGGTAATGAAAAGATACCCGTCAATAAAGATCGTCATTGTAACCGGCCATGACGAATTCGAGTTTGCACGCAGAAGCATTAAACTCGGTATATCCGATTTCATTCTGAAACCGATACAGACGTCTGAACTGTTGAGTGTGACAGATAAGCTTCGAAACGAAATTTGTGAGGAAAGAAAGCATAAGGTAGAGTTTGAGAAACTGAAGGAAGAACTGAAGCAGAACCTTCCATTTCTCAGAGAGAAATTTCTAAACCGCTGGTGTCAGCAATTGATACCCGAAAAAGAAATACGCGAAAAGCTGTCGCTTTTCCGCATTCCGTTTGGCAGGCAGGATGAGACGTTTCAGATTGCGGTGATAGAAGTTTCGTTTGCCGATCCGGAACGCACAGGGGCGCCGTCCCTGCTCCTGAGCATGCAGTGCCGGAAGAAGGCGGAGTCTTTTGGGGGTGAAAATACAGATGCCGCAGTTTTTACGGATGCGCTGGATCGCATTGTAATTCTTGCGGACGTAGGAGACCAGAGTCTTGAAGAGCATTGTGAGACATTGCAGAGAGACATGATCTGTACTTATAAATGTTTCGTTTGTGTCGGTGTTGGGAAAAAGCACGAAAACTTGGACGATGTGCCACTCGGCTATCAGGAAGCATGTCGAGCGCTCAACTATAAGACGCTTGTCGGGAAAAATCAGGTCGTTTGCTACAAAGATATCGCGGTGTCGGATGAACAGCCGTACCGCAGGGACGCGGATCTGCTCGAAGAACTGCATCTTTATGTTGGGGCGGGTTCCGCTCGGAATGCTGCAGCTGTTTTAAAAAAGATCCTTCGTGTTCCGTCCACCGATGTGCAGCAGATTCGTCTTGCCGCTATGGATGTCCTGGCGGAATGCAAAGGCGTCGAAACGGAACAGAAAATCAACGACGGGTATGCCATGAGCAAGGACACCTTGACTGCGGTTCTGCTTTCGGACAATCTTCCCGATATAGAGAAGAGCCTTGAAAAATGCGTTGTTTCCCTCGCAGATGCCATTCGCGCCAAAAACAGTACAACGACCGGCCGCTTGATAGAACAAGTAGAGGACTATCTAGACAAGAATCTTGCCAATCCAAAGCTCGGCCTTTCAGACACGGCGGCGGCCTTTTTTGTCAGCCCGGGTCACCTTGGGCGGCTGTTTAAAAAAGAAACGGGACAAACTTTCGTGGAATACTTGACGACTATTCGTATCAAACGGGCGCAGGTCATGCTGAAAACGACTGAACTGCGGGGATATCAGGTCGGAGAACAGGTCGGCATTCCTGATGCGCATTACTTCAGCATCCTATTTAAAAAGTATGTTGGCCAGTCCATTAATGAATATCGGAATAGTTTAAAAAATAATGTTTAAATCTTGAAATATTGTGCTCTTTTTATGAATGGATTAATCTGAAAAGATTTTATAAAATAAGTATGGAAGCAGTTCAGCAAAGGCTGTATTTTTCGGGGCAGCGGAATCAGCTCCGATATGGTCTTTGCAACCTGATAGTATGATTTGGGCAATTTTAAACAATCATTTGTCCCTGCATTATTGCAGGGAACAAAGAGGAGGCACAGTATGAAGAGTTTTACAAAGAAAGCGATCAGCATTTTCTTGACTTTTGGAATGCTGTGTGGCGCCACTGCATGTTCCGGCAGTTCCGGTTCCACAAACAGCACAGCCGTGCAGACCGGGGAAAATACCAGCAAAACTGAAAAAATTACACTTTCACTGTGGGATCAATCCGTAGGTGAAACAGACCCTACATCAAAATTGCTTCCGGCAGTTGTCAAGCAATGGAACAAAGATCATCCAAACATTCAAGTAGAACGCACCGGGACAACAGGCGAACAGTATAAGACGAAGATTAAAACCGCTTTGGCTGCCAATGAGGCGCCGGATGTCTATTACGGAATGGGCGGCGGCAGTTTTATGCAGCCATACATAGAGGGCGGTAACGTTCTTGTTCTCGACAGTTATGTTTTAGATGAAACAAAAGCAAAAAATGCGCAGCGGAATGCTTGACGGCTGCAAGGTAAATGGGAAAATTTATACGCTGCCGTGCTATACGCATCTTGCGAACCTCTACGTCAATACGGCCCTGTTCAAAAAAGCCGGAGCAAAGATACCGACGACCTATCAGGAGCTTTTCGATGCAGGAACAAAACTAAAGGCTGCGGGAATTACTCCTGCTGTTATCGGTGAAAAAGATCGCTGGCCAGGAATGTACTGGTTTGATATCATGGCCATGCGCCAAGCTGGCAATTCCGCTTGTATTGAGGCTTTCAAAAATCCGACGAAGTTTAATTCCGAGGATTTCATCAAAGCCGCAGACAAATTGCAAAAACTTGCAAAAGCTGGTTTTTTCAACAGCAGCATGTTCAGTATGAGCTATGATGAAATGCTTGCCGCGTTCAACGCTGGTAAAGCCGCAATGCTGTTTCAGGCTAACTGGGTAAATGCCGGCATTGAAGCGGACGACTCTAAAACAAAGGGCAACGTGGAAGTCGTAGCGTTCCCAGTTTTTCAGGACGGCAAAGGGAAAGCAACGGAATTCTTTGGAGGCGGCCAGGATGGATTTTACGTGAACAATGCCACTAAAAATCCGAAAGAAGCAGTCGGATTTCTGACTTACCTGAGTGAAGAATTGGGTACACAAGGCTATCTTGCAGGCGCTGGCCTTCCCTGCTGGAATACGGATTCTCTTGACACTTCCAAGCTTTCTTCCCTTGATAAAGAAGATTCCAAGCTGCTCAGCACGGGAAAGTCTTTCATTACATGGTGGGACAATATACTTCCGGCGGAGTCCGCTGAAACCCATAAGAATTTGATTGCCGAACTCCTTGCAAGCAAGATTACCCCGCAGGAATTCTGTAAGCAGATGGCACAGCTTAAGGCAACTGAATTGACATTCTAACAATCTGACAAAGCTTTTGAAGATGTGGCCTTGGTGATGAAATACCTTGACCACATCTTTGATATAGGAGACATTATTTATGAATTCTGTTTTTTCCAACAAAAAAGCAATTTGTATTTTCGTTCTGCCGACGTTCCTTTTATTTATTGTAATTGTGTTTGTACCCATTGTTGTTTCAAGTTACTACAGCCTTCTAGATTGGAATGGGGTGGGTCACGGTACATTTATTGGGTTGCAAAATTATGTCGAGATGTTTACCAGCAGCCGTGCGCTCAATGCGATGAAGAATTCTCTGCTGTTTGCCGCCGCGTCGATTTTCATTCAACTTCCGATTTCCTTGCTTCTTGCATTGATTCTTGCTTCGGGAGTAAAAGGTGAAGGCTTTTACCGCTCGGTGTATTTTATTCCTGTTCTGATTTCAACCGTCGTCGTTGCTCAGCTTTGGTCAAAAATCTATAATGCAGATTACGGCCTTTTAAATACATTTCTTAAAAGCGTCGGCCTCGGAAGCTGGGCGCAGGACTGGCTTGGGCAGACGAATACAGCGCTCGTTGCGTCCTTTATTCCCACATTGTGGCAGTATGTCGGTTATCATATGCTTTTGATGTACGCCGGAGCAAAATCCGTTTCAAAGGATATTCTTGAGGCGGCGAAGATTGATGGGGCTTCCGGTCCGCGCATCGCGTTTTCCATTACGATTCCGCTGATGAAGCCTATTTTAAAAGTCTGCCTAATCTTTTCAATGATTGGTGCGCTCAAAGTATTTGATCTAATTTATGTTCTGACCGGTGGCGGTCCGTTCTTTACAACTGAAGTACCCAGCACCCTGATGTACACGACAATTTTCGATACGTACCGCTATGGCTATGGCAGCGCAATTTCCGTGTTTATTATTCTGGAATGTCTGTTCTTTACCCTCTTAATCAATAAGTTTTTTAAAACGGAATAAGGAGGGTACAAGATGAATTCATTGAATAAATTTTCAAAGATTACCAGAAAAGTGCTTTTGCAGGTCTTTCTGATTCTGGTTGCTATCATTCAGATTTATCCACTTGTTTGGCTTGCATTTTTCTCACTAAAAAACAACAGTGAAATTTTCGGAGGAAATGTTGCCGGATGGCCTAAAGTGTTCCGTTGGCAGAATTATTCGGTTGCCTTGCATCAAGGAAATGTTTTGCGTTATTTCCTGAACAGCTCTTTTGTGACGGCTGTCACAATCGTTTTTGTGCTTCTTCTTTCATCTATGTCGGCGTATGCAATCACAAGGATGAACTGGAAACTGCGACATGCTTCTATGACACTTATTCTTGTCGGGATGATGGTACCCATTCACGCTGCCCTGCTGCCCCTGTTTATGGTACTTAAAAATTTGAAGCTGCTCAACACGTACAGTTCACTGATTATTCCGTATATTGCTTTTGACCTGCCGATGGCAGTTTTTATTCTGGGTAGCTTTTTGCAAGGAATACCGCGTGAACTGGAAGAGGCCGCTGTAATCGACGGTTGTGGAATTTATAAAACATTCTTTTATATTATTGTTCCTCAGCTTCGCTCTGCGCTTGCAACTGTAGCGATCTTTACTTATTTATCTTCCTGGAATGAATTGATGTTTGCGGTCACCTTCATCAATAATCAGAATTACCAGACACTGACTGTCGGCATGATGTCCATGGTTGGCACCTATATTACTCAGTGGGGCGTTATCGGTGCAGGTTTGATGGTATCCACACTTCCAACAATTGTTATTTATCTGCTCTTTAGCAAACAAGTTCAGGAAAGTTTGATCGCCGGAGCAATTAAGGGATAGTGTTTTATGGCTTTTCCTGCGGTGGAGGGATATCATAGAAGTGCAGAGGTCAAACACCTAAAGTGTGATAAAATCAAGGAAAGAAAGATAATGCTGAACTGCGCCGCGCCAACGAAATTCTCAAGGATGCGCTTGTCTTTTTCGCAAAAGACC
>ENA-UOOK01005259-UOOK01005259.1-fermentation-metagenome-genome-assembly--contig:-NODE-5259-length-13120-cov-4.160199_pt1 | contig 13120 bp, 10 predicted proteins | sample MGYA00245777_ERZ724023 | MGnify/ENA primary metagenome ERZ724023 (study PRJEB28704, sample SAMN03018312) | fermentation metagenome | biome: anthropogenic terrestrial biome; feature: soil; material... | reverse complement strand
TTAGCGGAGGACCCACTTTCTTGTGTGGTTTTAGGTACCGGTAAGATTTTAGAGAATGAAAGCTTTGACTCGATTAGGCACAACTTGATTGTTGGGAGTAGGTCGATGTAAACCGCCCCAAATAAATTTTTTAAATTATCCGGCCCAAAGCCGGTTTTTTTATATGAGAAAACCTCACGCTGGGCGTGGGGTTCAAAAAAGCTTTCAGCGGTGAGGATGATATAAAAACTCCTTCTGATATAATAAGCTGCGGTCTGCCAACAGCAACAAATTATCAAAAGGAGATCATTCAAATGAACGATATACACACTAACTTTTAAGGCAATAATTTTAGATGATTTAACTATTTTTTAAAATTGACACTTATTTATCACGGACATATAATAGTTTCAAGATTCGGCAAAGCTAAGTAAAGGTTGCGGAACCAATGTTCTAAGGGGCTGAACGGCGTGAAAAGATTGGCGAAGATTAAATTTACACCGTCCCGAATTTTAGTACTAGGTTTTGCTTCAGTCATCCTTATTGGGGCATGTCTTTTAATTATGCCCTTAGCTTCAATGGAAGGACAATCTCTTCGGTTTTTAGACGCTCTATTTACCGCTACTTCGGCAGTTTGCGTCACCGGGCTAGTAGTAGTGGATACCGGCTCTTATTTTAACACATTCGGACAATTTGTAATAATATCATTAATTCAAATCGGCGGTTTGGGTTTCATGACATTTTCGACTTCAATAGCGATGGTTCTTGGCAAGAAGATTGGTCTAAAAGAGCGAATCTTAATTCAGGAGTCTTTTAACCAGTTTTCATTGGCCGGCTTAGTAAGATTGATTCGGAACGTGCTCTTGTTAACTGTGGCTTTTGAATTTTTAGGAGGCGCCATTTTAAGCATCCGGTTCCTCTTTGATTACCCAATTGACCGTGCTTTGGCATTCGGTTTTTTTCATTCTGTTTCCGCTTTCTGTAACGCAGGGTTTGATCTGTTTGGCCAAGTGTTCGGAGAATTTACTAGTCTCACCCATTATGTTAACGATTGGACGATCAATCTGACAATTGGAGGACTAATAATCCTGGGCGGTATGGGTTTTCCAGTTATTATTGAGTTGTTTAAATATCCTCAAACGCGTCATCTATCGCTTCATACCAAATTGGTTGTTAAAATAACGGCCATGCTGCTTATAATGGGAACAATTATTATTTTTCTTCTCGAAATGACTAACCTAAAGACCATTGCCGGATTAGACTCGAGTGGAAAGATATTAGGGGCTCTATTTCAATCGATCACTCCTAGAACCGCCGGGTATAACTCATTGGATATGACACAGCTAAGAATCGGCACCTGGTTTATATTAATCATCTTAATGTTTATTGGAGCCTCTCCAAGTTCAACCGGGGGCGGCATTAAGACTACCACTTTCGGAGTGCTTTTAGCGGCGGTCATTGCTACCATACACGGTAAGGAGGACGCTGAAGTGGCGGAGCGGAGAATAGCCAAAGACTTGGTTTATAAAGCGATGACAATCACCATGCTCGCTTTAAGCTGGGTGGCTTTAGTTACTTTAGTCATGTCTTTGATGGAGCCCCACACTTTTATTCAATTGTTGTTTGAAGTAGTGTCGGCCTTCGGCACCGTAGGACTCACAACTGGAATTACCCCATTATTATGCGATATTTCAAAGATTTTAATCCTGATTACTATGTTTATCGGTAGACTAGGACCGTTAACAATTATGTTAGCTTTGGCGCATGCCAACCAAGCTAATCAAGCTGTCATCAAATATATTGAGGACCGGATAATTATAGGATAAGCTAAGGGAGTGTTAATTATGACGAAGCAATACGCCGTTATTGGACTGGGGCGATTTGGAAGCAGTGTTGCTCGTACTTTATATAGTCTTGGACAAGAAGTATTGGTCATCGATACCAGCGAGGAACGTTTAAAAAAACTGGCTGACGAGGTAACCCATACTTTACTTGCCGACACCACCGACGTCAATGTTTTAAAAAATATCGGGATAACCAATTTCGATGTAGTGATCGTGGCCATCGGTGAAAACGTTCAGGCAAACATCATGACTACCTTATTATTGAAAGAAATGGGCGTAAAATATGTGGTCGTTAAGGCCCTTACCAAGATGCAAGGTAGAGTTTTGGAGAAGGTAGGGGCGGACCGAATTGTATATCCTGAAAGAGATATGGGGAAACGGATAGCTCATAATTTAGTTGCCGCAAATTTGGTGGATTACATTGAGCTTGCAGAAGGATTTCGAATTATTGAAGTTGTCGTTTTGAAAGAGATGGTTGGAAAAACTCTGCAGAATCTCAATTTTAGGGCGAAATACGGTGTAAATGTCTTACTAATCAAGCGTAGTTCCGGAGAAGCGATTTTTTCCCCGGGGGCGCACGATCAGATTCAGAAGGGAGATATCTTAGTTATGGCCGGAGAAAGAAAAGCGTTAAATAAATTTGAACAAAAATTAGAAAAAGAAGAACGCTGAGTAAAATCAATGGAAAGAAAACGTCAAAGTTTACCCCGAACCTCTACCAGAAAACTCCTCCGGGCAATCAGGGAATTTGAAATGATTCAGCCGGGAGATAAGGTTTTAATCGGTTTCTCAGGCGGGAAGGATAGCGCTTTTCTCGTTTATGGTCTCTCGATTTTGCAACGGTATGGGGTTATTCCCTTTGAATTGGGCGCTTTAACGATTGATCTCGGCTTTGCGGATCCCTTGGATGTTGGCCCCTTTGAAAAATACTGTAACACTTTGGGAGTAAAGTTTCACGTTCACCGGACAGAAATCAGCCGCTACGCTTTTGATGAGAAAAATCCCGAACAACCATGCGCTACTTGTTCGTTTTTACGACGGGGCGCCATGAACCGCTTTGCCGGTGAACATGGATATAACGTAGTTGCTTTAGCCCATCATTATGATGACGCGGTGGAAACTTTTTTGATGAGTATTATCTTTTCTGGTCAGATCAAGACTTTTCTCCCTTGCACCAAGCTTGAACGAAGCCGGATAACGGTAATCCGGCCTTTAGCCTACTTTAGAGAGGCTGAACTGAGAAAAGCCCTTAGTTTCATCGGATTTACTCCGGCGCCTAATAAATGTCCGATGGATGGAAGAACCAAACGGGCTGAAACTAAGGAATTAATCCGTAAACTAACCCGAGATGATCACCGGATTTTTAATAATATAGCCTCCGCCATGCGTGAAGGTCGTCCGATGGAGCTCTGGCCCTCGGAACTTTCAGAGGAGGATAAACGCTTAAGGAATATGATTAAATAAAAACTATTGCTGGAACCGTTAATAGTGTGATATAATATTATCAATTTATATATGTCAGTCATATTTTAAAGACATTGAAGAGGAAAAGTACGGTTAATGATGTAATATTAGCGAGCCCTGGTCGGTGGAAGAGGGTTTACGGATTTATCCCGAAGTTCGCCTCGGAGTCGTCGACTGAATCCTTGATTTTAAGGCAGTAGGTTTGACCGGAAACTCCAACCGTTATCCGTGGAGCAGCCCTAATTTTGGTGTTTTAATCATTAACAGTGACGATATTTTTGAAATTACCGAAATTGCGGTTGAATGAGCGGGTCTTTGGACCAATCTGGAGTGGTACCACGGAAGTAAGCCTTTCGTCTCTTATGGAGACGAAAGGCTTTATTGTTTGGGGGTGATTGCCCTAAAAATGAGAAACAACCTATTTTATTTTCAACAAAAGATATTTTGGATTTATCAATAAGGAGGATATTTAAATGTGGAATCGTGAGATTGAGACCTTGCCCCATGCTGAATTGGAAAGAATCCAAGCGGATCGGCTCCGCAAAACCGTAGAAAGAGTATATCATAAGGTGCCTTTTTACCGGCAAAAGCTGGATGAAGCCGGAGTCAAACCGGAGGATATTAAAAGCGTTAAAGACTTGGCCCGGTTACCCTTCACTACTAAGCAAGATTTAAGGGATAATTATCCATTTAAATTGTTCGCCGTGCCTCAAGATGAAATAGTGCGAATTCATGCTTCTTCGGGTACAACCGGGAAGATGACTGTGGTTGGATATACTAAAGGAGATATTGCTACTTGGGCTGAGGTAATGGCCCGTACAATGGGTTGTGGCGGGGTTACCCATAAAGACGTAGTGCAAATCGCTTATGGTTATGGGCTGTTCACCGGCGGACTAGGAGCGCATTACGGCGCTGAGAGAATTGGGGCGACAGTAGTCCCCATTTCGGGCGGTAACACTAAACGGCAGCTTCACATAATGAAGGATTTCGGTTCGACCGTTCTGGCGTGTACCCCGTCGTACACACTGTATATGGCGGAGGCTGCTCCGGAAGAGGGGATTAAAATTGAGGATCTCCGTCTCAAGGTAGGCTTTTTTGGGGCGGAACCGTGGTCAAACAATATGCGGAAAGAAATTGAGCAAACCTGGAATATTAAGGCTTTTGACATTTATGGTTTAAGTGAGATCATCGGGCCGGGTGTTTCCAGTGAATGCCCGGAGCAGAACGGACTTCATGTCTGGGAAGATCATTTCATCCCGGAGGTCATCGATCCCGCTACCGGTGAAGTGTTGCCCTTTGGGGAAAAAGGCGAACTGGTTTTCACATGCATTACCAAGGAAGCGTTACCTTTAATTCGTTATCGGACCAGAGACATCAGTATTATTTATCCTGAACCTTGTTCGTGCGGGCGTACCCATATGCGGATGAACCGGGTGATGGGCAGGACTGACGATATGCTGATTATTCGCGGGGTCAATGTGTTTCCTTCGCAAATTGAAAGTGTTTTATTGGAGATCGGAGAGACTGAGCCCCATTATCAATTAATTGTGGACCGTGATGGAACCCTTGATGATCTGGAAATTTGGGTGGAAGTCTCCGAAGAACTCTTTTCCGATAAAGTCCGGCAGCTTGAGGAGCTGGGCTCTAAGATTAAAAAGGAGATATTGGGTACTTTAGGGATATCAGCTCGGATTAAACTAGTGGAGCCCAAAACTATAGCTCGCAGTGAAGGAAAGGCAAAACGGGTTGTCGACCGGAGAGATATCTATCGTTAATAGGTCGTGAGTTATTACAAATTTTTGGAAGGAAAGAGAAGGTAATATCAATTATTTGGCGAATAAATTTGAAAAGATAGGGGGGAGAAAAGATGAAGGTCAAACAAATTTCCATATTTTTAGAGAATAAATCGGGACGTTTGGCTGAAGTTACCAAAGCTCTTGGCGAGAACGATATTAATATTAGAGCATTGTCAATCGCTGACACCAACGATTTCGGCATTTTGAGGCTGATAGTGAACTCTCCTGAAAAGGCTTGGAAGCTCCTGAAAGAGCAAGGTTTTACGGTTAGCGAAACTGAGATTATCGCTGTCCGGATCCCCGATCAACCCGGAGGATTGGCCGGTATCCTAACTATATTGGAGAATAACCGGATAAACATCGAGTATATGTATGCTTTCGTAGGGAAATCCGGGACGGACGCGGTGGTCGTCATCAGGGTCGAAAACATTGATCGCGCGATTGAATTATTGCAAAAAGAGAAAGTATCGCTCTTTAGCGGCAAAGAAGTATATGAGTTTAGTTTTTAAAAAAAGGGTTTAAATATTTGGCGCATCATCGTTATGAGGGGAACGAATAAGATGAATAGGCTGTCCCAGTTGTTCGTCTCGTTATTAAAAATTCTTTTTTTCAAAAATATCAAAGGTGATAACCGAATAATCAATAATATTGCCGGTTTATTTTTCATTGCTTTTTTTCATTTTATATTTAGTGTTGCTGTATTCTTAGCGCTTCATTCCTCGGTTATTAAGAATAATAATGGGATCGAGGCAGACTTAAGGCTTGCTTATTCCATAAAAACAGATCTTGCTATTTTAGCTTTACAACGTGATTTTTCAACTTCCTCTCTAGACCGATTGTTAAGCCGGGCAAAAACGTTTAGCGTCAGTAGCCGGGCCGAACAAAGCTGGAAGCTTATTAATAATAGTCTTACTAACATGATTGAGCAAGCTTCCGGTTTTAAAAATGGCGCGCCTAATCAAGAAATTGAAGATGGAATAATAAAAAGCCAAATATTCATCGATGATCTGGTCCGTCTTTTAACGGAAAAACGCCAAATGGCTCGGGACCAACTATTATCGAAGGCGATTATTTATGAAACAAGCACAATTTTAATGACCATTATTTTAGTCTGCGCCGGGTCTTTTTTTATGATTAAATTCTTAAAGAAATACCAATCGGAGCTGGCTTACTTCGAGAGTTTGGCCTATCAATTTAAAGGGGGACAGCTTGATAAAATTTATTTTAATTACGGCGGGAAAAATTTGACTACTCTTAACCAAGTAATTAGCAGTTATATTCAACATTTAAGAGAACGGTACCAGGCGGTCAAAGAAGAAATTAAAAAAATAAATTTTCAAATCAACGAAATCTCCTTATTTTCCAAGCAAAATAATTCTTTTTATATTGAAATTAAACGTGGGTTAGGACGGACGGTTGAAGAAAATCATTGTCAAATCGATAAATATCAGGAGGTAACCGAACGGATCCAGTCCCTCGATATTCAACTAAAAGATTCACAAGGCCAAATTTCCGAGCTTCATAAATCTTTAAAAAATAAGGCCCAGTTTTTTGAAGAAGCTCCGAAAGAGATTGGGGAGATCGAAATTGGTGTCAAAAAGCGGGAAGAATACTTAAAAAAGGTTGTTGGCGAACTCTACCAACTAAGGACATCCCTGGAACGGCTGCTCCAAACGGGTTCAATCTTTCAAAACGTTGCCGAACAAAATGTTTTATTAGCATTAAACGCCTCGATAGAAGCGGCTAGAGCGGAAACTTCAGCCGGAGGTTTTGACATTGCAGCTGAAGAGATTGCCAATCTAGCCGATAAAGTTGGACGGGTTTCTAAAGAATTATTGGATGTAGTTGATACGATGAGCGTTAACGGAAATGCCGCCTTGAAAACTCTTGAAATTGATCTAGTACGTAATAATGAAGTAAAGCGTTTTATCGAGGGTGTCGGTACCAAAATTACAGTCTTTTGTTTAAAGTTGAATCAACTATTAGAAGAAACCATTAAGTACAGCATTCAAATTGAAGAATTGGATGACAAACGCAGAACTTTGGGGCAATTGGTCGTTTCTTTGGGTGATATCAATCAAAAATCCCAAAGTAATTTTGGTAGAGCGGAAGCGGCCCTTGAAGTAATAAAAAAATCCGGTGAAAACTTAACTGTAACGGAGCAATTAGATTCCTTGGTGGCGGAATTGAAACACTTAATGAGTAAAATCACTATTTAAACATTAACAATGAAGGGGAAACCATGGCTAAGTTCAGAAAGAACTTGAATATATCCGAAAATAATTATCTAGGCACCGGTATGTTGTCAAAGATATCTTTCTCGGGAAAAGTATATTTGGTTTTGTTTCTACTGACGGGCGGCTTGTTAATCCAATTCATTCTAGTTTTATCTTGTTTTTATGAATACCGTAATGCGGCAATGAACATCGGCGATTTTCAAAAGATTAACGATGGCTCCCTAACCGTTCTTTACAATTTTTCCCAAGACTTACTTGACAAGTTTAAAATTAGTTCAAGCGCGGAAATTGCGGTGGATGTTTCGGATGATCTATCTCAAATTATTCAAGCAACGGCTAACTTAAAAAATAATTTCAGCCATAACACTGCCTCGGAACAAATTAAAGATATTGAAGAGATTATCGTTGAATTCGGTAAAATAAAGACTCCTTTATCTAATACAATGTATCAAGAGGCTTTGAAGCTGTTTGAGCGGTTTCAGAAAGCGGTAACTAGTTTGGAAACAATAATATCTGCTCGTTATCAACGTGATTACCATGAAATTTTGATGATTGTTTTTATCAAATTTACCATTGCATTAATAACGTTAGTAATAACAATCTCAATCAGCAAATGGTTGGCCGGATGTGCCCGGCGGTCGGTAGAGGAACCGGCCGGGCGTATCATCAGCTGTTTACAAGGAAATACTGATTTACAGGTTAAATTACCAATTTTCGCTTCGGAAGGTTTGGGCGCTACCGGATTGATTCTTAACGATGCTATTGCCAAATGGCATTCCTTGGCTTTGGAATTTAAAAATGCTAGTAATAAGCTGAATTATCTCATCGAGGAATTGGCTTGCGATTTCAACCAATTGTTTTTTATAGAAGTACAGTTGCGTGAGGTATACCGGGAGATCGAATCCAATTTGCAAAACCAACGGGAAGTTGGCCAAAGAGTAGATGAAAAGATTGATGCTTTAATTGACGATCTTTCCGGGCTGCAAAATCTACCCCGGAAGATAAATGAAATAGCGGAGGAGTTTAATAGCCTTTTAACGGTCAATCAAGACTATTTGAAAGGTATATCCAACCGGCAGCTTGAAGTTAAAGATGAATCTCATAGTTTAATAACCTTTTTGCGGGATTTAGGCGCCACTTCCGGACGGGTTGACCGGATTATGAAAGAATTGGGAGAGATAGAAGAAGAAAGCCAAATGTTAGCTTTTAATAGCGCAATTAGCGCTGCCAGAGCCGGTGAAGAGGGTCAAGGGTTCAGCGTAGTAGCTAAGGAGATCGCCAATTTGGTAGAACGGTCCAAAAGAGCTTCCAATAACCTTAGCGGCTTAATTGTGGAAATACAAAGTCAAACAGATCAAATTGTGAGTTTGATTCCGGAAAATGATCAAGCTGAACTCGGTAAAATGGCTTTAGACCAAATTATAAACTCCGTTTGTGAAAAGGTTAATGTCAATGCTGCTAAATGTCTAGCCGAGCTTGAACAGATGCGGCAAATGGTAGAAACGGTATTTGTTATGACTAATGAAACGTTTGAAGAGATTAATCTCAAATTGAAATCCTCCCCGGTGGTAACTAGTGGACTTAGTGAAATAAAAGAGACCATTGACCGGTATTTAGCAAGTGTTGCTTATACCGGAGAAATTAAGGGAAAAATTCAAGAGACGGTCGTTAGTCTTCAATCAGCTACAGACCTGTTAATAAACAGGAATACTTGAAAGTAAAGCCATTTTCTTTTAGATTAACCCTATCTAGTAGTGGTGGGTGATTACTTAATAAATAATCGAATAATGTTAGTTTAACAACTGGAGGAAAGATGGGTAACTACCAAGCTATCTTAAGAAATTTTCAGCCGCAGCATGATTTTTTCATCGGAGTTGACTCCGACGGATGTGTCTTTGATACAATGGAGATTAAGCAAAAAGAGTGTTTTTTTCCTAATAATATTAAATTTTTTCAATTACAACCCATTGCTAAATATGTTCAAGAGGCGGTAGAATTTGTAAATCTTTATTCAAAATGGCGCGGTAGTAACCGTTTCCCGGCGCTTTTGAAAGTGATGGACCTGCTGGCGGAGAGGGAAGAGGTCAAGGAGAGTGGGGTTGGGTTACCTGATTTAAAAGCATTTCGAGAATGGGTCAATTCCGGAATGCTTTTAAGCAATGAGACCCTTAAAGAAAGGGTCGAGGAGACTGGCGATCCGGGTTTGAAAAACATTCTAGATTGGAGTATTGCCGTTAATAAAACCATAGAAGATTTGGCCCGTAATATCCCACCGTATCCTTATGTTAAAGAAAGTTTCGAAAAGGTATCTAACCGAGCGGATTTAATCTGTATCTCTCAAACTCCTAGTGAAGCTTTGGAACGGGAATGGGCCGAACAGGGGATAGCAAAGTACGTAGCCTTAATTGCCGGTCAAGAACTGGGGACTAAAAAAGAACATCTTAAATTAGCTGCGGTTGAAAAATATCAAGCCAATCATATTTTAATGGTGGGGGATGCGTTGGGGGATTTGGAAGCAGCTAAGGCTAATGGGGCGCTCTTTTACCCGATCAATCCCGGGCATGAAGTAGAATCTTGGAAGCGTTTTTATGAAGAAGCGTTAGGCCGTTTTTTCAATGAAACTTATCAGGGGGAATACGAAGCCGGATTAATCAAAGATTTTCAATTGTTACTTCCGGAAACGTCGCCTTGGGAAAGGTAGACCGAGCTTCAAAAAATCATCAATTGCTCCGATGATTAAATATCTTTAAAAATATTTTGGAAAATCGCGATGATTCAACGTGTTTTCAAAATGCCCATTCAGGCACAATAGGTTTTTTGCATATTAAAACCTTCCAATTGAAAGATAATGACCGTCAGGCATGACGGTTTTTTCATACTCAAATGAAATTTTGGTCAATAGAATGGCTTCAAGGTTTCGACAATTTTTTGATTAGGGGTGATAAATTTATGAAATAAAAAGAGGAAAGGATCAAACTCTATAGAATATATAGTATAGAAAATAGAATATAGAGACGGTTTAAGGGAGGTGATGAAATGAACGGATCGATAAAGAAGACATCCATAAAGAGAATGACTTTGGCCGAACAAGTGTATGTTGATCTTAAAAATTCAATTATCACACATCAAATCGAACCGGGCTCGCGTTTGAATGAAATAGAGTTGGCAGAACATTTCCAAGTCAGTCCGACGCCGGTTCGAGAAGCCCTTAGTAAGTTGCGTGGAGATGGATTGGTTCAGTATCGCGAGTGGCAAGGGGCATATGTAATTCAATTGGAATTAAAAGATGTCTCACACTTGTATGATATCCGTTGTGAACTGGAATGCCTTGCATTAAAAGAAGCAGCCGAATCGATTACTATGGATGAACTAGAACAGTTAAAAATATTTCTTTTAAAGTATAAAGATAGAAATGATTTTGAAGGCCGTGATCAAGCCAATGAAAAATTTCATGGGTTTTTCATGGAGAAGTCGGGGAATCAGTGGTTAAAACGGATATTGGATGATCTCAAGGATATTTTATTAATGGCGAGATATCCATTGATGAAGGTAAGAACGGGTCATAATTCTCATAACCAACATCTTAAAGTCATCGAACAGCTTCAAAACAATAACCTCAATTTAGCTCTAGATATGATGGCTGAACATATTAATTCGGTGAGAAAGGAGTTGACTACATTATTGACAAAATAGCAAGATTAACATATTTGAGAGGCTGAAATTTGCTAAAAAAGGAGTGAAGAGCATGTTGAAACGGTTTTCTAAAATGACACTTTTGGTTTTAATTACCGGATTGTTTTTTTCTTCCGGTTCGGCATTGGCCAAACGGACTATAATTTTTTGGTCGGGCTATCCTGAATTAAAACCCGTCTATGAAGCCGCCAAGGCTGATTTCGAAAAAGCTAATCCGGGGATTGAAGTTAAATTAGAGTTTTTCCCGTTACGTGGTTTCGTAGAAAAGGTAAATTTAACTCTTCCAACTAGAACTGGACCGGATGTTGCGGAGATCAACGGTCATATTGCCGGTAAGTTTATCGACGGTGGTTTATTGGATGAGACTCCCAAGGAAGTTGTAAAACATATTAAGGAAAACGTGAAACCGGTATATCTTCCAGCGGCTTTATGGGGAAATAAATATTACGGTTACCCGATTTGTTACTTTAGTGAACTGTTGTACTGGAATAAAACAATGTTTAAAGAAGCCGGCTTGCCTGGCCCGCCGACCACCTATGATGAATTGATAAGCTACGCTAGAAAACTTACTAAATATGATGCTGCGGGCAATATGATTCGTAGTGGAATAAGCCTTAGGATTAGTGGTTCTCCCAATGGCACCATGGAAAAATTTTGGGCTATGGGGTTAATTCCTAATGATGCCCATTATCTAAAAAAGGTCGGAAAGAACAAATATGATGTAGGCTATACACAAGAAGAAGCCGAGTGGGCAATTAAGCTTTATATCGACTTGCTTTATAAACACAAGGTTGATAATTTTATGATTAAACATGATTCCGAGGCATTCGCGTTGGGACAGACAGCTATGTTTGAAAGAGAAGAATCTGTCGCCGGTTATTTGAAAAAGAATGCCCCGAATTTAGATTATGGAATTGCTCACTTACCTAAGAATAAGTCACAAGGCACATGGGTTAAGACTCGTAGTCTGTTTGTGCCGAAAGCATCAAAAAACAAGCGTGATGCTTGGAAGTTTGTCGAGTTTTGTTTTCAACCGAAATATCAGGAGATCATGGTTAAAGATACCGGATGGATGAGTACTCGGAAGGATTTGAATTACCAAGAGATCTTGAAAGACACACCGCAACTCTTAGCGGTAGTCGATTACCCGGAGGGTATGAAGATCCATTGGGATCTGATAACCCCGGCGACCGATGAAGTCAACGGTAAAGTAGGAGCAGTGATTTTAAAAGCGTTTGCCGATAAGTCGCTCTTAGACAATCCTAAGGGGATATCGAAGTACGCGGAAGAAATGATTTCTGAGACCCGTAAAGTTTTAAAAAATTATGGTTTGTTATAGAAAATGATATTAGTGCGGCGTTAATTCGCCGCACCACTTTCTTGGGGAGGTTTAGTTTATTATGCTTGCTTTAGTTCGTTATGGAAATGGACCTAAAGAGTTGGAAGTAAGGGATATTCCCGAACCGGAAATCAATGACGACAATCAAGTTAAGGTCAAAATTAAATTCACCGGTATTTGCGGAACCGATATCGGGGTTTATTCCGGAAAAATTCAGCTGGAAGGGAATCGTGCCCCGTTTGTTTGGGGACATGAACTGACAGGGGAGGTTGCGGCTATTGGTTCCAAAGTTACTAGGTTTAAAGTCGGCGACAAAGTAACCGGATGTGCCAGTATCTATTGTGGAGAGTGTTATTATTGCAGACATGGAAATCAGAATGTGTGTCTGAATTTATTTAATAGAAATGGCGCTTATACAAGCTATGCAGTGATGGAAGAACGCCATCTCTTTAAATTGCCGGATCAGGTTAGCTTTGAAGAAGGCGCCTTGGCCGAAATGCTTGCTTGCGTAGTTCATGGAATGGTCGAACAAGCGTCTCTAAAACCCAATGATACTGTTGCTGTTATCGGACCGGGGCCCTTAGGGTTAATGGCGGCTTCAGTAGCTAAACTTTTCGGATGTAGAGTCTTGATTGTTGGTACTAAAGGGGATGCTGAACGGTTAGAAGTTGCAAAATCCATAGGCTTTTCCGAGGGGCTTTTTGTAGAAGAAAACGTAACGGAACAAATTAAGAAAATGACTGATGGTTTAGGGGTTGATGTCGTTGC
>ENA-UOOK01005258-UOOK01005258.1-fermentation-metagenome-genome-assembly--contig:-NODE-5258-length-13120-cov-11.789208_pt1 | contig 13120 bp, 14 predicted proteins | sample MGYA00245777_ERZ724023 | MGnify/ENA primary metagenome ERZ724023 (study PRJEB28704, sample SAMN03018312) | fermentation metagenome | biome: anthropogenic terrestrial biome; feature: soil... | reverse complement strand
TCTTCAATAGCTGCCAACATATTTATTTTTGTATCACTAATTATGAATCTAAATGGTTTCTTTTCTTTTCTAATATTTTCAAAGAAGTCTATATAATATTGAGGCTTTTCAAACTTCCCTTTTGTTAATACATAAGGCGCATCAGCATCATTAGGAAGAAAGCTCTCTATTACTAAGGCTTCTAATTTCTTTTGTCTTAATAAATTTATTTCTCCAAGTTTAATAATTTCCTCTGTCTTGTTATTCCCGGAGGAATTTATCATTATCTCCTCCGGGTTAACTGGAAGTTGAACAACCTGATTATTATATTCAAAGAAAAATCTAATAGCCATTATGCTCCCTCCCCTACTAACGCACTTGCATATGCTTCTTCAACCATATCCTCGATAACTTCAAGGATTTTATTAACATCTGCAGTTTCTCTTACATCTCCAAACTGTACAGTCATTTCAGGTCTTAATGTTGTATATTTATTAACAAACTCTGTAGCTGCTACATCCTTTAACAACTTAATATCTTCTTCTGAAATGTTAACTTCATTTTTCATTGCCTTTGTATTATCTGCAATCCCCTTTGTTTTATCTGCAATCCCCTTTGTGTTATCTGCAATATCTGCAATATTATAAGGATTTTTGTAATCATCAGGACTTGGTATATTAGTATCAAATAGGTCTGTAAGACTAAAATTAGATATTGTATCTTGGATTCCTTCACCAAAGGCATACCCAGAATCCCAAGCATCTCCATATTCAATCCTATGGTCTATTGCAGGAGCGTTTCTATCTAATGTAATAGCATTATCATTCTTACCCCAAGCTAATACACTATCTTGTAATGAAGATAATCCAGCAGTCCAGTTAGTTCCAAAGATAGCATCAATAATCTTTGTTACAACTTTACCTAATGATAAGAACCAAGATATGATGTTACCAATTAGATTGGCTACCGCATCTCCAAAACTATTAAAACCACCATTTGCTACATTTAATACCCATTCAATTATTCTTATAAAGGGTTCTACAAACAATGTCCAAATGAATTGGATTATTGCATTTATAACCCCTATTACAAGATTTATTATAAAAGTTCCAGCTACTGCCAAGGCTCCAGTTATAATTCCAAGAGCACTAAGACTTGTACCAGTTACATGATTTATAGCTGCTACTACTGCAAAGATAGCTGTAATGATTGCAATTATGATTATTAAAATCCAAGTAATTGGAGATGCCATCAAGGCTGCATTAAACCCGTACTGTGCTGCAGTAGCTGCAAAAGTAGCTCCAGTCTGCATCTTTAAAGCGGCCGCATGAGTTGTTTCTCTAAAAGTAGCTACCGCTTTAAGTCCATTTGAAATAGCCTGAACTGCATTATAAGCGGTTAATACTCCTACATATAATCCAAGAGCTGTAACTACTCCTAATATAATGGGCTCTAAGATTGACCAATGCTCTGTCATAAAAGAGCTTACAGCCGTTATAAGGTCAAATAAGTTTAGGAGAATACCAGCAACTACTACTAACCCATTTGTAATATTTCCAATGAAAACTTGAAAGTCTTCACTATTGGCGAGTTTTGATAATCTATCAAATATTGGTTGAAAAGCCATCATCGCACTATTCTGAATAGAAGTCATTACCTGCCCAAATGTCATTGGCATACTTTCAAACTGTTTATTGATTTCATCTGTTGCACCAAGCATTGCATTCTTTACAATATCTGCGGTTATCTGACCATCACTGGCCATTTCTCTTATCTGCCCGATAGGGGCATCAAGATAATCAGCTATGGTCTGAATGATGTTAGGTGCGGATTCAAATACAGCATTAAGTTCTTCGCCTCTCAATACTCCTGAACCTAATGCTTGAGTTAATTGCAATGAAGCTGAGGCCATTTCTTGTTGACTTGCCCCTGCAATTATAAATTGTTTATTCAAGTTTTCAGCAAATGCAATTGTTTCCATATTGGAACTAAAAGCATCCCCAGCTCTTTGACCAAGTTTTGCTACAATATCAGCGGTGTCCGCATATGAACCTCTTGACCTTTCTGCTGATAAATATATTTGATTCTGCAGGTCTTGAGTTGACTGCAACCCATCATTCATTAAATTCAACCTTGCAGTTGTTTGAGTCATCTCGTCTACTACATTAGTTACTTTTGAAATTCCTTGCATAACTGACTTAAATGTATATATAGCGGAGGCCGCAGTAACTAATGGGTTTTTCCATCTGGAAATGGATTCTTCTACTCTTCTTGAAGTGGTAGGTATTTCATCCATTCCTCTATTAAAATCATCTAAGGCGTCTGAGGCCGCTTGTACATTTCTTTTAACCCCATCAAAAGCTTTATTACTTACTCCATCCATTCCTGCCATAATATCTACAGTGGATTGCATGGATTTAATTATACTTCTTAAAACTGGAGTCATTTTATCTTGCAATAAAATAGTATTCTTAACTGTTGCCATTAGCGCCTGCGACCTCCTTTCCTCTTAATTTTAGCAGCTTCTTTCTTTTCTTGCTCTAACCTCTCATCTATCATGGCTATCACCATTGCTTTTTCCTTGAAAGGGAGGTTTGCGAAACGGGATGGTTCCCAATGAAATTTATTCAAAGCGTAATATGCATACCACGTTTCGCCATCACCCTCCCTTAGGAGTTTTTTGCTTCTTCTACCGTATCCTCAATATCTTTATCAAATCCAGACAATGCTGTAATTTGCTGAGCGAGTTCATTTATTTCCCCCGCCAATAAACTCTTGTATAAGAATTGTTCAGGAGTTTGACATCCTGCTTTCTTAATACTTTCAGCATCCCTAAAATTAGGTTCCAATGTATGGTTCAAAACAACAAGTTCGTTGAAAGTTTTACTATCAAACTCTACCTTCTTATGTCTACTAATTTTAGTGGATAGCTTTTGGTATTCTGAGAATTCTGGGCCAGTCATTCCCTTAATTTTGAAAGGGAACTTTGCAAGCCTTGCTGAAACAATTACCTCATCTGTTAAGTTATCTACTGGGTTATCAATTAAGAATTGCATTAAGTTACTCATTTAATTTCCTCCTTTATACTACTGGGTTTCCGAAACTATCAAGGATATCGAAATCATCAAACGTGAAGTCAATATCTTCATCCAAAGTATCGGAGTCAGTATCTAATTTAGCTAATACTACATTATCAATATTACAGTTGTACAGCACCACCGTCTGCTTACCAATGGTAGAGGTAGGGTCATCATTAACTATTGTAATATTGAAGTACGTATCCTTACCGGTCTTAGCATATTTCAATGCCATCTCCCTAAATAAGGAAGTTACATAATAAATTGTCATGGAGCCTGTTCCTGACCATCCTGCTCCTTTGTGCTGAGTACCTCTTTTTCCAAGAGTCTTGACTTCAGCTTTAATCTTTTCAAAAGTAGCCTCCAAGGTTTTCACATAAAACATATCTTGAACGTTTCCATCTATTACAGATGTTGCTTTACCTTCTTGACCACTAATTGTATCACCAGCTCGTAAGAACATATACTTTTCCTCCTCTCATTAACCGACCATTACAGTCATATATAATTTTTCCATTGAATCCACAGGTTGAATTGCTAAATCTGCAACTACTGCATCAATGGCTTCTCCTGCATAAATCTGAATATCTGTAGTACTATCAAAGTTTTTAATTGCTGAAATACTCTGAAGCATATTTAGGTAGGCAATAACATCAGCTTTGAAAATATTTCTTCCATCATCATTGTTATCTACTTTACCAATATAACTTCTCTCAAACAGTAATGCTATGGAGTTATTGATTTCATCAAGTGTTCTAATAACACGGTTCTTACTAAAAGCATATCCTTTATCAGGAGTAAATGTATGCAATGTATTGATATCCTGCTCAATAACAATTACACCATCTTGTCTTGTTGAAAGAACCATCTTACCAGCTTTCAGAGCTTCCTCAATCTCTTCATCCCCATAGGGGGTTACACCTTCAGGATATACAATTGAAACCGCTCCATTAATTGCATGATAGGTATTTGAAGTATTTACGTCTGAACCAGCTGTTAATCCTGCTACATAAGCTACAAAGGTAGTAGGACTAACTGTTTCAGTCACTGTTTTATAACCTTGGTTTACAGTTATAATTCCTTCGTAATCTGCATCTGCGTCATACAAAACAGCTTGTACTTTCTTACCAAGATTTTCCCTCATATTAGTAATGAAAGTAATGATACTAGGGTTTATATCTGAAACATCTTGAGGAATGCCCATTGTATTCCATTTGTACGCCTTTATTACATTCAAGTAGGTAGCATAGGTTGCCTCATTAACCGTTCCATTCTCTCCACCAGTTAATGTAACTCCAGCATTTGCTACTAGATTACCTGTTCCACTAAATACTACATAATCATTAGGAACCAACTCCTCTGCTGTTGTAACAGTTTGCCTATCTCTTTCAATACCTCTAAATAAAGTAATAACATCAAATTTAGCTCCATTAGCTACAACACTTACTGCAATCTCATTACCTACAATACCTGCATACTTAGCAGTAGCCGTAAGAGGTTCCAAAGTTGCAGTTGCTTTTGTTCCCCCAGTATCAAGACGATAAATTATTGCTTTATAAGCATGCTTCAACGCCTCTCTAAAGATTTGACTCTCTTCCTCAAAAGCAGTATATCCAATTTTAGGTAAGCTCTTACCATCAATTAGGTCAGTACTTAGTAGCTCTGTTACTTCAGCTCCCCAGCTCATAGCTACAGGCATTGTAACTACTCCACGGGTACCAAGACTGGATAATGGTTTGGCTACGCCTTTGAAATTGATATAAGCTCCAGGTCTTATCTTGTTTTGCGATTTAAAAGTTCCACCAGCCATATTTTCTTTCCTCCTTATTTCAATTATTATTTTTCGTTTATTTCTAATGACTGCATATGAGGCTTTTCCAATTCCTTGAATTTACCCCTAATAACATAATTTACATAAACTTGTAAGACACCATCTATTATTTTAAAACTCATTTGTTTACCCATTACCGGCTTTTTATCCTCTATTGGATTTCCTAATGTATCTTTTCTACCTAAATTTATAGGTACTTCTATATAGGTTAACACTTCAAGGATTTGATTTCCAATTTCCGCTAATGTTTCATAAGTTTTTAAATCCTTTTCTTCTGGATGATATCTTATATTCATTTGGTACAATCTTTCGTATTTATTGCCTAATAACTTTTCCTGCGAAACGTCCATTATCCATATAAAGAAACTTGGCTTTTTAAAGCCTTGTACAATCTGTTCTTTGTATATAGTAATTGGGGGCGAGCCATTGGTATTAGCAAAACTGCTTTTGAGTTTCAGTGCTATTGCACTTTTAATGCTTTCGCCTGTTATCTCTCCTACCATTAATCTCCCGCCCCCAATCCTTTCATAAATTGTTTTAAAGCCTTTTCATAGCGTTTTGGTATTTCTCTTTCAATCTTAGAGATTGATATCCTTGCCATGTGATGTCCGGGAATCCATTTATCATGGAGCATCACCCCTTGTATATCATCACCATATTGATTATATAAGTAATTTAGGTATTCCTGATTTCCTTTACCTTGTTCTAAATATTCAATAGGAAGAAATCTTCTACGTTGCATATGACCATCTTCTACAAAGCTTGCGTATTCTGCTGGATTAAATAACACTATATATAGGCTATCACCCTTTCTGAATACTTGACTTAGCTCCCATCTATTTCTTAAATTTCCAGTGTCTACTGGAGTTAACTTTTTAGTTTGAGCTAATGCTCTCATGCCCATTTCAGTTAAGAAATTTCTAATAAAAACCTCGTGTTGCTTTTGTACTTCTTTAAAATTACCCAATAATTCTTCAAACTGACTATAATCCATTGACATTAAGCATCACCTACTTCTGCAAATAATACCTCTTGATGAGTTACATATCTGAATGGTAGATTTGCTGTACCAGTGTAGGTTGCTAATATACTACCATCATCTCCAACTCTTTCAGCTACTAATATATCTCCTTTCTTAATGTCAACATTAGGATTACAGAATATTTTCACTTGCATGTAAATTGGATTAGTATCATCCTTCTGAGATTCAGGGCTATCGGTTTGACCGAAGCTTATCCGGCATCGTACATCACTGTACAAAGGTTCTTCCGGGATTCCCATACCAGTGGTTCCATCAGCATTTTGAATCTTTGTATACCTGTTAATACTTAGCTTGTCAGTATAGGTTGGTGCGAGTAATTTACCAAATCCTGATAACTTCATTTACCACACCATCCTTCTGAACTTATTTAGCTGCTCCTTATTGTTCATTACAATCTGGTCTAAATTAGGTCGATGACTTTTTAGGGTTTTACTCCTCTCTGAGTTATTACCTTGTAATGCGATTTGAGTATCCCCTATCTTTAAATTAGAAATATCACTGGCATCAATCCCCACCAAGACATCATCTGCACTAATATTTGACTCATATTGATAACGAACTAAGTCTACTGACATATTAGCCCATGTAAACTTCAGAGCATCTGGTATAATATCAATGTTACAATAGTTTTTAATGACTTCCTCTACTTCATTAATAGCTAATTGGATATCAAGCTCAGTAATGGCCTCAATTTTAACTTTAGCTCTTACTATTTCATTTACAGTCATTACCTCGCCTCCTTCTTACTAAGCTTGTTCTGCTTCAGCAATTGCTTCGCTTAATTTCTTAACTCCCCAATTGCCTTTGAAATCAATACCTAATTCAAGTGCCTTTTCTCTTAATAGGTCAAGTTCACTTTTCTCTTCTTCATCCTTTTCAGGTTCTTTCTCCGGCTCTTTATTTGGTTCCTCTACTAACCAACCACCATGTTTCTTGAGGCCATCAACATCACTGTCTTTGACCTCAAAGGTGGTATTAGGAGGATATTCCATGCCTTCATATCTAACGGTTTTACCGAAATACATCTTAGCCATTGCTATCTCTCCTCTCTAAATTAAAACGCCTTGATTACGAATATATCATCCATTCTTTCGAATGATGGAAGAACAATTTCAGATACAATAGTCTGAACATTCACTGGATGAGGTTCCTTAATAGTAGTGATTGCTACACCAGTGTTTACAATAGAAACTGAAGCCCCAGCTGAACCACTCATAAGGTCAAACTCTTCAGGAGTTGTTCCATACCATGTATTACCAAGAGCGTATGCAGGAAGTAATGTTGCATAACCATCTGGGAAGAACTTATGGTCTACACCCTGCTCATCTTTGAACATCTTATCGTACAATGTAATAGTCAAGCCTGTCTCGTTCTCAATGAACTGCTTAGCTGTATTTCTTGTTACAATTATACTGGATGCTCCAAGAGGATTCATTGCTTTTCTAATAGAATCAGATGCAATCATTCCTTTGAATGTAGTTGTGTTCATAAGAACTTCTACTGCCTTAACCCCTTTTCTTTCAGCAAGCTTTTCAACCGCATCTAATAGAACATCGATTGGATTAGAAGTTGCTTTATTAGCTACTGTCCATTGTTCTCCAGCTAATAGCTCTACATTATTGTTAGTAGCCCATTCTCCATCAACATCATAGTCATAGTTGTAAGCGATATCTCTACCGTTTTCTGCAGTAGCTGCAATACCAATCTTACCACCATAAAGAAGAGCCATTCTCATTCTTTCAGACTGAACTAAAGCACCATCTACTAAATTATTAACATCGTCAAAGATTCTCATAATTGTAGGCTGTGCAAATTGTTCGCCTTTAGCTAATAGTGTTTCAATGTCTTGTCTATCTTTCTCACCGATTCTCATTGCTTCACGGAAGAATGGCATTTCAGTACTTAATTCCTTAACACCAATTCTATCTCTCAATGGAGCCTTAGTATCAAATGCTGCAGGTTGTAATGCTACCGGCAAGTTATTTCTACCTTTAATCCATCCAAGGGTTAATCCAGTTTGTTTGGAAACTGGAAAGTATTTTGTACCAATCATTGGGTCTGCCATGTTAACATTAACATCAGTCCAATAAGAGGCAATTGCTTTACTCTCGAAAATATCATAAATTGATTTCATATTGTTTTCCTCCTCCTATTCTTTATTAAGCTACTGTAGCAATAGTAACCGCTGATACTGTCTTACCTGTGCTAATAATAGAAGCACTTGGAATTACAGTAACATTACCGGCAACTGCTGCAGCTGTTTGGTCAAGTGTAAATGTCACCGTCTGCTTATCTGTGGCAACCTTAATCTCGGTTACCTTTACCTTAGTGGTATCTTCACCTGCAATTGTCCAATTAGCAAGAGTCTCAGCTCCATCTCTAAATGTAGCATTAGCAAGCTTGAATACAACTGGGTCAGGGTCTGCCGTTGCTCCTACATCGATAGTCGCTTTTGTGCCTGTAAGAGTTAATCCAATACTAATCAATGGATTAAAGGTAATTTGCTTCATTGCTGCAATTGCATCTGCTGAAGGAACTGCAGGAAGAGCTGCCGTCTTGATGAAGCCATGTATTACCACTGCCATCATAGCATCACCATCGGTTACGTCATAATCATTGAGTACAACACCGATTGCGGTTGCATCATTTGCAGGATAGATTGTACCTGCCTTTACTACATATCTTCCATCTACCAATGTAGCAAGCCCTGGAGTTTCTGCGGTTGCTTTAGGATGTCTGAATCCAAGTGCTGCATAATGGTCTGGGATTGCCAAGATTTGTTTTGCTGGCGCTCCATATTCTATTTGTTTCATCTTCATTGCCATAATTGTTTTCCTCCTTAATTAATTTAATTTTGATTACCTGAGCCATCTGCTCCGGCTGGTTTGATACCCATCATACCAAGTTTAATCTGTGCCAAACTCTTTCCAAAAGATATAGACGGGTCAGCTCCTCCACCACCTTTATCTCCATCTGCTGGAGGGGTTCCTGCTGGTTTCCATCCTGCAGGTTTGCCATCGCCACTTTTGTTGACATCTTCTTTAGGACTAAATAAGAATGCCTTTTCTTTACGAATTGCATCATTTTGTTCTTTAAATCCTGAACTGATTTTTCCGGTTGCCTCATCTATGACTACCTGCTCTAAATTGAAGAGCCCCATAACCATATCTACATCGTAAGGTTTTCCATTTTCATCTTCGAGTAGTGCTAACTTAATTGCATTTTTCTTTCTTTCAAGAGCGAGATTAGCTTTATATTCTTTATCCTTTGCAGCATTCTCATTTTCAAGAGCTGTAATCTTTTCTTGCAATGCTTTGGAATCACCCTCGAATTTCTTCAATTCTGTAATCTGCTTATCTCTTTCTATTACCTGCTCTTTAGTTGTTTTCAATTCTCTATTTACTTCATCAAAACGATGTTTAGCTACATAATTACCGTCAATCGCCTCCTTGTGAAGTTTTAAGATATTTGCTGCCTGTTCCTCTGTGAACCCTGCGGCTAATAATTGTTCCTTTGTCATTGTTACCATTCTCCTTTCGTGCTACGCTTTTTTCCGAGGTTTCGTCCTCGATGCACCTATTATTATTTTACATTGTTATTGTTACTTGTTACTATAATAGTTTTTGTATTACTCTTTTTTGTTATCCACCTCACCTTCTTGTTTCTTTTTAGTTCTTGGTTTCTTATCCATATCAAGAAATCGCCTTCTTTGTTCTTGTACACGTTTCTTGAATTCAGGACTTCCATATTGCTCTACCCATTCAAAGAATGTAACATCTTTTCCAAGCTTATAGGATTTCCCTTCCCCATCTTTATCCCTTGCAACTCTATCCTCTATTTCATTATCTTCGAAATATGGAATTGTTGTTGACCTACAATGTGGATGAAGTGGAGGGAGGTTAACCCCTACCTTGGCCTCTTTTAATTCAAATATCTTACCATCCAATTCCCTGCATATATCAGATGTTCGGTTATCTAATGTAGCAAGGTATTGATACTTCTCTACAACCTCACTTTCCTTATATGCTTTCATACTTCCCTTATTACTAATATAATTAAGCTCTGTACGAATAAGCCTTTGAGCGTTGTAATAGCTGGTTTGCATCTTATTTGAGAAATCCTTAGCTACTTCCCTTGGACCTCTTCCTCTTACAAACTCTTGGGAAAGCATTTGCTCAAGTTGAATAATTAGCTTGTTCTTATCTGCCCATATTCTATCACTATAGTTTTGACCCATCCATCTTTCTCTTATGGCCATTTCAAGCTGTTTACCTCCAGGAGTGGTAAAGCTTATCCTGAAGCCTGCTTGCTTTTGAATATCAAACATTGTTCTGTAAAATCCATCTTCATATGCTTCCGTTAATATTTGTCCAAGACCTATGTTATAGCCAGTAGAAAGAGTTTCTATATTATGTCTAATATTAGTAATTAACTCTTCTATTCTGCTTACATAAGCTCTTCCGGATAACTCTTTCAAATAAGCTTTGTATTCCACTGTAAAGGCCTTGTCACCTAATCTTTCTACTTCATCTAAATATATCTTCGCATGCTGGTTAAAGTCGAGTAATTCTTTAGGTGTAAGCCTTTTACGAGCTTCTAATAAAGTAATCTGATTCTCCTTTGCATATCTCCCATAAAATGCTTCTATTTCTTTAGTAATTTGTTTAATAGTAGCTTGGTAGGCTTTCTTTAAGTCTTTCTCATATTGTAGAGCTAATTTTTCATTTTGTATTAGTGTTAGCTCTGAGCGTCTTTCCCAATACTCTTTGCTTGGTAGCTTTGGCATTATTCTTCACCGCCTTCACTGGTTCCTTCATCCCCCATGTTATCCCCATCATCCCCAAAGTCTGAATTCTGTTGTTTTATCAATTCTTGCATTTCAGCCATCTTGGCCTCTTTCTCTTTTGCAAGTCTATCCAATTCTTGTTGAGTATCAGTTACCCATGGGTGATTTGCTACGATTGTTTCATCACTAATTACTCCAACACTGTTCTTTGCATCTTCTATTATTTCATGCTCATTGATAATACTGTCTGTATTAAAGATAATTTCGAAAGTCGTTTCTGTGAAATCTCCAATACCTTTGTTCAATAAGTCTACTTTAATAAACCATATTAGCTCCTCAAGAGAGGCTGCAAATTCACTGGCCATATCATCTGTATCACTATCAAGGTCAGCATATCTAAATTTAAGGGCTACCCCCGATGCATTACCAAGACTTACCTCTTGCGTATCTACACCACTTCCTGCTTCGTAGATATCTTTACGTAATCTATTTAGATGACTGTCAATTGCTGCAATATCCATTTTTGTTTCTACCACACTCATATCACCATCCCCGGATACGAAAGCTGTTCTAAATGTAGCAAGGTTTTGTACGAATTCGCCTTTATCGGTTCCATCATAGTTCTTAACAACCTTAATACTGTTTGGAACATCCTGCAGGTTGTTTGAGGTATCTGAAGTGTTTATATCATAGTCATCAATAAGTGGCTTAATCCATTTTAACAAGCTAATTTCATCTGCATTATATTTGAATCCTACAAATGGTACTTTCTCCCATGTAGCTTCAACATCTTGTACCATTGGGTTTCCGTTATCATCTACCTGCACTTGCCCAGCCTCATCTTTTACTTCTTGACTAATAACAAAGTGACCTCTAAGTCCTTCATCTCTATCTGGGTCAGGTTCAAGTCCTCTATCTCCCTTTACGAAATACCAAACGCCTTGTGTAGTGTGATATTCAACTTTTACAACTTCTTTCTTTACCCCATCAGGTAAATATCTGGTAATAGAATAAACTCTTAATACAGCTTCTAATATAGTATGGTCTGCATCTGCCCAGAATGGAATAATTTCCTCTGATGGTATTCTCTTAAAGCTTAGTTGTCCTAAATTATTGTAATATACCTGCACCCATGCGATTCCATTAACAATAGCATCTCTTCCAACATTCTTTAACATCTTTAAGAATTTTTTATTAATATATCCAGCCAAAGCATTTGAGAAGTTCTCGTCATCGCATTGGATACTTAATTCCTTACTAAGTAGATAATTGACTTTCTGATTTGTTAACTTACGCATAAATGGATGAGCAAGCTTACTATTACTTAGATTGGTAACTTCTTGTTTAACACCCTTTCTATCTATATAGTAACGCTTCCTATCCTTGATGTCATTATCATTCATGTAATAGTCTTGGGCTTTAAGCATTAGTTTTCGCTTCTCACTATCTTGCCATTCGTTAATAATTGAAAACAAAAACTCCTGTTGTGGCTTTCCAAGATTGGTCAGCTTGGTTATCTTGTTTTTAATATCCATCATTGCAGAGGTTTGATAATTATTGAAAAACATATGGTATTTACCTCCTTTTTCTTATTATTATATAGAACTTAGTTGTTTAACGATTATTATACTTAACAACTTGAAAAACCGGCTTTGTACAATCATTTGTACAAGGTTTTTATTGACCTCCCCATATATTAGGTCGTCTGAATTACCAGCTAAAGTTAGTACTATTAAGTTCTTCTGTTGCATATCTTAAAGCATCCATTAAATGGTTATATTCATCTATTGGGTCAGTGCTTGGCTTCCCTGTATCCTTATCTGTTGCCCATACATAGTTACTTAATTCTATTATAGTATTAACACATGATGGATGAACATATATCTTGTAATCCTGCAGCTTTTGTATTCCTGCTTTAACAGAACCTTTGACTTTCTTTGCCCCGAACATTCTATATAATCCAAGGTCTTTTAATTCATCAATTGTTTTAGGGTCTGCCGAGTCAGCACATATTCTTGCTCTTTCAAATCCTTTATACTTTAGTGATGCATATATATCTTTGTTCTTCATATGTGTTTTGTACAATTCGTCATAGATGAATATCTTCTTCTCTTTCTCATCTGCCAGCAATGCAATGAATGCTGTAGGGTCATTAGTATATCCAAAGTCGATTCCGTGAAGCTGTCTATATTTAGGGGAGTCGTTTCTATCAAGTTGACGTTTCATATACTCAGCATCGAAATCAAGTTCCTGCCAATTCTCAAATACAAGTCCTTCTGCGATACCCCATTCTCCAAGTCCTTCTATACTATATCTTCGAGGATTCTCTTCTTTCATCTTTTCGAATATCCTACGGTCATCATCTCCAAGGAATTCGTTACAATCATAATTCTTTGTTATTGCTA
>ENA-UOOK01005256-UOOK01005256.1-fermentation-metagenome-genome-assembly--contig:-NODE-5256-length-13128-cov-5.813585_pt1 | contig 13128 bp, 12 predicted proteins | sample MGYA00245777_ERZ724023 | MGnify/ENA primary metagenome ERZ724023 (study PRJEB28704, sample SAMN03018312) | fermentation metagenome | biome: anthropogenic terrestrial biome; feature: soil; material... | reverse complement strand
TGGGTCAAAGTCTATACTATTGTCGTCTGTCAAAGGACGACGATCAAGCCGGTGAGAGTGTCAGTATCGGAACACAAAAGTCTATGTTGGAAGGCTACTGTCGTGAGCAGGGCTTCCTGGTGCACGACTTCTATGTAGACGACGGCTATTCCGGTCTCAACTTTAACCGCCCGGGCTTTGAACGAATGCTTAATGATATTGACAACGGCAAGGTGAACCTTGTCATCACCAAGGATTTAAGCCGTTTGGGGCGTGATTACATTCAGACTGGCTATTACACCGAGGTATATTTCAGCCGGAAGCATGTAAGGTACATTGCCCTGAATGACCGCTTTGATTCCATGCGAGACGACAATGACATTGCGCCGTTCAAGAACATTCTGAACGATATGTACGCCAAAGATCTGTCCCGTAAGGTTAAAGCCGCCAAACGGCAGCGTGCCAAGAACGGCTATTACATCAGCGCACAGGCGCCCTACGGTTACAAGCCGAACCCTGAGAACCGCAATCAACTGATTGTGGATGAGGAAGCTGCCGCCGTGGTGCGCAAGATCTTTGCGTTGGCGCTGTCCGGTTACGGTGCGGTCAAAATCGCTAAAGCGCTGAAAGCCGAAAAAATCATTAATCCGTCCGCATACAAAGCTAAAAACGGCGATACACGCTTTTCTCGGTACAACGATAACCAGAACCCTGGCAAGGTGTTTGAATGGTGTTATGCCACCATACAGATCATCCTGCAAGACCGGGTTTACACCGGGGATATGGTCAATCACAAATGTGAAGTTGTGAACTACAAAACCAAGGAACGGCAGAACATACCGGAAGAACAATTTATCATTGTTCCGAACACCCATGAGCCGCTTGTCAGCCGTGAGGATTTTGAGCAGGTACAAACGCTGATTAAATCCAGACCATCACCTTCAGTATACGAAGCAGAAAACCTATTTCGTGGGGTTCTTGTGTGCTCTGAATGCGGTCACAGTCTGTCAATGGCACATCGCAGGGACAAGCGCACCTATTACCGCTGTATGCACCATTACCGCCATCCTGATGAATGCCTGCACACACATGCGATCTTTTGTGATGACCTATACAAAGCGGTTTTAGAGCGTATCCGGGCAACAGCAAGGCTATTGCAGGATGACGAAGCCTTTTATCGGCTGGTGGAAGAAAAAACCGGGTTAATAGCGTCTGGATTGCAGTTAGTAGCAGACCGAGACAAGCTGAAACGCAGACAGCAGGAACTTTCTACGCTGCTTTTCAAGCTGTTTGAGGATCACGCTGCCGGACTGATATCCGATGAGAACTATGTAGCCTTCACAAACAGATACCAGTCCGAACAGTTGGAAATCCAAGGGAAAATTGCGGTGCATGACATAAGGCTGGAACAGCAGGTGGACTTTCAAGCCAATGCTGAACAGTTACGACAAGCTATCTCCGACTACCTGAATATTGAAGCTATAACGCCGCTAATATTGAATAAACTCATTGAGAAAGTTCATGTTGGACAGGTGGAAACCGTCAACGGTCAGGCAGTTCAGGAAATTACAATTGTTTGGAGATTTGCGGGGATAATTTCGCATTAGAATATGTCGCTAATCCAAAATAAATCTGGGGCTACAGCTTTTTCACCAAGTAATTCAAGAATACTAACAGCTGTTGCTCTAACATTTTCCCATTTTGGTGAACATGTAAGTGCCATTTCAGTCCAATCTTGCTTTTCAAAAGACAGGATTGTTTGATTTATTTCTTCTATTTTCGAAGAAACTGTCGTTGTAATGATTTGTTTTTTTGTAAAGTCCTTTAGTAAAGGCATTATTTCTTCAAGGCAAAATGCTATCTCGTCTGGACGGCATGCTTGTTCAGGGATTGCAGAAAGCTGAATATTGGGAGCAGAAGCAACCAATTTGATTGTTTCAACAAGTTTATGATAATTATCCATATTATTCCTCATTTATCATTAAAGATTCGAATTGTTCCATTTCCGGAGCTAACTTTCCAATAACTTTGTCTTCCATGGTGTCCTCCTCCTGGATGGTATTGAAGAAGACGATCTCCTCCCCAAGTAACCTTAAAACCCTGACCAGCATGTGATCCTCGCGATAAAGTTCCAGTTGGTAATCCTTCTTTAATAGCAATCTTTTCAATTTTTGCTACAGGAACATTTTTTATTTTTTCTGGATTATTAACGTATTTTTCTAATTTGCTGTTATTTTTTGTCCCTGGGGAAGACAAGCCACTTAATGAAGACAAATTAGACATGCCTTGCACAGCCCCAGCTGTAGAAATAGCCGTTATTGCATCAAAATTTTCTTGTCCGACAAGATCTCGAACTGGATTTTTTCCTGTAATAGCTTCTCCTACGAGACTTCCTCCACATACTGCGGCTACCGATGCACATGCTATCGTTCCGCCTGCTGCAACAATACCTGAAGTATATCCCACAGCAACAGCTGCCGCCAATACAGGACCAGCTGTCACTACAGCTGCTACTGCAACAGCAACAATTGCCACACCAACTACAGCCGTAAACACCTGTCCCCAAGATGGCCATTGTCCAGTAGGATCGGACATGTTGACAGGATTGTTAAAGCAATACTGAAATAGGTTATTACCTTGTACACTTCCTACACCAGCAATTTCTCCATCTGCATTTATAAAACGTCCAATTTCCGGATCGTAATACCTTGATTGTAACGAATAGAATCCTGTCTCCACATCATAGTAATAGCTCCTGTACCGGAACGGGTTGATCTGTCCCAATGTCCATGCCATCGTTCCGCCGACCGACAGAATCCTGCCCCACGCGTCATACGCATAGTTTACCACCACATTGCCGTCCGTGTCAAATATCCCGATAATATCCCCCTGCAGATTCTTTTCGTAGTAGTAATCCGCGTTGTTATACCGCAGACCGACAACATCCCCGCCGGCATCATAGTAGTACTGGATGATTTCCGAGGAAACTGTTTCCCCCGTCCCGTAATAGAATTCCTCTCTTGTCTCCTGCAATATCCGGCTGCCATCCAGCACATAGGACGTAAATTCTGAGGTTTGATTGACGTTATTGTAGTGGTCTTTGAGTACACGAACGCCGTCTGAATTATATTGAAAATACAGCACGTCTTCGTTATATGAGGTCTCCCATTGCTCATAATATATATTCATCAACTGACGCCCGTTCCACGTCAGCTCCAGTGCGTCGCCCCAGTTCGTCGGATTTCCCGACGCGTCATAGCTGATCGTCGTATTGTTGTACGCCGTCAGCTTGTCGCCCCAATTGGCATCCCCGTAGGTATAGTTCGCGACGCTGTTGCCCCAGCTCAGCGTACTTGTCGCCGCCGTCGTATAGTTGATCTGGTATTTCGCCGTCAGATTCCCACAGTCGTCATACACATATCTGTAGCTCTTGCCCGCCGGCTGATTGTTTTCACGCACAAGCTGGTTTTTCGCGTCATACTCATACGACATATACGCCGATCCGTTCTTCGTCACTGTCAGGATATTCCCCACATCGTCATAGGTGTACCCGAACGTCGTATTCGATACCGACTGCCGCATGCTCGACACCAGCTCTGTGGTGGTCAGCTCATCTTCGTTTCCCTCATACGTCAGCTCCACATAGTTTCTTTGCGTTTTCCCCATGAACAGTGTGCTTCCGGTCGATCGTTCCATTGCGTCATATCCATATCTGATATGCGCATTGTTCGGCAGCGTCACCGAACCGATCAGATCCGTATAGGTGAAATAGCTGTATGCATAATTCTGTGTCATATCCGGCGCTACATACTTCACTGTCTCTACCTGGCTGGTGCTGTCAGACGTCACCTCCTTCTTCAGATTCTTCCATTCCTGATAAACCGATTTGCTCTTTTGCTCCATCCGGACAAGTCGCCCGATGCTGTCATATTCATACTGCTGCAGCACCGACCACTTCCGGTCGTCGATACAGTTGACGTTGCCGTCCGCGTCGTAGGTACAGGTATAGATAATCGTGCCGTTTTCCCTGACCGTCTTGACCCGCTCCAGCTCGTCATACTCGTAATCGGTATAAAACCCGTTGGCATAGGTCGTCCGTAGCAGATTCCCGTTGTTGACGTCATACGTATAGCTGACCAGCGTCGTTGTTCCGATTTCAATCGTGCTCGCGTTGCCGAACGCGTCATAGCTCAGCGTGTAGACCGTGCTGCCGCTGTCAAGCTCCGACAGCCCGTTTGCGCCGTAGTCATAGCTCAGTTCTCCACGCGCAACGTTCCCGCTGTCCTTGACCTGCACACCCGTCACGCGTCCCCGGTTGTCATAGGTGTAGCTCACCTTGTTGCCGTTCGCGTCCTGGATATAGCTCAGCAGTCCCTTGCCGGTGTCATGGCTGTAGCTTGTCACCTTCCCCCGGCTGTCCGTTGTGCTTGCAAGATAATTCCCCTCGTGGCTGTAGCTTGCAGAGGTCGTCATAAACCCCAATTCAAGCCAAGAGTAGAAATCAGTAGTGGAATTAAATATACTACTTTCGATCACATTCCCATAACTGTCATAATCCACGTTTGCTGTTTTTCCTGTGTTTTTCTGGTATCCCGACAGCGCATGGTGCGTATACCAATAATCATGAACCCCTCCGTTCGGCAATGTCTCGCTTGCTAGACAGGATCTTGCCCCATGCGCCACAAATAGACTTTGACAAATGCCATTACCACCACAAACAGCCCGCCCGATGCCGGACGGGCTGTTTGTAGTTGAGGTTTGAGTTCACGGAATCCCCATATTTATTTTGCTTCTTTCTCGTCCCACGTTACCATAAAGCACCAGTGCAGTCTGCCCGCATTGTTTTAGAGTGATCATAAATATGGTCAAGATTCAGTCAACTTTTCTCTCACAAGACCGTTTTCTCCTTCATAATATGCATATCCGTTTTTGAAAAACAAAGCACAATCTTGTAATGTTGTAAAAAACACAGGATCTGTACTGCCTTGTTTCACTTTGTAATAATAACAAGGCGCCTCGTCTACGGGATCCTCAATATCAGGCATAACATCTGGTTCAGGACTGTATGCAAAATACAGGTCATCGTCTTCGCTTTCGATGTAGAAATAAAACCGCCGATCTGGCAAAATGACTTTCCGGGGTGTTGGATCCTCCGTGGTTGCATACACAAATATATTGGGAGTGCTTTGTACGATGATGTATTTTTGATTAAAATACACGCGCGGCTCGAAAGAATCATTTGGCTCAAAGGTAAAGTAAACCTCTCTTTCTTTCGTTTTCATGTCATAGCGGAAAATGGTATTTCCAATACGATCGAGATGATATTCGTGATAATATTCGAGATAATATACAGAATCATTGAGAATACCGTAATCCCCTATCCACCCTTCGTTGATCACTGTACAAAAATTTCCTTTTCGATCATACATTTCTAACCGGGCTCCATTGTTTGAATTACTTAAAAAAACATTGTCTTTATATACTAAATATTCAGAGAAAGTAAATCCGTTTAAAGGAAATTCCAAATCCTCGCTGGTTCCATCCTTTACATTATAGATAAAGCTTTTTCTCGCAGGGTACATCCCCGTGAACGCCATAGTATCGCCATCGGCATTGATGCTCGTATTAATGTCCCATTTCCGAGAATTGTCAACGTCTTTATTTTCCGTCAAATCCAGCCTGCACTTCCACAGCCGACCTTCTTGCCCCTTGGCATAGCTTTCGTAGAAAACCCAATCATCGTATATTGAATAAAAGTTGCCGAACGATAAAAACCGTTCCTCCGTATTTTTATCTTCCGTTGAGGGATCCTCGTTTTTTGAATCCGAATCTTTTGACGGTTCTTCCGTAATAGAATCCTCGCCGGAAGGATCTTGATCTTTTGTATCAATTGCATCATTCGCACAGCCAATGAATAGGAATACGCACAATATAAGCAATAATATTTTTCTTTTCATAGTCAGCCTCCTATCACTTTCAATTGTAATCTGAGAAAAGCGTTACCGGATCCACACTTTTATTGTCTACATATACGGTGAAATGCAGATGTATACCTGTTGATTGTCCTGTTGAACCCATGACCCCAATTATGTCTCCGGCTTCAACCCATTGACCATTAACAAAATCATCCTTAGGATCATATTTCAAATGCAGATATCTTGTTTTAATTCTTCCGTCCCAAGAAATAATTGTTATATTATACCCGCCGGCCAGAAAGCGGTCAAAGATTGCCTTGATATTCCAGAGTTAACACCCCTTGTGCTAACAAGCTGATTGATCGCATTGAAGTAGGAAGCCAAGAGATTGTGGACGGACAACGGTAGCAAGAAATTCGCATTGTGTGGAGGTTTGCAGGGGAGGTTTAGGGAAGCTCCGGGGTTGGAATCAGAATTGTTTGCCTACATAGTACTCAGATTCTTTCTTTCTCCTCTTCTCGAATGCCGTATATTCTTTTTTTTCAAAAGCATTAAATTTGAAGTAACTTTCAACATCGTGATATGGCAATGTCTCTCCAAGTTGGGTCATTAAGTCAATATAGCATTTGATTAGGTTGGTAGCAGTAACAGCCGAATAATGAGGATCTACTTCAGAATCAGCGAGTATTTCATTAATAAGCCCATCAATGTAAGTGTTTATATGCTTGAGAATGTATAACATTTTTTCTTTATTCATCATCAGTACCAACTTTCTCCACAATCGCATACATAACGACCTCTTGCGTCATCCCAACCTATTGCAAAACTCCCTACTGCTGCTGGAATCAAGGCATCGTCCGCAACTCCAACTCCCGTTGCATTGTTAGCGACTAAATATAATAGCGCAATAGTTGCCCCAATCATTTTAAATCCGCCTCCCCATGGGTTCGACTGGTATGTAGCATGTCTTGTGCCACCTCCGGGATAAGCGTGTGTATGTCCGCCACCTGGATATTGTACCGTCCAACCTTCGCCGCCATGCATTCCAGGTGTTGGAACCCAAACACCTCCATTTTTAGCAGGCCAACCTGATCCTGATCCGTTTGGATTTCTCACTTTTCCACCATCACCCTTTTTAGGCGGCACATAATCTGGATGATCCGGTGGTTTATTGGGGTCTAATTTTGGCTTTTCTTCAGATAACTTTAAGTTAAATGGTAGATTTTGAAATGCAGAAGAAAATCCAAAACCATTAGACGAATGTATTATACATTGAGGATCTTTACCAATATTATACGGAATTCTGCACATACCATCAGGGTCGAAATAATTTATCGGATTATTGCCACAATACGCGTACATATTGGCACTGTTTATGCCCTGCCCCGTGCTGACATATCCATCCGCATTCAAGAACCTGCCGACTTCGGGGTCATAGTATCGGCTTTGGAGGTAATATAGTCCGCTTTCGTCTGGACTAATCTATGTAGTCGCCCTCACAGAGCGTCTTGGATGAACCGCCAAACGATGCGGACGCTTTGCAGCTTTTCGCCGTCTACAGTTTCGAGATGGCCAACCTCGATGCGGTCAATCAATTGATTAACTATATCGGCGGTCAGGCTTTCCACCTGTGTATACCGTCCTACGGCTTGGCTTAGCCGCCGGAGGTTTTCGGCGTATTCATCCTTTTGGTTCAGTTCGGCTTCAATTTCTGAAAGCCGCTGTGAGAGCTGCTTTTGTTCTTGTTGATAATCGCTGAGGAATGCCCGGTAGCTGTCTGTGTCCAGTACGCCGCAGGCGTTGTCCTCATAGAGTTTTTTCGTGATTTTTGCAAGCTGTGAAAGTCGTGTTGTGATTTTAGCCTTTTCAGTTTCCAACTTATCTGTCTTTTTCTGTTTGGAGAGCTTTTTGCTCAGGCTGTCCATGAGCTTGCCGCTGTCGACGGTTTTTGCAAGGGCTTTGATGTTTTCCAGCACCATGCTGTAGAGCGTGTAATAGCTGATTTGATGGTTATGCGTGCAGACCTCGGGACGCAAGAAGTGATTGCGGCAAACTAAAATCTTACTGATCATCGTTTTGCGTTGTTTTGCCATGAAGGTCATTCTGAATCCACAGTCATCACAGAAAACAAGGCTTTTCAGCACATTTTCGTAGTTATGCCTCTTGGGCTTGTGCCGTTGTTTGATGAGTGCCTGCACCCGGTCAAATACATCCCGTTCCACAATAGCTTCATGGGTATCCTCAACCACAATTCGTTCATCCTTCGGCACAACGATCCGTTCCTTGGTTTTGTAGTTAAGCACCTCGTACTTGTGGTTTTCCATATCCCCACAGTAGACACGATTTCGCAAAATCTGCTGAACAGTTATGTTGCACCATTCCTTTTGGTTGTAACGGTCAAACTTGGTGTCGCCATTCTTTGCCTTGTAGGCTGATGGTGTCATGACCTTGCGCTGTGTCAGAATTTTGGTAATCTGTACCGTGCTTTGCCCCGCTAACGCAAGACTAAACATCTCTTTGACAACTTCAGCAGGCTCCTCATCCACAATCAACTGATTCCTGTTCTGTGGATTCACCTTGTAACCGTAAGGCGCTTGGCTACTGATAAAATAGCCGCTGTATGCTCGCTGCCGCTTGGCCGACTTCACCTTGCGGGAGAGGTCACGGGAATACATATCGTTGAGGATGTTCTTGAACGGTGCAATGTCGTTGTCCGCTTTCTGGGTATCAACATTGTCGTTGACGGCGATGTACCGCACCTTTTTACGCTGAAAGTAAATATCAGTGTAATAGCCGGTCTGGATGTAGTCCCGCCCCAAACGGCTTAAATCCTTGGTAATTACCAAATTGACTTTACCGCTATCAATGTCGTTGAGTAGCCTTTGAAAGTCTGGACGCTCATAATTCAGCCCCGAATATCCGTCGTCAGCATAGACCTCATAAATGGGATAACCCTGCTCCATGCAGTATTTTTCCAGCATCATCTTTTGGGTTTGGATACTGCTGCTGTCCTCGGCTCTGCCGTCGTCCTTGCTAAAACGGCAGTAAATTGCCGCGCTGTAGGCATGATTGTTGATTCCGTATTGTTGCATTTTTACTCCTTTCCACGCCATTTTTCAAATGGCTTTGGCAACAATGATTCGGAATCGGTCGGTTGCGTACAGTATACCATCATGTTGCCCACTAGTCCAGTATTTGGCTGCAATCAAGCGTTAGTTTTTCTCTTTTTTGGGGAAGCGTCTTGATTTGCGGCCTTTTGATTAAGCGATAGCTCAATCATACTTTCGAGGACTTCGGAAAGGTGTTTTGTTCCGGCAAAATGGTTTTGCACGATATATACTCTGCCATCCGCCGGATGATTGTAAATGATGGTATTGCTTTTCACTCTGCCGCCCTCCTTTTCAAAAGCCCTTCATCTAATGCACTGAATCGGGGTTTTTGAGGGGGTATTTTGCTCAAAAAATATTGAGTAGGCAACTCCCTCTATCCAACGTGAAAAGGAGGGGAGTTTGGCAGGGCGGTTTTGTGGTACTTATAACAAATATTTTTCTGTGGAATCCACAGAAAGTGTTTTTCAAAGTGCGGGATTACATTTGCAAAAGAGGTCTTGTTTTAAAATGTGTTGTCTTAACAAGCAATGAATTATGCTATCACGACAGCATAATTCGCTTGTTCGGGGGAATCCCCGAATGCCCCTTGCCACCGTTTTATTTGCGACAACATTTTTAGCGCAAAGGGTTTCAGGAAATTTTCCCTGACGGGCGAATTTTTGGTCTGTATCCACAAATTCATTGCTCGTTACGACGCGGTGAAGCTCTAGAACATTTTGAACTTTTACAGAACAATCCCTTTTCCTACTAACTTAGAACCCTCATATAATTCAAATTCGACATCCTTATGAAGATTGTCAGGCGCATTTTCAAATAAGTACTTTATTTCTGCTATTGTCTCAAAATACGAGATTGATTCTTTGTTTGAAACCAACAGACTCCAGACTGCCTCACTAAAATTTAATGAATCCCCTTTTATTATCACAATAGGCCCATATTTATCTCCCCAAGGTATAGTTTGACGCCCACCCTGTTCTTCTGTCAGCCATTTGATTTTGGCCATCATTTTATTGTTCATAGCATCTCCTAATTTATGAGGTCATCGAAGCACAGAATTTAAATATGATAAATCAGAAAAATAATACGCAGGTCCAATAGCATCAAGTCGTGAAAAATATGTTACACTATTGTGCGATAATGCTGAATTTGGAACTCGTATACTAATCATATTATTTGAATCTAATTTGGAGCCCCAGGTTGTTACATTCGCTTTACTTGTTGCAAAAAACTTCCCTTCCATTTGACCAGCGCCTGCACTCAGTTTCCCAGTACTCGAAAAACTCTTGGCTTCCGCTGGACCTACGGAACGATACGGTTTCGTTGTTGTTAATTTATTACTTATGGCTTTTGCGCCACCTGCAAGAACACCTGATGTAATTCCGGCTGCTAATGTGCCTCCAAGTGTAGGCGTTCGTCCATTAACAAGTTCAGTTGCGGCATGAGATCCTGCTCCTATTGCACCATGTACAAGTCCCGTTTGCCAGCGCTCCCATACCCGGAACTGCAGCGGTGATTGCACCTGTTAACGCACCAGAGGCCGCAGAAATCCCAACTTCACCCCAATTGATACCATTGCCGCTAACCGCTTGACCAACGATACTTGAGATTCCACCAATTAACCCGCCAATAACTGCCCCACCAACGATATGCCAAAATTGGCCATTACTGTCGGCACGCATAATTGGATTGTTATCACAATACTCAAACAGGTTTTTATCCCAATTGGGCTTGTCCATGGATGCTGTCAGCACATCCGTAGCATCCGCATTCAAAAATCTACCCATTTCCGGATCATAGTAGCGTGAGCCTACATAGAATAGTCGCGTCTCTATGTCGTAGTAATAACCTCTGTAGCGGAACGGGTTGTCTCTGCCCAGTGAATATTTCATACTACCGCCTATAGACAGGATCTTGCCCCAGGCGCCACAAATAGACTTTGACTAAATGCCAATACTACCACAACCAGCCCGCCGATACCGGGCGGGCTGGTTATGGTTGAGGTTGAGGTTTGAGTTCACGGAATCCCCATATTTATTTTGCTTCTTTCTCATCCCGCGTTACCATAAAGTACCGGTGCAGTCTGCCCGCATGGTTTTAGAGTGATTATAAATATGATCAAGATTCAGTCAACTTTTCTCTCACAAGACCGTTAAGACCGTTATGCTCCATCATCCTTGCTGAGTCTGCAATAAATTGCTGCGCTGTAAATCATTTGCTCATTCTTCACTCGTTCCATTGGTTTCTCCTTCCTTGGAACAAAGTGAATCCTGAGACTGTTCGGTTAATTTTATTTTACTCTTTTTATCCATAATAGTCAATCTATTGGCAGCAGAAAGGAAGACTGCCGCGAAGATTTCTTCGGGACGTCGTTTCCCCAAATAGCTTTCGTGGACAACCAGTTTCGGTTTTCTCATTCCTATGACCATTCCTTTCTGCTTTTCATGTTTATTCTGATGATGCTTTCTGTAAGGGTTTGGGCTTCCCAACAAAATGCCTTTTGGGCCCCAAAGGCGATGCTTGCTAACCTAATGCCGTGCCACCGATGCCATTTCATACAGTCTTTGTTTTCATCGAGTATTTGCCAAAATGAGTGACTTTTTACCGGCTGAAAAAGAAATACAAATGATCGGCCGAAAAACTCCTTACACTATGTATTGTAAAAATTGATGCTAAAATTTCGCCTCTGATTGAAAAAAATTCAAAAAACTTTCCCTTCACATTTCCGGTTCAATTTTAATAAAAGCCCTTACGCTTCTTAATTGGACAAAATCAAGCAAAATATTAGCCAATTTTTGAAAATATTTTGAAATATTTTATTAGAGACTTATTTGCAGCATTTTATCCTCTCACTCTATATTGTAAAAAAAGAGGCAAAAGTTTCGGGGTCTGTTTGAAAAAAAATTTATGCGCAACGAAAAAACCGCTACACAGTACCTGTTAAGGCACCGCATAGCGGTTCGCAAATAGGATATTTTCTTTTGGTGAATTACTACGCCGGATTTAGGCGAGCAAGCATCGCCTTTTGACGTCAAAAGTTATCTTGTTGGGACCTCCCAAACCTTCAAAAGTTTCAGGATTCATCCTGACACGCGGAATATGAGCATCTCGTTCAAATCATTTTTTACTTTTTGGTAATCCTATCCTTACCAAAAAGTAAGATTTCATCACAGACTCTTTTCAGCGGTTTTTTTTGATTAGATGGAATTAAGACAATCTTTTTGTTTTTCTTGAGAATTTTTATATGAGGTTCCTGTACTCTTGAAATTTCTCTTTCATTTAACCAAGGAAAGCAAAAAATCTCTTTGCCCAGCGCAAATCCCACAGCAATCGAAATGTTCCATATTTCTCCACTTACATGTCTCAGGTCTCTGTTAAATCGCCCATCATTAACTGGACAATTTATTCCGTCTCCCGACAAATTAAACATGTTTTTTATTTCTTCAACAGTATATGGCAATCCACTTATGCTCAATGCCTTCTCAATACATTTTCTAGGTGTTAAGTAATCTTGTGTTGAGTTAATGCCGTCATATAGACTTTCTGAGATAAAACACGAATATTTTTTCAGTTCGCTGCATTCAATGCGTTCATCATTTAGGAACACTTCCCCATCTGGGTGCTCACATCTACCCCCTAGACAGGTAACCAATCCCCAACTTCCACATCCAAAGTCACTAATAAGCCCATAAATATTTCCACCTACAAAACTATGGCTTACTTTGAAGAAACTCTCTTTACTTGTAAAAAGAATAGATTTACACTCGACACCATCTTGAAAATTGAGCAATTGTATTTTTATCATTTAAAACCCACCTCAACGACTTCAAAAACTTTTATAACTCCCGGCGTATTTGCAACAAGGGCACCTTGAACAGCACACGTTGCATCTCTAACAAAACCAGTATAATTTGTACTAAATCTCACTACGGTTTCTATTGATCTTGCTGCAGTATTTAGCACTTGTTCGAGTGTTGGCTGAAAATTGAGAACATAATTATAACTACTTTCAATAGGTTTAAGCGCTTGAGTTTCTGCAATTTGTGCTGCTCCTATTGCATTAAATAGTACTGGAATATTAAAAGACAAAAAAGGTACTTCTTACCCAGGATTTGAAGATCAATTAG
>ENA-UOOK01005255-UOOK01005255.1-fermentation-metagenome-genome-assembly--contig:-NODE-5255-length-13129-cov-4.000000_pt1 | contig 13129 bp, 10 predicted proteins | sample MGYA00245777_ERZ724023 | MGnify/ENA primary metagenome ERZ724023 (study PRJEB28704, sample SAMN03018312) | fermentation metagenome | biome: anthropogenic terrestrial biome; feature: soil; material... | reverse complement strand
GAATGGCGGCAAAACCGGGCAGGTTGGCTACCCATTCATTGATTTTGGGATTGTATTTCATGGTGCAGGACCCCAGCGGGTAAAACCCATTGTCCACTCCGTAGGCACGCTGGGAGAGGTCGGTGAAATGCCGCACCACTTCCACTTCACTCAGTTCGGGAAGGGCCAGTTCACTCTGGCGCAGGAAGCGCTCCGGCAGAGTCTCTGCCAATTCCTGCCCGGGGAATTCTTCCCGGGGCAACAAAAAGCTATTGCTACCTGAAATCGCCTTTTCAAAAATCGTCTTAGCCATGCTTGATTCCTCCCAGAATAGAAACCAGTCGGTCGATCTGCTCCCGGGTCCGTTTTTCCGTAAAGGCCAGCAGGAGAGAATCCGCCAGTTCGTACCCACCTATAATTCCATCTGCCAGCAGGACGCGGTTGGCTCGGGCCGGATCGCCTGCTTGCACCGCAAACTCCCGGAAAAATGGATGCCGGTGTTTCAATTTAAGACCGGCAGCTTCCAATTGCCGGCTGGCGTAGACCGCCAGTTGATGAGAGCGCAGGGCAATTTCCCGCAGGCCTTTCGGGCCCACCAGGCACAGGTAAATGGTGGCCGCCAGGGCATTTAGTGCCTGGTTGGAGCAGATATTGGAACTGGCCTTTTCCCGGCGGATATGCTGTTCTCTGGCCTGAATGGTCAGTACAAATCCGCGTCTCCCCTCACTGTCGGTTGTTTCTCCAACGATACGCCCCGGCATGCGCCTTAAATAGGGTGCTTTAACGGCAAAATAACCCAGAAGGGGACCTCCAAAGTTCATCGGATTGCCCAGGGGCTGGGCTTCACCTATGGCAATATCAGCGCCTAATGCGCCGGGCGACTCAAAAACGCCCAAAGAAACGGGATCGCATACGGCTATGAGCAGTGCGCCTGCCTCCTTGACCTTAGCCGACACAGCTTTCAAATCCTCCATTACCCCGAAGAAATTAGGGGATTGTATCACTACTGCCGCCGTTTTTTCGGTGATAGCGCCAAAGAGCTCATTTCGGTTTATACGCCCGCTCTTCTCGCCTTCTTCCTGATGGTAAAAGCCTATTTCTCGAATGGTGATGTCCGAATATCTCAAAACCGAAGAGAGTACCTTCCGGTATTGCGGGTTAACGCTTCTTGCTATTAAAACTTCATTCCGTCCGGTGTACCTGGCAGCCAGCAGCACAGCCTCATAAAGAGCGGTGGCTCCGTCATAAACAGAAGCATTGGCCGCATCCATGCCGGTGAGCTCCGCAATCATGGTTTGATATTCAAACATGGATTGAAGGACCCCCTGGCTTATTTCAGGCTGATAAGGCGTATACGCGGTGTAAAACTCCTGCCTTGAGATGATGTGCTTCACCGCCGACGGTATGATATGGTCGTAAATACCGGCGCCTAAAAAACAACTGTGGCTGCCGGCATCAAGATTTTTCTTTGCGAGCGTCTGAGCCGCTTTCTTAAGTTCAAATTCCGAAAGAGGGGCCGGCAGGTCCAGACCCCTATTCAGCTTCAGCGATTCAGGGATGGCTGCAAAAAGATCATCTGCAGAATTGACGCCGATTTCCCGAAGCATCTGTGCCTGCTGCTCATCTGTCACTGGAATATAGGCTGACTTCAATAAAATCACTCCTCTTTCGTAAATTCTTCATATTCAGCCTGGTTCATCAGTTCCTTCAGTTCGCCGGGATTTTGAATGCTGAGAACGGCGATATGGTTCTCATAAGGGCTTTCATTCATGAGCTCGGGGGCGTCGGCCAAAGCCTCGTTGGCTTCCACCACCGTACCGGAAATCGGGCAATATACATCGGATGCCGCTTTAACGGATTCCACTACGCCCATCACCTGGTCCTTGGAAAGAACTTTTCCCTTCTTTGGGACCTCAGCGTAAACAATACTGCCCAAAGAATTCTGTGCATAGTCGGTGATCCCGATATAAGCCAGATTTCCTTCAGCTCTCACCCATTCATGTTCTTTGGAATAGTATAGATTTGGTCTTGTCTCCATAAAATCCTCCTGCTTCATTTTTAATATTAAAATTCATAAATTTTATTTTTTATATTTCTTCCCATAAAAGGGGACCGGTACAATTTTAGCGGAGCAGCTCCTGTCTCTTATGATTACCTGGATCAGATCGCCGGCACTAAGACCGGTGTCTTCCAAAAGGGCCAAGCCTCCGTTTTGACTGAGGGTCGGCATAATGCCTCCGCTGGTGACATAGCCCAAGGGCTTCCCGTCCTTTAAGACCTCATAGCCGTTTCTGGGGATTCCTCTGTCCAGCATCTCAAAGCCATAGAGCTTGCGCTTTAGCTGCCGGCTTTCGGTGAAGAGAGCTTCTTTACCTATAAAAGAGTTCTTTTCAAGCTTCACAAATCTTTGAAGTCCGACCTCCATAGGGGTAATGGCATCTGATAGTTCATGCCCGTACAGGGGGAGGGCCGCTTCAAGGCGCAGGGTATCCCTTGCCCCCAGCCCTGAAGGACAAATCCCTTCGTCCTTTCCCGCTTCGAGAAGGCCATCCCACAATTTTTTCGGATCCGCACAGGGATTTGGAAGCCATAAATAGATTTCAAAACCGTCTTCCCCTGTATAACCCGTGCGGGATAAAAGTACCTTCATACCCAGAAGCTCAACCTCTGTAAATCGGAAAAACTTAGGCAGTTCAGTATCTTTACCGCACAGCTTTTTCATAACGGTCTCTGCAAGAGGGCCTTGCAATGCCAATTGAACAAAGCGGTCCGAAAGGTTTTCAATACGGACATCTCCGAATGCACGGGACCTTATCCAGGCCTCATCTTTTTCAATATTGCCGGCATTTACAATTAAAAGCAGCTCAATATCTGAAAATTTATAGATCAGGATATCATCCACAACGGTTCCGTTTTCATAACACATCGGGGAATACAGCGCTTTTCCGTCGGGAACAGGTGTAATATCATTGGTGATCAAAGAATTGATGAAATCCTTTGCATCTTTACCGGTAACAAGGATTTCCCCCATGTGGGACACATCAAAAAGTCCGGCTTTGGTCCTGACATGATGATGCTCTTTAATAATATCCGTATAAGAAACCGGCAGCTCCCATCCCCCAAAGGAAGTAAATTTTGCCCCCATGGCTTTTTGAAGATCATAGAGCGGTGTGCGTCTGTCCACAAACATTCCTCCTAAAACTTAAAAATTGCTTATATCAGATGCCTTTCAGCTTATAATAATTCTTTCTTCATATAATAAGATACCCACATTCCCTATCAGGAACCATATCGATGTTCATATAAAAAGGGTAACCAACCACAAGCGGCTGATCACCCTGTCTTGTACCTGAGAGATTCTTTCCCTACAGAGAAATTGCTCCTTCGGTGCCTTTAGGCTCTTCAGAGTATTGTCCGGATACGGTCTTTTTGCCTGAAAGTTTCATACAAGCTCACCCATTGCTTATACTTGCTTCGTCGGCTCCCGGAGACCGGGTATCTTCCGTAACCATCATCCAATTCAGTATTTAGTTCATTACAACAACATTATATTTCACAAATTCTAACTATGCAATGGGCTGTATAAAAGAACTTCAATTTCTAATTTAGCGCCAAAAGCGGCAGAGTGATGTTTCAGTACGTCAGCGGAGTAGGATTGCGGAGCTACCGAATAAAATCCCGGACGGACTTTCTTGAGGGTGTACGAAATATCACTCATGGCGCTTAGGCATAGGAGTATTTTTATTCCTGCTTTTCCGCATGCAATAGGGCGGATAACGCTTATGAAGCCGATGATGTTCCACGCATTCATCGCATTTTCCATGCCGCTTACAATCTTTTATTTTGCAATTGCACTGATCTAAACCATTTTTGAGCATAGTTTCTCTTCCCAACGGCTTTTAAAGCCTTGACCTTTATATTTTTTAGTAAGTTTCACGCTCCGGCCGACTTTATTCTGGCCATTAAAAATTCATTGGCGTACCGGCCGTTTCTTATGGCCGCCATTTTTTTCAGGCCTTCTTTTTCGAAGCCGAGCTTTTCATACAGATGTATTGCTCTTATATTATCTTCAAAAACAGTCAGTTCAACTCTTACCAGCATCAGCCAATGATCGGCAATATCGAGCAGAGCCTTCATCAAAGCGGTTCCAACGCCCTTATTTTGATAATCCCTATGCACCATAATCCCGATTCCGCCGCTGTGGCGCATCCGCGGATTTGTATAAACAGTCAGGCCTGCACAGCCAATGATAAGCTCTTCGCCGGATGGGGTTTTTGCGGTTGCCACAAGCTGATGGTTGTTTTCGTCCAGACTCTGAATAAAATCTTCATTGCGTTTTATCCGTTCAGAAGGAATACCGAGAATATTTTCAAACACGCCCGGCATTCGCCTGAGCTCGTTAATGCCCGCTCCATCCCCCGCTTTGACAGGTCTTATCGTAAAATCCATAAAAACCCCTCCTCTGGTGGTTATTAAATATTTTATCGGTTTACAGCAATCAAAACAATAACAATTAAAATTATATTCAATTTACCGCATATCCCCTAAAAATCATGGAATGACTTTCGTCAACGATATCATATATAATAACCAGAGCTTTTGAGCCTGTCGGAGGATATCATGAATGAAAACCTGAGCTCTTTTAAGGAGCGGATTATCAAACAGCGGGTGGCTGTCATCGGCCTGGGAGCCAGTAATACGTCCCTGGTCGAATACCTGGGAAAGCTGGGAGTGAACCTCACCGTCTTTGATCAAGGCACAAGGGAGGATTTGAAGGACAGAATAGAAGCCGTAAAAGACTATAATATTGATTTTTGCCTGGGCGGGCATCAGCTTTCCAGACTCAAGGGTTTTGATGTGATTTTCAAAACCCCCGTCATCCGGCCCGACATTCCTGAACTGTCGGAGGAACAGAAAAACGGTGCAGTGGTAACCTCTGAGATGGAGGTTTTCTTTGACCTGTGCCCGGCTGAAATTTTTGCTGTTACAGGAAGCGACGGCAAAACCACCACCTCCGCCATTATATATGAGTTTTTAAAGGAAGCAGGGTATCATTGCCTGTTGGGCGGCAATACCGGCACCCCTCTTTTAAGCCGCATCGACGAGGTCCGGCCTGAGCATAAGATCGTACTGGAGCTCAGCAGCTTTCAGCTTATGACCATGAAAAAGAGTCCCCAGGTGGCAGTCATCACCAATATTTTCCCCAATCATCTCGATATGTATAAATCCATGGAAGAATACCTGGAGGCCAAAAAGAACATTTACCGCTATCAGGACGGAAATGGCCTTTTGGTCCTTAATTATGACAATGGCATAACTCGTGGGCTGGCAACGGAAGCACCGGGAAGAACGGTTTATTTCTCGCGGACCTGTGAGCTGGAATCCGGTGCATTTTTAAAGGATGATCTCCTGTGCTTCAGAGAAAACGACAAGGCCTCTGAAATTCTTCAGCAGAAAGATATTCTTCTCCCTGGAAACCATAATGTGGAGAACTATCTGGCAGCCATAGCCGCCACAAGAGCTTATGCGAACACAGACGCCGTTGCCAGGGCAGCCTCCGCCCTTTCCCCCATGGAGCACCGCATGGAGTTTGTCAGGGAAATCGGCGGTGTCCGTTACTATGATGATTCCATGGGCAGCAGTCCGAGCCGTACCATGGCGGCATTGAATGCTTTTGACGGCCGTGTAGTCCTCATTGCCGGGGGATATGACAAAAATTTATCCTATGACCCCATGGGCGATGTGCTGGTGGAGAAGGTAAAGCATTTAATTTTAATGGGTCAGACGGCCTCCATGATTGAGATGGCCCTAATGCGCAAGGTCATTGGAAAATACCGTGGAATGAACATCCGGATTACTCATTGCTCCACCTTGAAACAGGCCGTAGACTGCGCCTCCTTGTCGGCCAGGCCCGGTGATATTGTACTGCTGTCCCCTGCCAGCGCCGGCTTTGAACTGTTTAAGGATTTTAATGAGCGGGGAAATCTGTTTAAGGATTATGTAAATGAATTATGACAGGGATTCCTTATATTATGATAACGCAAAAGAAAATTCAGGGGTGGGTTTTATGCGAAAAGCCATACTTTTACGTCTCTCCCTCATGGTTCTGACCCTCCTGTTCCTCTTTTTACAGGCCGGATGCAATAGATCCGTGCAGAATAGAAACGAACCGTCTTCCGTAAACAAAAAAGCCAACGGCAGCGCCGGTTATTATGACCGTCTTGTCATCAATGACTTTCCTCTTTCTGAGGGACAATACCTTGTTGAAAGAATAGAGGACTCCGTCTATATTCTTTTGGACAGTGAGATCATCACCTCCTGTTTAAAGCTGCCCTATGCAACCAGTCTATATCCGGAGCTGTCCATCCGGAACGGCCAGATTACGCTGTACTGGACACACCAGGATCAAATTGTTTTAAGGGCGGATATGGTTGAAAACAGTCACGAGGCTTATATAAACGGCAGCAACGAGCCTCTGGACATCGCTGTAGGGCCTAAAACCGCAGACGGCAGGCTTTTTATTCCCATTAACCTTTTTTTATCTGTTTTGAAAATGGAGGAAACTTATGATAAAAGTCTCAATATTACATTCCTGCACTACGCCGAGGATTTTCCAGCAGATTTAATTCAGGGCAAATGGTCGGACAGTAATACGGATCTGTTCACCATTTTTAAGGATGCTCCCTCCGGTTTGAAAGGCTTGTCCTCTTTTGCATCCGCCTATCAGTTTAACCCGGATGGCACCTACCGGTGTATTTTGATCTCCGCCGGCAGTTTTAAAGATAGCGCCGTGCAGCGCAAAGGCAAGTACAGAATACTAGGAAATACCATCATTTATTATGATACCCATGAGACCTTATACGAGGGCAGCCCCTTATCTCTGTCCCATAAAGACAAAAAGCTCAGTAAGCCCAGCTATGATTTTATAGGCAGCTATGACCCCGGTGAGGACCAAATAAAAATCGGTGCTTTCTGGCATCATCGAATAAGCCGGTAGCCCGGTTTTTCAATAACCATGAAAAAAAGCCCCGCGAAATATCCATACTAACGTGAAAAGCGCTGAGTGAGGTTTCGATGCGTTAGCGGAGCAGGATTGCGGAGCTACCGAATAAAATCCCGGACGGATTTTCCTGAGGGCGTATGAAACATCGCTCATGGCGCTAAATCACGAATGGAAGATTTCGAATGGGGCCTGAGAGCTTTATTTTAAGACCTCCCAGTATCTTCTGGTCTCCTCAATATCCTCTGCCACCTGCTTTTTAAGGGCAGCAATATTTTCAAATTTTCTTTCTCCACGAAGTCTTTGTATAAAACAGACCTCAATGGGCTTGCCGTATAAATCCCCCTCATATTCAAAGAGATGCGTTTCTATACTGAATATGTTCTCTCCCCGAACAGTGGGAGCCACGCCTACATTGGTAATTCCGTTAAGCCATCGGCCCTCCAGCCTGGTCTTTGTAATATAAACGCCATTGGCGGGTATCACCATTTCCGGGTTGGCTAAAATATTGGCCGTGGGAAATCCCAGCGTGCGCCCGATATGTCTTCCGCAGACAACGGTGCCTGTCAGGGAAAAATGACGTCCCAGAAGCTGAAAAACACGGTCTATTTTACCTCTTCTGATATAGCTGCGAATGAGTGTACTGCTGACAATTTCCGCATTTACTTTTACAGGAGGCATAACAATAACCCGAAAGCCTAGTTTTTTCCCCGCTCTCTTCAAGTATTCGCTGTCCCCCCGGCCCATATAGCCAAACCGATAATTAAAGCCCACAACAGCAAGCTTAATCTTCAGCTTATCCATAAGAATATTTTTAATAAACTCATCGGGTGACAATTGGGAATATTCCTCGTCAAATTCCTCATAATAAAGGTAATCCAGCTCCGTGGAGGCTAAAAGCTGAGTTTTCTGCTCATTTGCCGTGATGAGGGGACTGATCAGCGCTTTTCTGAGCATATGATCCGGGTGCTTGATAAAGGTATAGACAACGGATTTCAGCCCATGGAGCTTGCATTCGCTGATCAATGTATTGATGAGAGCCATATGGCCAATATGCAGACCGTCAAAATTCCCCAGCCCCACGCCTGTATAGCGGGTTACGGTATCTATTGTATTGTTGGTAATAACCTGCAAGTTTTTTCATCCTTTCAAAGGACTATATGTTCATTTCCAATCCACTTATATGTTCGCAATACGGACCGGCCTTCCATTTCATCGCTTTTTCCGATAGCGAGAAAACAGCCGTCTTTCAGATAAACCCTGTAAAATTCTTCGGTTAGCCCTGTAAAATCTAATTCCAATCCATTTTTTAACCTCTTGGCTTCCAGTACCGATACATAGACCGGAGGGAACCGAAGAATTGCCTGATCCATACCAATCAGGGCATTTTCAAGCTTTTGTTGGTTTTTTAAGTTCTCCAGCTCTTCCAGGGTATGGGCATCATCCAGTAAAAAAGGCCCCGATCCGGTTCTCAGCAGGGAGGTCATATGCCCCCCGCAGCCCAGTCTTTCACCGATATCATGGCATAGCGTTCTCATATAGGTTCCCTTTGAGCAGCATACGTCAAAAACGACCGTAACTTTATTATCCGTCCTTTCAATATGGAGGATATTAATACTGTAAAAGGTTACCGGCCTGGGCTGCCTCTCCACTTCAATGCCCTGCCTGGCCAGCTCATAGAGTCTTTTCCCTCCTACATGAACAGCCGAATACATGGGCGGAATCTGCTGCTGATTTCCCAAAAATCCTTGGATGCATTCCCGGATCTCCTGATCCGATGCATAAACTGGCTTCTCATAAAGGACTTCGCCGGAAGCGTCCTGAGTATCCGTGGCCTTACCCAGCATAAGACCAACTCTGTAAGCCTTGTCCTTTTCCATTAAGAACTCGATGACTTTCGTAGCCTTGCCCACACAAACAGGCAGGACCCCGCTGGCATCCGGGTCCAGGGTACCGGCATGCCCCACCTTTTTGGTATTGGTGAGTCTTCTTACCCTGGCCACAACAGCAAAAGACGTCAAACCTATCGGCTTGACGATACTGAGTATTCCATCCATCAGCCTTCCCTCCGGATTTCCGGTAAAACGGCAGCCGTTATGGAAAGAATGACCTCCTCCAGTTCACCGTCTATATTGAATCCGGCAGCGCGGATATGCCCGCCGCCATTAAACCTGGCGGCTATACAAGCGACGTCCACATAGTCATTAGATCTCAGACTCGCTTTAAAATGCCCCTTGGGTTCCTCACGAAGGAATGCTGATACCTCCACTCCCTCCAGGTTCCGGCCATAATTAACAAGGCCTTCAAAATCATCGCCCTTGGCAAAAAGATTGTGAAGATCTTCATAGGTCAGATAGGATACGGCAAATTTTCCGTCTTCCAGCACCCTCATGGAGTTTACGGTCTGCTTGATAAGAGCAAGCTTGGTTTTGGAAATGATATCAAAAACTTTTTTATTGACATAGTAGAAATCAATACCGAAACGCAAAAGTTCTGCACCGATCTCCAGCGTTCTGGGGGTGGTGTTAGTATAACGAAATCCCCCTGTATCAGTGACAATAGCGGTATAGAGACATAGGGCCATATCCTTATTAAGGCTGCCCTTTAAGTAGTTTAGAATAAAGTCATAGATAATCTCTCCGGTTGCCGATGCGTTGGTATCCACATAAGTATAGTCGCCTGCTACGCTGTTTGTGGTATGGTGATCGATACTGAGCTTTATCCTGGCATGATGGTAATAATGCTCACGCGTTCCCAGCCGCCCAATGTCACCATTATCAATATTGAGTGCCACATCATATTGCTTCTGCAGATGCTCCTTAATTAAGGTAACGCCCGGCAAAAAATCCAGGTTGGCCGGAACTTCTTCCTCTATAAGAATATCCACCTTTTTATTAAGGTCCGTCAATGCAAGGCCGAGAGCCAGCGATGCCCCTAAAGCATCTCCGTCGGCATTTAGATGGGGAAGAATGACAATATCCCTGGCCTTTAGCAGTTGCTCCGCAACCTTTAAAAGTGTTGCATCCGTCATACTCAATCAACCTTATCCTTTTCATCATTATCAGGGCCCTTTGCCCGGTTATCCCTGGATTGGCCCATGGTCTCATTGATCAGTTTGCTCAAATACATGCCATGTTCAATGGAATCATCAAGCTTAAAGCTGAATTCGGGCGTATATCGGAGATTGATCCTTTGTCCGATTTCACGGCGAATAAATCCTGACGCACTGCCCAATGCAGCCAGGGCGTCCTTCTTTTTTTCATCGTCACCCAGAACACTCACATATACCCGTGCATATCTTAAGTCCTTTGTCACACGAACGGCTGTAATGGAAACAAAATCAGGCAGCCGGGGATCCTTGATGTGGTTTTGAATAAGGTCACTGACTTCTCTTTTGATCTCTTCCGAGATTCTCTCTGTTCTATCCATAAAAACACCCATCCTTTGTAATCTCTGATCCATCCCTATACTACTATATATTCCCCGAAAGCAGGATTAGATTGCAAAAACCTAAAATCATAGATTCACCGTTCCAAAGGGTTGGAACGGTGAATTTATAATTATTTCATAAAATTTTTACAAGATTACTGCCTTTCAATCTCCTCCATATGGAAGGATTCTATTATATCGCCCTCTTTGATGTCGTTATAGCGCTCTACCATGATACCGCACTCATAACCTGCAGCCGCTTCTTTGGCATCATCCTTAAAACGTTTCAAAGAAGCCAGCTTTCCTTCATACATAACGATTCCGTCACGTACAACGCGCGCATCGGAGCTTCTTAAAATCTTGCCGTCTATTACATAGCAGCCGCCAATGGTACCAATATTGGATACCTTGAATAGCTGGCGGACCTCGGCATGTCCGTTCACGACCTCTTTAAAGGTCGGCGCCAGCATACCCTTCATCGCTTTCTCGATATCCTCTATGGCATCGTAGATAACCCTGTAAAGTCTCATATCCACATCGGAGGATTGAGCCATTTCAGTGACATTTGCCCCCGGCCTGACATTAAATCCAATAATGATTGCATTGGAAACCTCGGCCAGCTTCACGTCGGCTTCTGTAACTGCACCAACAGCCGCGTGAATGACTTTCACTTTCACTTCATCATTGGAGAGCTTCTCCATACTCTGGCGGATAGCCTCCACAGAGCCCTGAACATCCGCTCTGATGATAAGGTTCAGATCTTTTACCTGACCCTGCTGAATCTGGCTGAAGAGATCATCCAACGAAACTTTAACACGCCCGATCTGCTTCTGGTGGGATTGATCTTTTCGCTTTTCAGCAACCTGCTTGGCCATTTTTTCATCGGCAATCACATAGAACAGATCTCCAGCCTCCGGTACCTCGGATAATCCCATTATTTCAACCGGGATGGACGGGCCCGCTTCCTTGATCTTCCTGCCCTTGTCATTGACCATAGAGCGTATATGTCCGAAGGTTGATCCGGTAAGAATGGCATCCCCCACCCGAAGTGTTCCCCGCTGAACCAGAAGAGTTGCCACAGGTCCCTTATTCTTATCAAGCTGGGCTTCAATAACCGTGCCCTTTGCCTGCTTATTGGGGTTTGCTTTAAGCTCCAGTATATCAGCAGTCAGTAATATCATTTCAAGAAGCTGATCAATGTTCTCATGTTTCTTAGCCGAGACAGGAACCGCAATCACATCGCCGCCCCATTCTTCTATCAAAAGTCCATGCTCCGTCAATTCCTGCTTCACACGGTCCGGATTGGCATTGGGCCTGTCAATTTTATTAATTGCCACAATAATGGATACCTCGGCAGCCCTTGCATGGTTGATGGCCTCAATAGTCTGGGGCATAACACCGTCATCCGCCGCCACCACAAGTATGGCAATATCGGTCACCTGTGCACCTCTGGCACGCATTGTAGTAAATGCTTCATGGCCGGGTGTATCCAGGAAGGTAATATCTCTTCCGTGGAGATTAACCGTATATGCACCAATATGCTGGGTAATGCCGCCGGCTTCTCTTTCAGCAATATTGGCATTTCTTATGGCATCAAGAAGAGAGGTCTTTCCATGGTCAACATGGCCCATGACAACCACCACAGGCGGACGGGGAATCAACTCATCAGCGCTGTCTTCCGTTTCATCAAAAAGGAGCTCCTCCTGCGTGACCACAACAGCTTTATGCACTTTAACTTTAAATTCATCACCGATAATGGCCGCTGTTTCATAATCCAGTTCCTGGTTTTGCGTAGCGGTTATACCCATCAGGAACAGACGCTTAATAACCTCGGCAGCGGTCTTCTTAAGGGCTTCAGCCAATTCCTTGACAGTAACAGTTTCCCCGACGGTAATATCAGTCAAGACTGCCTTGGGCGGAATATACTTTTCCTTCAGCCTGCCTTTTTTAAGCCTTCTCTCGGCTCTCTTCGTATTAATAGCCTCTTGGGCATCATCATAGAAGACGTCAATGACAAAATCATCCGACATCATATCCGAAACGCTGGCCTTATGACCGACCACCGTATCAATTTTTCGCCTGATATGGGCATCCTTCTGGCCAACGGTAGAGGTCCTGGCAGTGTCTTTCTTCTGCTCTTTCTTTTCCTCTTTTTGCTTTTCGACACTTTGGAAGGTCCTTCTCTCGCCGCGGGTGAAGACCTTCTCTTCTGTACCGCCGACAGGCGCAGCTGCCTTGGGAATTACCAGTCCTTTGTTATTTCTGGCTGCCCCTGTATTTCCTCTGCCGTCCCTGCGGAACTCACCGGGCCTAGCGTCTTTATCAATAGGCGGGCGTCCTCCATAAGGGCGGTCACTTGGACGCTGGCCCTGGTAACCGCCCTGAGCGCTGCCGCTCTGATAACCGCCTTCACGGTTGCCACCGCTCCGCGGCCTGTATTCTCCCTGGCGCTGGCCTTGATAACCGCCCTCGCGATTACCTCCGTCACGGGGCCTGAATTCTCCCTGGCGTTGGCCCTGATAACCGCCTTCGCGAGTCGCCCCGTCACGGGGTCTAAACTCTCCCTGGCGCTGGCCCTGATAGCCGCCTTCACGGTTACCTCCGCTCCGTGGCCTGTATTCTCCCTGGCGCTGGCCCTGATAACCGCCTTCACGGTTGCCTCCGCTCCGCGGCCTGAACTCTCCCTGACGCTGGCCCTGATAGCCGCCTTCACGGTTACCT
>ENA-UOOK01005253-UOOK01005253.1-fermentation-metagenome-genome-assembly--contig:-NODE-5253-length-13135-cov-5.398930_pt1 | contig 13135 bp, 12 predicted proteins | sample MGYA00245777_ERZ724023 | MGnify/ENA primary metagenome ERZ724023 (study PRJEB28704, sample SAMN03018312) | fermentation metagenome | biome: anthropogenic terrestrial biome; feature: soil; material... | reverse complement strand
ATGGCTCGTCGCAATTTTCATTCTTTCACGTGCCCCAGCTGGCTGGGGTGGGGGATTACTTAGAAAAAACAATTCCTCTCCATTTAATTAGATAATCCACTCCCGAGAAGACCGTAAAGAACAGAGCGACATAAAGCAGAATATCGGCTCCGGGGAGGGAGAGAATAATCATAATAATCGCAATAATTTGTGTAAAGGTCTTAATTTTACCCCAAACACCAGCCCCAACAGAAAATCCTTTTCTCTTCGCCAGCGCACGTAAGATCGTAATCAAGATTTCGCGCCCTAAAATGATCGTAAGCACCCATCCACTCACCTTTCCCAACATAAACAGACTATAAAGAGCGCTTCCAATTAAAATTTTATCGGCCAACGGATCAAAGGACTTCCCAAAGGAGGTGGTCTCTTTTCTAACCCGAGCCACATAACCATCAAGTCCATCGGTTAACGCGGCCACAATAAAGATTCCAGCCGCAAACAACTCTTTATGCGCTACTGGTAGAAAAAGGAATAACAAACAGATCGGAGTTAAAACAATACGAAGTAGAGTCAGATAATCAGCTAATTTAAATTTCATCTTTTATCACCACAATTTTATTAAGTACCTTGATGATTTCGACGTCATACACTATTTTCCCTTTATAGTATTTTTTTTATTTCACCGTAAATCTCATAGGGGCTAGCTTTCTTAATGTCAGCAAGCACGAAGGCGCCAGGTTTAAGATTTACAGAACCAATCTGCCCTGAATTGAGCTTAATTAGACCATCGATCTCGGGCGCTTCCCGATAGGATCGCCCAACCCAGAACGAGCGTTCCACTTCCCTTTCCACCATTACCACCAGTTCTTTACCAATTAATCCTCTATTTTTCTGTAAGGAGATTGCTTGCTGTGTGCGTAACACAGTATTAGCCCGTCTTTTTCTGGTTGAGGGATGCACTTGCGGTCGGATTTTCGCGGCCGGTGTCCCTTTTTCGCGATAATAGGGAAATACCCCTACCCAATCAAATTGGATTTCTTCCAAAAAAGAAAGGAGCTCTTTAAATTCTTCCTCAGTTTCTCCTGGATACCCCAAGATAAAAGTGGACCTGATCGCCATCTCCGGAACGGATTTTCTTATTCTTGCGATTAACTTTCGGATCCCTTCCGTCGTCGTCTGCCGCCCCATGCTCTGTAAAACTCTCTGGTTAATATGTTGAAGAGGAATATCCAGATAATTACAGACATGTTTGGACTCTTTAATCACCTGCAAAAGACGATCACTGATCCGGGATGGGTAAGTATAAAAGATTCTTAGCCAAAATTCCCCTTCAAGCTTGTCCAATCTAGTAAGCAACTGAGGAAGGTCAAATTCCCCCACAGAATCCTCACCATAGGCTGTTGTATCTTGGGCTACCAGATTAATTTCTTTAACACCTCTCGACAGCAATTTTTTTATTTCTGCTTCGATCTCTTCCGGCTTCCGACTGCGGTATCCCCCTTTTAATTGGGGAATAATGCAATAAAGACAACGATGATCACATCCTTCGGCAATTTTTACATAAGCCATATAAGGAGGGGTGGTAATCGGCCGTTCTTCGAGGTGAGGTGGCAGCCAACCTCCCGGGGTCCGCGAATAAAGCTTCTCCTTATTTTGCTCCAACAACGCTGCAGCAATCAACTCCGGGAGACGGGAATATTCCGCAGTGCCCAGCCATAAATCCACTTCTGGAAGAGAAGTTAAAAGCTCCCGACCATATCTTTGTGGCAAACAACCAGTTACTACCAACAATCGACAGTTTCGCTTTTTAAATTGAGCAAATTCCAGAATGGTATCGATTGACTCTTGAGTAGCCGGCTGAATAAAAGAACAGGTATTAATCACAAGGATATTTGCTTCCTCCGGGTCAGAGGTAAAGTTAAACCCTGCATTATTCATCAGTCCAATCATGTAGTCAGTATCAACTTGGTTCTTAGGACAACCTAAAGAAATCCACCCAATCTTCATTCTTCAAATCACTCCACTTTATACCAGCCTTAAGTTTAGCCATTTCCTTGCTTTCAGGAATAAAGGTAATTATAAAGATAGTAGGTCCGCATAATTTTAGCCACGTAACGCCGCGTTTCTTGATAGGGTATACGGTGCAAATCATTAACTTTTCCCTGCCAAGCTCCAGATGCTAACCATTCTTTAACTTTTGCCCAACCCGCATTATAAGCAGCTAACACCAGAACCCGATCACCATTAAACTCCCGGAATAAATAGGCCAGATACCAGATGCCGATCTTAAGATTTACCTCTGGGTCATAAAGCTCATCCGCTTGAAGGGAAAGTCCTTTTTGCTCACTAACCCATAATGCAGTCTCCGGCATAACCTGCATTAAACCTCGCGCTCCTCGTCGTGATTCCGCTTCTGGGTTAAACTTGCTTTCTACATAGATTAGAGCCGCGATTAGTTGGGGATCAACCCCAGAAAATTCCGCCTTCATTTCAATAGTATCGCGAAAAGGGAAGGGAAAAATCAAACGTCCCAATGGTTTATGAACAAAGACTCCCCCCACCATCAGCAGTAACAAAAAAAAGACCGTTAGATGAGTTTTCCTTATGATCAGAATTATCTTTCTCACCACCCGAAGACTATTTTTATCACCATTTTATGCTTCAAGAGGTGCAATATGTCAGCTCGTAACTCGTCACTGGTCGCTCGTCGCTCGTATGAAGGACAGCCTTTGCGGCTGTATCCGGCTATTGACTCCAACGCGCCGGGGAGCATCCTTGCCTAATTGTTAGGTAGTCGCTCATGCCGACTACATTAAATTAAGATCACGAAGTGATTTAAAAGAAGTCGGATGAGTCGACAAGCCCCAGAGATCTACACTAGTTTCGTAGTACTAACGCGGGTTGGATTAAAAATGAAATCGTAATCCCACTGACGTGGCGAATCCATTTGCATAGATCGGTTTTTCAGATAATCTTTCTGCTTTGGCGCCAGTTCCCAGACTTCCTACTTCGATAAAATAGCAAACTGGAGAACCGCTGTTCATAAAGAACTCAAAACCGAAATGTCCAAAACCCCCCACAACATTTTTTTCGGAAAACTGTCTATTTGGAATAATATAGATAACTCCTCCCTCACCGTATAAACGAATCAGGTCATTAACCATAGCGCTGGCGCCAATAAGCCCAAGTTGACATGAAGTATACGGCATCCAATCATACTCTGTTTTATCTACAGGGATACCTTCGAAATAAGATGAATTAACGGACAATCTAACCGCGACCTGATTATTTAAAAAGTAGGGAGTGGTCAGGGTTAAACCAAATCCGAAATCATGATGAAAGTGATTTAAAGCGAACCCCAGTGATAAATGGGCATGTTTTGGCGTAATATTATCTTGAGCCGAAGCCATTGATGACCCACTAAAAATCAAAAATAGAGCAATACCAATAATGGTTATTCTTTTCAAGAAAAGCCCTCCTTTAAAGTTTTTTTGATTAGTAAAAGAGGTCGGTTTTTAAGTTGTGGGATTCTCTTCTTGCTCAACGATTCTAATGATTGTTTTCAGTTGTTCAAGGTAGTCTAAAAAGTCCTCCCGTCCTAATGGGGTAGTTTGATATAAGGTTTTTGGTTTACGTTTAATGAATTTTTTTTCAATCTTGATATAGCCGGCGTTTTCTAAAACTCGAAGATGGGAACTGAGATTGCCGTCGCTTAATCCTAAATGAGACTTTAAAGACGTAAAATCGCTAGTTCCCATCGAAGTGAGGATCGTCATGATACCAAGACGGGCCTTAGCTTGAAAATGCTCATTCAGGTCTTTTAGAATTTCGTCATTCATCTTTAATCACATGCTTTCTAAAGAAAAAACCAGTAAAAAGTAGCCCACCTCCGCCACTGACAGCCAACCAGATAGCTTGGAAAGGAAAAGGTAACGAGATTCCAATTAAGGCTACCAGGATCAGCCAGCTGCCAATGAGGATGATCTGACGCCCTACGAATATCCCCGCGGCTATGTAGAGTAAACCAATGTGAAACGGCCAGTAGGAATTGAGAAGTTGAATACTTTGACTAATTGCAAGTAATTGGTAAAAAAGGAAACCCACGTAAAGAAATAAAATCATCATCAGCCAACCCAGTTTTTTTAGAAGCGGGGGCGCTGACTGTCCTTTCTTCCGGGTAAACCTGGGCACTATAGAAAGAACTCCGCCAACAGGCCCAATTACCAGCCATACCAAATGAGACAGCCATATCGAACTTATATAACCTAAGATCCAAAGAACCCCCCAGAGCAGAAAATAGGGATAGCCATCCGCGGCTCGTAAGCGGGTTTGAGTGATTAATTCTTGAAGATAGGTGATTTGATCTAACGCTTCACGGGTTTTCACTTACATACCTCCTTTTAGATCGCAATTAACTTTATTATACAAAGTACTTTGCATATTGTCAAATGTCTTTTAGAAACCCTTTTCTGGCAGCGAGTTTATTGCCGAAACAGGTCTCTGATTAATCAGAGGAAGAGAAAACCGCCGGTGTCGGCGGTAATAAATGGATGTAACTTGCTCTAATAATCAATCCAATATTATAGTATAAATAAATGAGGACATTTAAAGATCGGTTCATTAATTTAAAAAATCCCGAAATTCTCGTGGCGTCATCCCCAGATATCTTTTGAACAATCCACTGAAGTAACGGGAATCGTTATATCCTACGAGGCTAGCAATCTCATAAATTTTAACCTCTTTGTCTCGTAATAATTCAAGTGTTTTTTTGAGACGGAAATTGGTCAAGTATTCGATGAACGTATAATTGGTTTCGTTTTTAAAGAGCCGGCTTAAATAACTTTCGCTGATATGAAGATACTCTGCGACATCTTTGATACTGATATCTTTTTGGAAATTTTCCCGAATATATTTTACTGCTTCTGAAATATAATCTTCCCGTCCCCCTTCAGAGGAAGAGAAATATTCCTTGAAGAATAACAGTTTATTGTCATCGATGTTTTGTATTCCTTTGCGCAGCTTTTCGAGGTGCTCCTTTTTTTTGATCTCGCTTATTAATCTTTCTAAGACCTTTTCCAGTTCGAGTTCATCGATGGGTTTAACAAGAAACTCTTTGACGCCAAGGGTCATAGCCCGCTTAGCGTACTCAAATTCATTATAGCCGGAGATAATCACATACTCGGCATTAACCTTTTTTTGAGCATTATGGATCATGGTTAAGCCATCCATCCCCGACATTCTGATGTCAGTAAAAACAATATCCGGTTTTAGTTTAAAGATTAATTCTATTCCGGCAAGCCCATTTTCTGCTTCTCCGATTACTTTGCAGTCAAAATCTTCCCAAGGAGTGGTAATTACTAATCCTTTGCGAACAATATCTTCATCTTCTACTACCACTACGTTATGCATCTTACATCACCTGCCCTTTTTATAATAACGGAAGACAAAGCGTCACGATGGTTCCGCTTCCGGGTTGGCTTGCCAGCTGTAAACCGTAGTCAGGTCCATAATACAATTGAATACGGCGGTTAACATTCTGCAATCCGATACTGTCGGAGGTGGATGATAAATCTTTTTTCGCGTTAATCAAGGCGAGTTTTTTCGCTTCAATTCCTACGCCGTCATCAATAACTTCAAAAATTAGCTTATCGTCTTCCCGACGACCATTGATCATTAAACTTCCTTTACCAACCTTGTTTTCAAGACCATGAATAATGGCATTTTCCACAATTGGTTGTAATAGAAGTTTAGGTAAGTGGTAGTCATAAATATCGGGGCTAATCATGATTGTCACCTGTAAGCGCTCTCGATACCTGATTTTTTGGATCTTAATATAACTTTCAATTGTTGCAATGCTCTCTGCAACTGTCACCATCTCTTTATGTGAGGTAATAGTGCTGCGTAACAGTTTTCCTAGTTCGACTACGATTACCTTCAATTCGTCAACCATATTCAACTTTGCCAGCCATTTAATGGTGTCTAGCGTATTATAGAGAAAATGCGGGTTGATTTGCGCCTGCAAGGCTTTAATTTCAGCTTGTTTGAGTCTTTCTTGTTTCTCGGTGATACTGGTTACCAAGTAATTGAGCCTGGCCACCATTTTATTAAAATTCTTCCCTAATAGACCAATCTCATCAGAGGAAGAAAATTCTACTCTTGTTTCAAGGTCTCCCGCTTCTACTTGTCGCATACAACGCACTAGCTCATTGATGGGTTGGGAGACAGTACGAGCCATAAAATAAGCTAAGACTAAACAGATGGCCAAACATAATATACAAGCCAGGATGGTAATATTTTTAATAAAATTGGTATTTTCTACAACATAATCAATCGGCACTGTCCCGACCGTGGTTAAGCCGGTATATTTAGAACGATTAAAGGCGACAAAAATCCGTCTATTATTAATGCGGTCCAGAAAAACACCGGATTTTGCATTGTTTAATTTTTCGATTAACGCTGTTTGTAAGATCTCTTTTTCGGCCTGGGGATTGTACAGATTAGAAAGAATACAATACTCCGGGTCTAAAACAAGAAAATTCATATTATAAACCGTGTTAAGTCGATAGTTGATATTGAATAAATGCTCTTTACTGAGTTCAACAATGACATAACCAATTGGGCGATCTTTAAGGTCGCGGATGGCCCTGGCCAGGCTGAAAACCGTACTATCGCCCAGATTATTATGGCGATTGTTGGGGTAAATAATAAAACCATTCTTCAAAGCATCAGCAGCGGCAAAGATTCCTTGGCCTTGATTGACACTAATGTTATAAATCTCTGGGACTTCACGGGTTGAAAAATTAACCATTCCATTGGTATCCGAGATGAAAATTCCTACGTCCCGCTTGCTAGCCAGTGTTCTCATTCTATTATTAATATAATTAACATCGACATCAGGAGCTTGTTGAAACGCCTTTCTGATCTGCGCATCTTCACAAAGCAGGTAGACGATGATTTCCCCCAATTCGCTAGTAAGTAAATCGATGCCTTCGCTTATTTTCAAGACGTTGCTTAAAGCCTGCTTACTCAGAGAGTCTTGTAGTACGCTGGTACAAAAGATATAGGAGATACTACCGATAATAATTAACGGAATAACTCCTATTATTATAAAAGAGAGTAATTGTTTATAAAAAAAATTTAATTTCAACATTGATCTCACTTTTTATACCTTCCCAATTTGGCTGGTCTTTTATCCCACATCTGGTATTCAGAATATCAATTTAGTCTGGCCTTTGCTTAAGAGATGCAAAATGTGAGATTGATGGTCCCTATAATTTAATGTTTTTAAAGCAAACAGGTTTAACATAATTATATCACACTTATAACATGTTCGTTAAAATAAAACCAGTATTGACTTATCTAGTCCGGTATCAGGAGGTATATTCTAAAGTATAATTTTGGAAGGGGGAGTTAAGGGAATGTCATGGTCTACACCCCCTCCAACAGAATCTATTGTGATTGAACCTAAAATATAGAGTTTAGACGATCCCTAGTAGGGTTATCAATATAGTAGGGTTATCAATATATTGTCGCCAAATTTTAATAAGGTGAATTATGCAATTCCTTCATTCTTATGATGGGATAGCGTGTAAAGTATCGAATTTAAATCCGACTTTTACCTCATCACCATTAGACAGGGTGGAGAGGTTTCCAAGTTTGACGGCCATAATTGTGGGGCCGGCGTTAAGTTTGATCGTATATTCGACATGTTGTCCAACATAGATGGATTTTAGAATTCTGCCGTTAAAGACCAGACCCGGGAAGTCCTTGGCGGGTAAAAGTTCTACCATCTCCGGTCGGATAGCGATATACATCTTTGGAGACGAAGCGGAAAAACTTGTGATTTTTGCTTTTTCTCCGAACAAATCTAATACTATTCCATCCGGAACAGTATTTACCAGATTCGCCTCTAATAAATTAACATTACCGATAAAGTCAGCTACAAATCTACTAGACGGGCGTTCGTAAACATCGGTGGGACTGCCAATCTGTTCGATCCGACCTTCGTTAATAATTACGATTACATCAGACATAGTGATCGCTTCAATTTGATCGTGGGTAACGTATAAAGCAGTGATCCCTAATTTCTGTTGCAGCATTCTAATTCTTTCTCTCATATCTTCGCGCAGTTTGGCATCTAAATTCGATAAGGGCTCATCAAAGAGCAGAACTTTTGGTTGTAATACAATTGCTCTGGCTAGCGCCACCCGTTGTTGTTGACCGCCGGAGAGTTGGTTGGGGTAGCGTTTCTCTGTTCCCAACATATTAACAAGATCCAATACCTTAGTAACCTTTTCTTGAATTTCTTCGGGACTGGATTTTCTGATTTTTAGACTATAAGCAACATTGTCAAAGACGTTCAAATGTGGGAAAAGAGCATAACTCTGGAAAACCATAGCTAAGTTTCTTTTGTTCGGGGGTACCTGAGTGATATCGATCCCATCAATAAAGACGCGACCGGTATCTGGATTTTCGAACCCAGCGACTACTCTAAGGGTAGTGGTTTTTCCACACCCTGAGGGACCGAGGAGTGTAACGAAAGAGCCTTTTTCAATGGACAAACTTAAATCATCGACGGCCACTATGGAGCTTCCGCCGGGTGCTTTAAATCTTTTGGTAATATTTTCCAACTTTACACTAACACTCATCTTTATTAACCTCCAATTCTAGGCGCAGTATAACTTATTTGACCTAAACTCAAACGAATAAGGGCAAAAACAATAAAGACAATAATAATGGTGAAAAAGGATAAGACACTAGCCGGACCTAACCGCATGATCTCTGTTTGCGCCAGCACAAGAGCTGTTAGGTGATTCCAACGCGCGGTAACCAAAAATATTACAGCGGAAACCGCTGTCATACTCCGTACAAAGCTATAGGCCAGACTAGCAAAAAAAGCTGGTTTAATTAAAGGCAGGGTAACATGGGTAAAGGTATAAGCAGTATCCGCCCCTAGATTAAGCGAAGCTTCTTCAATTGCCGGATCAATCTGATTCAAAGTGGCGACACCGGATTCAATACCAACTGGGATCTCCCGGAAGACAAAACAGCAGATAATAATCCACATTGTTCCTGTTAATAATAACGGTGGAGTGTTAAACGCTAAAATATAACCGATCCCAACCAGAGTTCCGGGAATGGCGTAACCGAGCAAAGTTACAAAACCCATTGCTTTTTTCCCAAAGAATTCTTTTCGAACCATAAGAAAAGCGATGACCATGGAGAGAAGTCCGGCGATTACAGTAGCAATTCCCGCCATAATGACTGTGGCTTTGATGCTCAACTTGCCCACATCCCAGGCATAGGCGAAATTCTCCAAAGTTAACGACCAGTTGTAACCCCATAGTTTAACGAAACAACCATAGATAATCACACCGTAAAAGGCGAGCGTCATTAGGGAGATTAATGAGAGCAAAATAGTAAGTATGTATTTGGCCAGCGGATGTGCTTTCATTAAACCGGAAGTTGACGGTTTTCCAGTTACAGTAACGACTGACTTTTTACTTAGGTTTCTTTGAAGGTAAAAGGCGATTAAGGCCGGGGCTAAAAGCACAAAAGCAATCGCGGCGCCCCGCGGGGTATTAAACATCCCGGTAACCTGCAGATAAGCCTGGACCGATAGCACATCAAAGTCGCCTCCGAGAATTACCGGATTACCGAAATCAGCCAGTGAAGTGACAAAGACCAGTAGCCAAGCAGAGGCGATGCCCTGCAATGATAGAGGCATAGTGACTGTCCTAAAGACTTGTCTGCGGGTTGCCCCCAGGTTAAAGGCGGAGTCTTCCAAATCCGGACTGATCGCCTTTAATACCCCGTCCAAGACAAGGTAAGCAATTGGAAACATGCTTAGAGACTGTACTAGAACCAATCCATCGAACCCATAAATATTAAAACTGGTGAGACCTAATAATTTCTTGGTTATCAACCCGTTTTTACCTAACAATAGGATGACCGACAGTGCAAACATAAAAGGCGGTGAGATAATCGGCAGCAAGGACATTTGCTGAAAAAAACCTTTGCACGGGATATCAGTACGGTTAAGGGCGTAGGCGTAACAATAACCGATGAAGGTAGAAATCGTGGCTACGGTTACAGCTAGTTTCATTGAATTAATAAATGTTTTTCTTAACCATGCTTGCTTAAAAAGATAAATATAGTGTTCAAAAGAAACCCGACCATCGACCATAATACTGGTTATCATCGCTTTACTAACGGGGTAAAGGATAAAGATTAGAAGTAAGGCCCAAATCGTTATTATCGCGCCTGTAATGATCGGATCTTTGATTTTCTTTTTGTTTTGCAGCTGTTCTGCAGTGTTTGGCTTGAATGTTAACTCCAACTTATTCGCCTCCTTATTAGAAAAGTGGGGCGTTGACGCCCCACTTTTAGGACGATCCTATTTTCCGTAAACCTCATTTTGCCATCGATCGATGAGGCGTTCTTTGTTTGCTCCGCCCCAAACATCATCTTGATCTACTACTTTGACTTCGGTTAGTGGTTTAGCGCCTTTTTTCAACGGTACATCAGCAAAAACCGCAAGATAGTAACTGGCCAATATTTTTCCTGCTTTTTCGGAGAGCACCCAGTCGTAAAGTTTCTGAGCGGTTTTCATTTGAGGACCGCCTTTAACTAAGGACATGGATGCTACTTCGTAACCTGTTCCTTCTGAGGGGAAAGCGATCTCCAGCGGATAACCTTGATCAATAAGTTTAACTTGGTCATGAGAGTAACCCAGGGCAATCGGTGTTTCTCCTATAGCGGCGGCGCGTCCGGGAGCTGATCCCGACTTGGTATACTGGTTAATATTTTTATTCAATTCCTTCAAATAATTAAAAGCTAAATCTTCATCATGGTTGAAGATATAGATCATAGTGGTAATAACATTATAAGAGGTTCCAGATGATTGAGGGCTGGCCATTTGAACGTGACCTTTATAAATTGGTTTGATTAAGTCAGCCCAAGATTTAGGCGCCGGTAGATTTAGCTCTTTTAATCTTTCGAGGTTATAAACGAAGCATAGTGGTCCGGCGTAGAGTCCGCACCAGTAATTATCTTTATCTTTGAATTGCGCGGGAACATTTTTAGCATTGGGTGAAACGTAAGGAGCAGTTAAACCCTTGTTTTTAGCTTCAATATGGTTCAGGCCCACGCCGCCAAGAAAGATGCTAGCCTGCGGGTTGTTTTTTTCCGCTTCGATCCTGGCTACCGACTCACCCGTGCTTAGTCGAACCCAGTCCACCTGAATTTTGGTTTCCTTTTGGAACTCGTTAATTAACGAACGGGCGACCTCTTCATCCAGACTAACATAGGCGGTTAACCTTTCGGCTGCCAAGCCGGTTAGGGAAAGAATCATAACAACAACTAACAGACTCAATAAAGAAAATTTAATCTTTTTCAAACGATAAACCTCCTCAGATTTTCTAAATTATTATTTGTTTATTGATGTAGTAGACCAAGTGACACAAGATTGTTTAGAGCTCTCAGCAGATGAAGGTGTTTTATGTTTTACCTCCTCTCCTCTTCTTTCCAAACATCATTTTTTTAAACACCTCTCCTTAACTTACTGTTAAATTAACATTAACATAAGAAACGTAAAAAATAAATCAGACAAATCTATTATTTTGTTGAAAAATCTGAACTCATTTCTCTATTTACTCATATTAAGGAATTGGCTAATGGGATTGGTTTAAGATTTAACCACAAAAAAATCCTTTATCTTGTCGAGGCGCCCGACTCTAATTTTCATCAAATTTCCTCCATTTAAGAAAAAAATGAGTTAACAATGTAAGGTAACTTATGATTTATGATAATTTCCTATAAAAGAAAAGTAAGCAGCTCTCGCGTTTAGCGTGAGAGCTGCTTACTTTTATAACTTGATAATATGATTTGCACAAAAAGCATAAATGGCATGAACTATGAGTTTCAGGCGCTCTTAACGAGATGAGGGGGAAAAGATGGCCTTAATACATGAAAGGAATAGAGCTATTATATGTCAGCATATTGTTGGGAAGTTGTTCGATTAAATTGAACCTTGAAAAGTGATCGGGATGGAAATTTGCTTCTTGTAAACAAACCATACTATCTCAGTCGTCTATTATTGAAAAATCTCGTAAAGCAAATTACGGAAATACCCCTTATTTTCTGGGAGGACTATAAATTACATAATATTCTGTTGGCCCCTGGTTTACATTGATGACTTCATGAACATCACCTGGATAGACTAATACACCGGCGCCAGCAGGAGCCCGATGAATCTCCCGGTCATTTCGGAGTTCCAGTTCTCCTGAGATTACCAGCAAAAAATGTTCTGAATCGGGATGGCTATGCGATGTTCCATAACCCCCTTCTTCCATTCTAGCGTAATTCCTGAGGAAAAAGTTAACAACAATACTTCTTACTTTATTCAGATTTAAGCATTTGAATAAAGCTTACTAAAATTGATATTGCTCAAAGATTCAATAATTTTAGCATAACAGTCATGCTGTCAGACAGCTTAACTTTATATTTTCTCTGCCGACTAAGAAAATCCTTCTTTATTTTAAAAATCTCTTAACCATTACGTTAACATCTAATTTAAGGAATTGCCTGACTCAATAATTGAAAAGGTCCATCAAGGATTGGGGAATAAACCTTCTTAGTTTTATCCATACTGGAAAGGTAAGAATTTATAAACCAGAACTAGGTGGAGAAAACAATGAAAATTCTCTTGGTTTACCCCAAATTTCCTGAGACCTTTTGGAGTTTTAAATATGCTCTCAAATTCATCAAAAAAAAGGCGGGAAATCCACCGCTAGGGTTGCTGACCGTAGCAGGACTGCTCCCCAGGGAATGGGAACAGAAATTGGTTGATCTAAACGTCACTTCTTTAAAAGAAGCTGATTTAAAGTGGGCGGATTATGTTTTTATTAGTGCGATGGCTGTGCAGGAGGATGGAGTGCGGGAGTTAATTGACAGATGTAAGAAACTCGGGAGAAAGATAGTGGGTGGGGGACCACTCTTTACGGTTGATTGGGATCAATATTCAGAGGTCGATTATTTGGTCCTTAATGAGGCGGAGATTACTCTTCCCCGCTTTTTAGCTGATTTGGAACAAGGCGCCCCCCAGCATATTTACACTACTGGTTCTGATGAATGGAGTGACCTTACGAAAACTCCT
>ENA-UOOK01005252-UOOK01005252.1-fermentation-metagenome-genome-assembly--contig:-NODE-5252-length-13137-cov-6.365617_pt1 | contig 13137 bp, 14 predicted proteins | sample MGYA00245777_ERZ724023 | MGnify/ENA primary metagenome ERZ724023 (study PRJEB28704, sample SAMN03018312) | fermentation metagenome | biome: anthropogenic terrestrial biome; feature: soil; material... | reverse complement strand
GGGCGTCCATATCTTACTCGAGTTCAATCATTATAAAACCTTTAGGCACCTTCTGTCCCTCGGTTACCTGGATCTTCTTTATCGTCCCGTCGAAAGGCATCAGCACTTTGTTCATCATCTTCATTGCTTCAAGAATCAAAATTACCTTTCCTTCCTTTACACTATCACCCTCTTTAACCTTAAGTGAGATAATAGTTCCGGGAATATGCGATTCAATCTCAAAAGGATTCGGATCGACATAAAACTTTCTGTTAATAAACTTTTTGGTAAGCTTGGTTTTGTACTTACGCGCCGTTACCGCAAAGTCAACTAACTCATGTTTCTGTTTTGACATTATTCTTTACATTAAAATGGTGGAATTCCGTGCTTTTTAAATGGACGCTGATCATCCTTATGGCTTGACACCTCGATTGCATGCAAAAGCAGCGAACGGGTCTCGGAGGGCTCGATTACCGAGTCAACGTAGCCCTTGGCAGCAGCAACATAAGGATTGGCAAAACGCTCAACATACTCTTGAACTTTAATCTGACGCATTTTATCAGGATCCTCAGCTTCTTCAATTTCTTTCTTGAAAATAATATTGGCAGCTCCTTCGGGACCCATAACAGCAATTTCAGCTGTTGGCCATGCAAACATAAAGTCAGCGCCAAGGTGGCGGCTGTTCATTGCAATATAACCTCCACCGTAGGCTTTACGCAAAATCACGGTAATTTTAGGCACAGTTGCTTCTGAATACGCGTAAAGAACCTTGGCTCCATGTCGTATCACACCTGCATGCTCCTGATCTACACCGGGCAAATAACCGGGCATATCTTCCAAAGTAATAATAGGAATATTGAAGGCATTACAGAAGCGGATAAAGCGTGCTGCTTTATCGGAACTATCGCAGTCAAGAACACCTGCCAGGACTAAAGGCTGGTTGGCAACAAACCCTGTTGTCTGACCATTCATGCGGCCAAAACCAATTACAATATTTGCCGCGAAAAGCTCTTGTATTTCAAGGAAATCAGAATCATCCACGATGGCCTTGATAACATCTCTCACGTCATAGGGCTGCTTAGGATCGGATGGAATAATATCCTCAATATTACCCTTAAATTTAGGCTCTTTAGGTGGAAACACCTTTGCCCTGACTGTATTGCTCCACGGAATAAACGAGATAAGTTTCTTTATCTGCTCAAAACACTCCATCTCACTGTTGGCAAAGAAGTGAGCATTTCCGGTTATCTCGGCATGAACCCTGGCTCCGCCAAGCTCTTCCATGGAAATTTCCTCGCCCAAAACTGTTTTGATAACATTAGGACCGGTAATAAACATCTTGGAGATTTGATCAACCACAAACACGAAGTCTGTAAGCGCGGGTGAATAAACAGCTCCACCGGCACAGGGACCAAGTATCACCGAAATTTGAGGTATCACACCGGAGGCTATTGTATTGCGGTAAAAAATCTCACCATAACCGGCCAATGAATTAACACCTTCTTGAATACGTGCTCCCCCGGAATCATTGATTCCAATAAGAGGCATACGCATTTTTAGGGCGTGATCCATAATCTTGGTGATTTTGCGGGCGTGCATAAGACCCAGCGAACCACCAGCAACGGTGAAATCTTGTGCAAAGATGCCAACGGGAGCGCCATAAATGGTTCCGGTTCCGATAATTACACCATCACCGTGTAACTCCTTTTTATCCATACCAAAATCACGACCTTCATGCTCAACAAAGAGGTCATACTCGGTAAATGATTCGTTGTCGAGAAGCGCCATAATACGCGAGCGGGCAGTCATCTTACCCATAGCCATTTGTTTCTCTATGGCCTTCTCACCACCCCCCAACTGAACCTTTTCTTTTCTTTTACGAAGTTCAAGGATGTTTTTCTTTAATGACATACTTATTTAGTTTTGGTTAATTTGAAACATATCAACTGCTTATAAACTTTTTGATATGTCTAACACGGTACATAATTACAAATTTTAGTGTCAATGGCGTATATATAAAGCGAATAATTTTCATTTCTTAGGCGCAATGCTCTATTTTACAGCTACATACAAAACGACCATCATTCCAAGATACAACCGAATGAAATAATAATCAAATTATGATACTTACTTAGGTGCCCTATAGTAGAGAAAGGCAGCAATTATGGCAAAGACAATATTAGGCAACCATACGGCCAGAAAAGGACTCATGCTGCCATTGATGGCAAAGGTCGTTGAGATTGTCATAAAAAGAATATAAGCAAAGCTAAGGGCTATGCCCACCCCAATATGCAGCCCCATCCCTCCTCTGACCTTCCGCGAAGCGAGCGAAAGACCCATTATTGAAAGAATAAATGCAGAGAAGGCCGATGCCGTTCTTCTGTATTTCTCGATCAAAAACTCTTCAACATTACCCACTCCTCTTGCCCGCTGTTCTGCAATGTAGGCATCCAGCTCAGTATTATTCATGGTCTCAAAGAATTTCCGTTCTTCCTTAAAATCGGCCGGTTTCATATTCAAAACAGTATCCATTCGCTCACCTTGTGTCACCATTTGCCTATCACTGCCAATAAAATCGCGCTTCTCATATTTCCTCAAAGACCAGCCCGCTGTAGCTGTATCATACACTGCCGAGGATGCTGTTATCTTGGTTTTAAGATCTTTACCATCAAAGACTTCAAGGCTGAAATCGTCTCCAACTTCGCGCAACGAAGAATAACGCCTCACATAAACAAAGACATCGGGTTGAATCTGCATATGAATATTATTCATACCGGTATCGCGCTTCTTTTTTATATATGTAGCCTCGAAATCAAGCCGTATTTTATTCGCGGGAGGAATAACATAGGCCCCCAAAAGAAAGGAGAAAAGGCCTATGATAGCAGCACCCAGCAGGTAGGGAACTAAAAGACGCCTGAAGCTGACTCCACTTGAAAGGATAGCAATAATCTCCGTTTGATAAGCCATTTTTGAGGTGAAAAATATGACCGCAATAAAAACAAAAAGAGGCGTAAACAGATTAGCAAAATATGGGATAAAATTGGCGTAATAATCAAAAACTATAGCTTCAAGAGGGGCGGAATTTTCAATGAAATCATCGATTTTTTCGGCCATATCGAAAACCACGGAAATGCTGATAATCAGCAAAATGGCAAAGAAAAAAGTTCCCAAAAACTTTTTCAAGATATAGATATCCAGCTTTTTCAATCGATTGCTTTTTAAAAACTTTGTTCACCTAAATCAACACTTCACAAAAGAACAAAAAAATGACTTAGCTGCAAAAATTATAGGCGCTGACTTAGCTGCTTAAGCATTCTCTCCTTCCACTCAAAAAACGTGCCTCCCAATATTTGAGCCCTTGCCTCACTTACCAGCCAAAGGTAAAATGAAAGGTTGTGCAAGGAAGCCAGCTGCGGGCCCAACATTTCTTTGGCAATAAACAGATGACGCAGGTAAGCCCGCGAATATCTCAAATCTGCCTCGCAATGACCGTCAGGATCCATAGGAGAATAGTCCTTCTTCCATTTCTCGTTTTTGATGTTAATAATCCCCCGGGCAGTAAACAACATACCGTTGCGACCGTTGCGCGTTGGCATAACACAGTCGAACATATCAACACCAAGGGATATGGCCTCCAGGATATTGGCCGGAGTGCCCACTCCCATAAGATAGCGGGGCTTATCTGAGGGCAATATTTCATTTACCACCTCAATCATCTCATACATAACATCCTCAGGCTCTCCAACGGCAAGGCCGCCTATTGCATTGCCATCACGACCAAAGGACGCTATGTACTCAGCTGATTGCCTTCGTAAATCTTTAAAACCCGCGCCCTGCACGATGGGGAAAAAGGTTTGATTATAGGAATAAAGAGGCTCTGTCCCATCAAAACGGTCTATGCCTCGCTTCAACCATCGGTGAGTCAGCTCCATAGATGCTTTGGCATATTTGTAATCCGAATCGCCGGGAGGACACTCATCAAAAGCCATAATAATATCTGCTCCAATTGTGCGCTGAATATCAACCACTCCTTCAGGAGAAAAAAAGTGGCGAGAGCCGTCGATATGTGACTGAAACTCCGCGCCTTCCTCACTAAGCTTACGCCTATGACTAAGAGAAAACACCTGAAACCCGCCACTGTCGGTGAGTATTGGTCGCTTCCATGAATTAAAACGATGCAAACCACCGGCTTTCTTTAGCACTTCCAGTCCCGGACGAAGGTACAGATGATAAGTATTACCTAAAATAATCGATGCCTTAACCTCCTCCTCCATATCTTTCATATGAACCCCTTTAACCGAGCCCAGCGTCCCAACAGGCATAAAGACAGGAGTCTGTATTTCTCCATGGTCGGTAGTGAGTTTACCGGCTCTGGCCTTCGTTTTATTATCGCTCTTTTGTAAAACAAACTCCATTCAAGTGTTTTCTAAAATATAAAGTTGTGCAAAGATACAACTTGAAACTGAAATAGTCGTTTGACCGCAAAAGCTAGATTTATTTTACTTGCAGGCAAAAGAAAAAAATCGCACTTTTGAGCCAAATTAAAAACCAATATGGATTTTCCGGTTCCATCACAAATAGAGGCTGTTCTTCTTATTCTGGTAGCCATTGGCTGGATATTTCAGTTATGGTTTTTGCTGCGCAGGGTTCGACCCTTTGCCTTTTATAAAGAACCCATTAATCAGCCTTCCTTTGAAGAGCCGGTAAGTATTATTATTTGTGCCAAAAATGAAGCTGAAAACCTCCGGAATTTTCTTCCTGCTATTTTAGAGCAAGAATACCCCGAATTTGAAGTTGTCGTGGTCAACGATGCATCGGAGGACGATTCGGATATGGTTCTGGCACAGTTAAAAGCCCAATATCCACAGCTTTATTACACCTCCATCCCTAAAGACCGCAAATTCTCTCATGGCAAAAAATTAGCCCTGACTCTTGGGGTGAAAGCTGCCAGATTCGAATATCTGCTAATGACAGACGCTGACTGCCAACCGGCAGGTAAGCAGTGGCTGAGCTCGATGGCTCAAGGCTTTGCCGGCTCCGGCAAAGAGATTGTACTTGGCTTTGGCGCCTACGAAAAACGGAAAGGTTTCGTGAATAAGCTTATCAGGTACGATGCCTTTTTTACTGCCATTCAATATTTCGGCTTCGCTTTAAGCGGGAAACCCTATATGGGCGTCGGACGTAATCTGGCCTATACAAAGAAACTTTTTACCGAAAACAATGGTCTTAAGAGGCATGCCCATATCTTATCGGGCGATGACGATCTTTTTATTCAGCAGGTGGCAAGCAAAAAGAATTGCTCAGTAGTAACAAGTCTCAACTCCCACACTGTTTCGCTGCCTTCATGCAGCTTCAAACATTGGAAGCATCAAAAGAGCAGACATCTTACTACTTCAAAACTCTACAAACCTGCAATAAAAATCGAGTTGGCCTTAGAACCCCTCAGCAGGCAATTATTTTTGTTCTCTTCGGTTTTTTTAATATTTTTCAATACATTTGCATTTATCGCCATTTGCCTCTACCTGATCAGATTGTTAATTCTATTAATGTATTGGGCAAGGACAGCTGCAATCCTGAATCAGGGTCGCATTTATTGGGCGGTGATGTATATGGATTGGTTGCACCCCTGGTTATTACTTATGGCAAAAGTTGGCACTCTTAATAGAAGAAATAATAAGCAATGGAAGTAAACCCTAATCTTTCGGAAAAAGCTAAACATGACCTTCAACTGGTAATAAGAGCTAACGATGGCGATCAAAAGGCGTATGCCGAATTGATGGCCAGGTACAAAGATGCCATTTACTTCATGCTTCTTAAGATGATTAACAATAAGACCGATGCTGAAGATCTTACTATTGAGGCATTTGGAAAAGCATTTAAAAATCTCTCCCAATACTCTCCCAATTACGCGTTCAGCACATGGCTATTTAAGATTGCATCCAATAACTGCATCGACTTTCTCAGAAAGAAACGCTCTAACCATATATCTATCGACGGCAACTTTACTGACGATAAAGAACCGGAACCTCAGATTCATCTCAAAGATGACAAACCCGACCCGGAAGAAAACCTGATACGTTCGCAAAAAGCTCTGCTGATGCGCAATATCGTGCAAAAGCTGAAACCCAGATACAGAACACTTATTGAATTGAGATATTTCAAGGAATACTCTTACGAAGAGATTTCCGAAGAGCTTGGCCTGCCCCTGGGAACAGTAAAAGCTCAACTTTTCAGAGCTCGTGAGCTCCTTTACAACACTCTCAAGAACTCAGAAGTTAAGCGTTAAAATAAAGGCTTTACAGCATAGCAGCAATATGAATCCGGTATATAAATACTTCACTAAGCTAACAGATAGCCAGACTGGGAAGATTGACAAATTGCAGGAATTGTACAGCGATTGGAACCAGAAGATAAACGTGATTTCGCGTAAAGATATGGATAACTTCTACGAGCGTCACGTGCTTCACTCTTTGGCTATCGCGAAATTCATAACTTTCAGGCCCGGAAGTAAAATAATTGACGTAGGAACAGGTGGCGGATTCCCCGGAATCCCACTTGCTATAATGTTTCCTGAAGTTAGTTTTACACTTATTGATAGCATAGGCAAGAAGATTAAAGTTGTTAGCGCGGTAGCCGAAGCACTGGAGCTGAAAAACGTAACAGCCCTGAACGGTCGCTCAGAACAACATAAAGGACAGTACGACTTTGTGGTTAGCAGAGCCATAGCTGCAATGCCTACTTTCGTAGCCCAGACGCGCCACCTGGTATCAAAACAAGCAAAAAATGCCGTCGGCAATGGCGCGATTTGCCTCAAAGGAGGAGATCTAAGTGCTGAACTGAAGCCTTTCACAAAAATGCTCACCGTAACAGCGCTGTCCCAATATTATAGCGAAGAGTTTTTTAAGACCAAACAACTCGTGCATTTGGCCCTATAATCCATAGACTGCCGAGAGCCCCGCGAGTCAAAAAGTTTTATTGCAAAAAGATTGAACTTTCATTTGGATTAAAGTAAAAAACAGCTATTTTTGCAGTCCAATTTATGACAATAGTTACAAACGAAGATAATTAAGATATTGGAGCCTACCTCGATACGAAGGAAAGCAACCATGTAGCAACAATAAAAAATCAATAGAGATGAAACGCACATTCCAACCATCAAACCGGAAAAGAAGAAACAAACATGGCTTCCGTAGCCGGATGGCAACAGCCAATGGCAGAAGAGTACTTGCTTCCAGACGCGCCAAAGGAAGAAAAAAACTAACGGTTTCAAGCGAGAAAAAGCACAAAGCCTAATTTTTAGGCTCAAAATACTTAAGAAGGGAGTTGTCAATATTTTGGCTTCTCCCTTTTTTATATCTGTTGCTTAGGCACATTTGAAGTTTTTGTGCTACTTTTGAACTCTATCCTTAAATCTTTTTCAAATGGTGCAGTGGAAAAAATATTTTGACAAATACTTGCTGAAACATCTGGGCATAATACTGGGCTCAGCAATTCTGCTTATCATAGCCATATTTTTCTTCCTCAGAGTATATACTCTGCATGGCGAAGGATCTCCTGTACCCGATTTTAGGGGATTGACCGAACAGCAGCTTCAACACCTGGTTAAAGAAAGAAAGCTGCGCTACACTATTAGCGATTCGGTATATATTAGTGAGGCTCCGGGAGGAATTGTTGTGGACCAAACACCCCTGGCAGGTGACAGGGTAAAAAAGAATCGTAAGATCTTTTTTACTATCAACGCATGGGGGCAAGAACAGATTGTCGTTCCCGACCTGATAGACAATAGCCTTAGAAACGCACAGGTTTATCTTGAATCATTAGGCTTTACCATTGGCGACCTTATTTATATCCCTTCAGAATACACCAACCTGGTACTGGGTCAGCACCACAAGGGCAAACCTGTAGAACCGGGTACACAACTTTACAAAGGCGCAACCATCGATTTATTGGTTGGACGCGGATTAAGCAACGAAACAACAGTAGTCCCTAATCTCGTGGGCATGACGGTGCAAGAAGCCAGAAGGGTAGCACAAAGCGTGTATCTTAACCTGGGTGCAACAATTTCCGACGACAACATTGACAGCCTAAGTGCATTTATATGGCGACAAAACCCCCCATCCGACAGAGGAGATGTGCTTAATCTGGGAGCTTCTATCGACGTTTGGATTACCAACGACTACAGTTTACACCCCGACTCAATCTCAACTTTTCAGGAGGCTGAGTCAGGCAATGAAGAGCCCGGAGCTATTAAGGATGCCATAGAAGAGGAATTCTTTTAAGTACTCCGGAACAAAACAATCCGCAAGAAGCGTTAAGACATACTATGATTGAAGGAGAAGATAAGCTTGGGGAAATATATGATTCCGAACCGGGCGATGAGGGCGACGACCAGGAACAGATTTTTGAACATCACCGATTTGTAGCTGATAGCGGACAAGGGCTGCTGCGGGTTGACAGGTTTCTGGTTAACCGCATCGAGAACGCCTCACGCAACAAAATTCAGGCAGCAGCCGAGGCCGGCTGCATCCTGGTTAATGATGTTGCTGTTAAGTCAAACTACAGGGTTAAACCCAACGATATTATCTCCGTGGTGATGGCCTATCCCCCCCGTGAGATTGAGATAATTCCCCAAGACCTTCCCTTGAATATTGTATATGAAGATGAGAGTCTCGTTTTGATCAATAAAGAACCCGGAATGGTTGTCCATCCCGGCTACGGCAATTATACAGGGACTCTGGTAAACGCCCTGGCCTGGCACTTTAAAGACCAGCCCTGGTTTAACAGTAAGGATCCCCGCCCCGGACTGGTTCACAGGATAGACAAGGATACCTCGGGACTGATTGTTGTCGCAAAAACCGAGGAGGCTAAACTGAAGCTGGCTCTTCAGTTTTTCGAAAAGACCTCAACCCGGACATATAATGCAATCGTATGGGGCACACCTAATCCTGCGGAGGGAACAATTAGCGGTAATATCGGCCGTAGTCTCAAAGACCGTAAACAAATGAGCGTTTATGTTGACGGCGAATATGGAAAACCTGCTGTAACCCACTACAAAACCATCGAGAACCTGGGCTACGTCACCATGGTTGAATGCAGACTTGAAACCGGACGAACTCACCAGATAAGGGCACATTTCAAACATATAGGGCATACGCTCTTTAACGATGCACGTTATGGAGGAAACGAGATACTAAAAGGTACGACCTTTACCAAATACAAGCAGTTTGTTGAAAACTGCTTTAAGATACTGCCTCGTCAGGCTCTGCATGCCAAAACCTTAGGCTTTGTTCACCCTTCAAGCGGGAAATATATGGAGTTTGATTCGGAACTTCCCGACGACATGCAGCAATGTGCAGAAAAATGGCGTTCCTATATTTCAGGAAGGACAATGGAATAACATAGAGATAAATCAAAATGGAAAGAAAGAATATTGCAATAGTTTACGGAGGCTATTCCTCAGAAGAAGTTATTAGCAGAAAAAGTGCCGAAGGCATTTTGTCTTTTATTGACAAAGAAAGATACAAACTCTACCCTTTATTAATAACAAAAGATAAATGGAGCGTTGAGCTGGAGCAGCAGTCTTTTCCCGTGAATAAATCTGACTTTTCATTTGATATGAATGGATCAAAGGTCAATTTACATTTTGCCTATATCACTATCCACGGAACACCCGGAGAGGATGGCATTCTGCAGGGTTATCTCAAAATGCTTAAGATCCCCCACTCGACCTGCGATGTTTTGCCTGCTTCACTGACCTTCAACAAATTTGTTTGCAATAATTACCTCAAGGGCTTTGGAATAACGGTTGCCAACGCGGCTCTTGTGCGCAATGGAATCCCCTACAATGTTGATGATATTGCCTTGAAAACAGGCTTCCCCTGCTTTGTAAAGCCAAACACAGGCGGTTCCAGCTTTGGAGTGACTAAAGTAAAAGCAATTGACGAACTTGACTCTGCAATACAAAAGGCGTTTTCCGAAAGCAACGAAGTCATTATTGAACAGTTTATTGACGGCATGGAGCTAACCTGCGGGCTATACAAAACGGCCGATAAGACAGAGATATTCCCAATTACCGAGGTGCTTAGCAAGAATGAATTCTTCGATTTTGAAGCAAAATACACCCCCGAAAAGGTTATTGAAATCACTCCGGCTCGCATCAGCGACGAAATGACAGTCAATATCCAGAAGAGCTCATCAATGATATACGATATGCTGGGATGTAAAGGCATCATTAGAGTGGATTATATCCTAAGCAACAATCGTCCTTTCCTGTTGGAAGTCAATACCACGCCGGGGATGACGCCGACCAGCTTTATACCCCAACAGATTAAAGCTGCCGGACTGGATATTAAAACAATCTTTACTGAAGTGATAGAAGATAGCTTTGCACGCAACAGCTAAATATCACGCGCCTAAGCCTATTTCTTAATCCTTTAAAGACTCCGGCATCCAAATATTATAGATATAAGAACCGAACATTTTTGCAGCTCAGACGTTTGTTTGAAGTACGTAGCTATTGATTTTAACAAGGTTAAAAGAATAAAAAATGGAAAAAAACAATCTGAATGTAACATTTAAAGGTGGCGCTGTCACCCTGCTTGGCAAAGTTGCAAAAGTAGGCGATGTAGCGCCCGATTTCACTGCCCTGTCTTCCTCTCTGGAAGCGGTCAAACTGTCCGATTATAATGGCAAGGTGAGAGTAATTGCCGTCTATCCTTCAATAGATACCGGTATTTGTGCCGCACAAAACCGTCGCTTCAATCAGGAAGCCAACAATATGAAGGATGTAGTGGTTCTTTCGGTATCTGTGGATTTACCATTTGCCCAAAGCCGCTTCTGTGCTGCTGAAGGACTTAACAATATTGTTACTCTCTCGGATCATAAAGACCTTGACTTTGGCAGCAAATATGGCTTTGTAATCAAGGAACTACGCCTTTTGGCACGAGGCACGGTCATTATTGGCAAGGACAACAAAATCAAATACGTTGAATACGTTCCCGAAATAGCACAAGAACCCGACTATGACGCTGCAATGAAAGTTGTAAAGGAACTCTTATAATACCAGCATAAGAAAATAAAAAAGCTCAGCCTTTAGGCAAAGTAATCATAAAACCGGGCGATAGTTTCTATACCTTTTAGAAACTGTTCGACAGGATAATTTTCATTAGGGCTGTGAATGGCGTCGGACTCAAGTCCGAAACCCATCAAAACAGATTTTTGTCCTAATATTTCCTCAAAGGTGGATATAATTGGAATACTGCCCCCGCTTCTAACCGGAACGGGTGGTATTCCATATACCTTTGTATAGGCTTTCTCTGCTGCTTTGTAAGCCGGAATATCAACAGGGCAAACATAGGCATTTCCCCCATGAAGGTAGCTCACCTTAACTTTTACTGAAGGAGGTGCAATCTTCTCAAAATAATCCTTAACTAAGCTGGCAATCTCTTTGTAATCCTGATTAGGAACAAGGCGTGTGGACAATTTGGCATAGGCCTTTGATGGAAGAACCGTCTTGGCTCCTTCACCGGAATAGCCGCCCCATATACCGCATACATCAAACGTGGGACGGATGCCGGTGCGCTCATTGGTGCTATAGCCCGACTCACCCCATAGCTCAGCAATGCCAAGAGTATCTTTATAGGCCTTTTCGTCAAAGGGGGCTCTTGCCATTTTTGCTCGTTCTTGTGCGCTCACATCCTGAACCTTATCATAAAAACCGGGTATGGTGATATGATTATTTTCATCACTCACATCGGCAAGCATCTTAGCAAGTATGTTGATGGGATTTGCAACAGCGCCTCCAAATAAGCCGGAGTGAAGGTCACGATTAGGACCAAGAACTTCGATTTCCCAATAGGCAAGCCCTCGCAGACCGGTAGTAAGAGAAGGAATATCCGGACCTATCATGGAAGTATCGGAGACTAGAATAATATCTGCCTTTAACAAGTCCTTATTTGCACGGCAAAATGCGGGCAGGTTTTCTGAGCCAACCTCCTCTTCGCCTTCAATAATAAACTTGACATTGCAGCGCAAAAGATCATTTTTCACCAGGTACTCAAAGGCTTTTGCATGCATAAACGACTGCCCCTTATCATCGTCAGCGCCTCTTGCATAAATCTTACCATCACGAATTTCAGGCTCAAAAGGATCACTGGTCCATAACTCCCGAGGGTCAACAGGCATAACATCCATATGACCATAAACCAGAACAGTAGGGAATGAAGGGTCAATAATTTTTTCACCATAAGTAAGGGGATTGCCTTTAGTTTCCATAACTTCGGCACGGTCGGCACCACAATCAAGCAAAATCTTTTTCCACAATTCAGCTGCCCGATACATATCTGCCTTGTGAGCACTCTCGGAGCTTATCGAAGGAATTCTGATTAGCTCAAACAACTCATCTAAAAACCTTTGCTGATTTTCTGCAATATAAGCCTTCAAATTTTCCATATCACTCCGATTAATCGCATGAATAAATACAGTCACTGCATGTAGCCATCTTTACACATCCTCTCTCTCGGAGGCTTGCAACTAAACAGGCTACAATTTCATTCTTGTCATTCAAATTCTGACAGAGAGGAGATTCGCTATAGCTAAGAAAAAAAGCCTCCAAATCGGCATCATCAGGCTTGGTAATTTCACCCTCTACAATATCGCCCTTAAGGCGCAGCTCCATCATGGAAGTTACGCCTGCATCAGTCAGAAGCAAATAGCTCTCGTAGGCATCCATCACCTGTGCTTCTACCGAAACAGTTGACTGCGAGCCGCCCCGACAACCTGCCAGCAGCAATATGGCCACAAATACCAACATCACTTGAAAATAGCCCGCCCCCTTACTATACTTCATTAACTAATTTGTTATGTCTTTAAACCCTCATGCAGCACACATTCAGCCTGCAATATAGCAAAGTTAGACTAAAGCTCGGTAAAACTTCTTTGAATTTTTTGTTGTGTTTCAGAGATATGTCGGTCGTTATTTTTCTGTCGTTATTTGGCACAACAAGATTTATCTATGCCAAACAGAAATTGAGTAATTAGGGTCTGCTTAAAAACTGCTTATCATCTATTAATCAGGCAAGTACAGTTATATAAGAACGCTTTAGTGCAAGGATTATGAGAACATCCCGCAGAAAGCATGCACTAATACAGCCCAAACCA
>ENA-UOOK01005251-UOOK01005251.1-fermentation-metagenome-genome-assembly--contig:-NODE-5251-length-13140-cov-3.815667_pt1 | contig 13140 bp, 9 predicted proteins | sample MGYA00245777_ERZ724023 | MGnify/ENA primary metagenome ERZ724023 (study PRJEB28704, sample SAMN03018312) | fermentation metagenome | biome: anthropogenic terrestrial biome; feature: soil; material... | reverse complement strand
TAATTATCCCCAAACTTTTAATTCAACCGTTGGTAGAGAATGCAGTTAAATACAGCCCTGCTTGAACTGGGGCGCAAAGATCCTAAATTAACAGTGATAGATGCCGACATTGCCCAATCAGTAAGTAGTAAAAAATTTCATCAGGCTTATCCGGAACGAGCCTTTAATGTTGGAATTGCGGAACAGAATATGTTTGGCATTGCCGCCGGTTTAGCAACAACCGGACGGGTAGTCTTTGCCTCTACGTACGCAGTCTTTGCTTCAATGCGGGCCTGTGAACAGATTAGAACCTTTATCTCGTACGGAGAGCTTAATGTAAAAATTGGCGCCAGTCATGCCGGGTTACATACCGGTATGGACGGCGCTACCCATCAAGCAATCGAAGATGTAGGTATTATGCGTTCAGTACCGGGGATAACCATTCTGAGCCCAGCCGATGCCGTTTCCGCAAAAAAAGCCACGCTGGCGGCGGCAGAATACCCCGGACCGGTCTATATTAGATTAATCAGAAATGCCGTTCCCGTAATCTATCAAGAAGATCTTCCCTATTCAATCGGGAAAGCAATTACTTTACAAGAGGGCAGTGATATCGGACTGATCGCAACCGGTGTGATGTTGCACAGAACTCTTCAGGCCGCAGAATTATTGGCGAAGAAGGGTATTAAAGCTACTGTCGTTGATGCGCATACTATTCGCCCGCTGGATAAAGAGACAATTTTACAGGTTGCCCGGAGAACCGGTGGATTGGTAGTTGCGGAAGACCACAATATCAACGGCGGTTTGGGGAGCGCGGTCTGTGAAGTGGTTGCTGAGGAATATCCGGTACCGGTAGCGCGTATTGGATTACCGGATGTCTTCGGTGAATCGGGAGCTCCCGATCTCTTACTTGACGAATTCGGAATGAGTGTTAAAGACTTAGTTGAAGCGGCGGAGAAGATAATACGAAGGAAGTAAAAGGTCTCTAATAACTAATCAATCCACACGCGGGAGTGAGAATTGAGAGACTATGCAACACTAAAATCAAGTAGTCGCTCACGCTGGCTACGCCCGTACCCATAGAATGATGAAATTTAAAGTCGGACTCTCGATAAGTCTTTAAAGACATTTTCTAAGCAAATAAACCTCTGAACTAATTTACAGAGGTTTATTTGCTTGATAGGCTCCTTTGCGCGGATCTTGTCTCCGACTCAAGATGAACCTCAGTTACTATTATTTTTCGTAATAATGAGGTAAACACTAACTTTAAATCCTCCTCTTTAACTGTCAAGGCATTTATCTGTGGAAAAATTATACCCTATCCCCCAAACCGTTTTAAGATATTGAGGATTTTTGGGGTCAACCTCGAGTTTGTTCCGCAAGTGCCAGATATAGACCGTTATCGTTTTATCATCAATAATAATATCGCCCCAAACGTTCTGATACAATTGTTCTTTAGTAAACACCTGGTTGGGATTTGTTATAAAAAACTTCATGAGCATGGTTTCTTTAGGGGAAAGAAGGATTTCAACGCCGTTATTATATACTTTATAAGTATTGCAATCAAATTTGAATGGGCCCGCTTTAATAATATCGCTTTTACCGGCGAACTTGACCTTGCTTCGTCTGATTTGGGCCTTTATTTTAGCGCACAACACGGCCGGACTAAAAGGTTTAGTAATATAGTCATCAGCTCCCAGACCCAACCCCAATATTTTATGATAGTCTTCAGTCCTCCCGCTTAAAAGGAAGATCGGGATCTCAACTCCCGAATTTCGTAGAAGCTTTACAAGCTCAAAGCCATCAAGGTCATTCATGACCACATCGAGAATAATCAGGTCAAAGTCGTCGGATGATTTAATAATTTCAAGGGCTTCATTTCCACCGCAGGCGAGGTCTACTGTCATATTTTCGGCTTGTAAAGCTTTCTTAATTAACCTTCTGATGTCCGCGTCATCGTCAACCACTAATATTCTTTCTTTGGCCATCTGCTCAGTTCTAGTCCTTTCGGCTTTTATTTCCCCCGAATCAAGAGATAGCTGGCCCACTGGATAGCAATCGTCTTTTAGCTTAACTGACAAGGGACCAAATTTTGTCAAAAATCACCAAACTTAAGAGTATATTTATTATATCATATTACAATAGTGTAGCCAATAAAGAAGAAGAAAAGCAACTCTGGTATCAGGGGGTGTTACATTATGTGGTAAAAGGTCCGAATATTAATGTATTTTAATAATCCGCAAAGCATATGTTAATATTTCAATGGTAAATTGTAAATATCAACATTTAAAAAGGGGGATAAACAAGAAAGCTCAGTTTTGCTTAAATAGTCGTGAAGTGGCGTTTTATTTTAAAATGTTAGGGGAAAAGAAAAACGTGTTGAAAGACATGAAAATCAGGACAGCGTTCATCACCATTTTGATAATTTCCGTGCTGGGAATGTTATTGATGGTAATCACAGGTATTCAGGGCCTTTTGTTTACAAAGTCGCAACTGGATAAGGTGTTTACAGAGCGATATATTCCTACAAAAGATATTCTACAAATCGAGTCCTATTTTAAATCAGTGGTAATTGCAGTGGGTGAACTGCTCGACTCGCCTTATAAAGAAGAATATAAAACTAAAATTTCCGATTATAAGGCGCAGATCACAAATTATCTTAACGAATATGAACAAACGCTTAAGGACGAGGAAGAGGTAAAAAACCTAAATTTTTTGAAGGCAGATATTTCAGGGTTCTTTCATAGTATTGAGCAGGTGGTTTTCTTAAAGGGAAAAACAGGTAGATATGATACGTCTCAAAAAAAGATGATCAACATGTATGCCGACAAAATAAGCATAAATAGCGCCAAAACTGTAGGGAATAACTTAGTGGCGGCGGAAAAAATGGTCAAAGAAGCTCATAATGCTGTCTGGAAAAAGGTCTTTCTTTTCATCGGGGTTTCTCTAATAGCCACAGGTATTTTATTAGCGTTTTCCATTTATATAATTTTACGGCTAAGCAAAGAACTTACAGAAGTAAGAAGCTACTTAAACAAAGTTGCAGAAGGGGATTTTACCGCAAGCATCCAAAGTAGCGTAATGTCGTCTGCGGATGAAATTGGAGATGTTGCCCGCTGTATCGGGTCAATGGCACAAGCGATGAAGGTAATAATCAAGAGCATCATTGATGAATCAAAACAATTAAAAAAACTGATGGATGCTTCTAAAGCTGAGATTTTTGAACTGGATAGCCAGGTCCAGGATGTTTCTGCTACAACGGAAGAGTTATCTGCAGGTATGGAGGAAACAGCCGCTTCAACCCAAGAAATGAATGCTATTGCTCAGCAGATTGGAACTGCCATCCAATCAATTTCCGGAAAAGCGACGGAAGGAGCGTCTAATAGTAAAGCGATCAGCTACCGAGCTGATGATTTGATGAAAAATGCTGTTTACTCCAAGGAAAACACCGATGAAATATATCACAAGACAAAAGCAAGACTACTTGAGGCTATTGAAAGCTCCAAAGAAGTTACAAAAATAACGACGCTTTCGGATTCCATCTTACAGATAACTACCCAAACAAATCTATTGGCTCTTAATGCTGCGATCGAGGCCGCCCGAGCGGGAGAATCAGGGAAAGGCTTTTCAGTGGTGGCGGAAGAAGTAAAAAAGTTGGCGGATGCTTCCAATTTAGCGGTTTTTGAGATCCAAAATGTTTCGAAAACAGTAATTAACGCAGTGGAGGCGCTTACTGCAAACGCAGAAGAACTTCTTTCGTTCGTCAATAACCAGGTTGTTAAAGACTACGAAATGCTGATTGAAACCGGAGGGCAATATAACACCGATGCGGTGTGTTTAAGTGATTTTATTACTGATTTTAGCGCCACATCGCAACAAGTGCTCGCTTCGGTCCAGGCTGTAGTCAGGATCTTAGAAGGGATTACCGAAGCCAACAATGAAGCGGCATCCGGTTCTCAAAACATTGTGGGAAAAGTAGTGGTCATATCGGAAAAATCTAATAATGTAGTAAAACAGGTGGATCAGGTGAAGAAAATAGCGGGTGATCTGGTAGCAGTAGTGGATAAATTTAAGATATAAAAAGCTATAGAGGTGTTTTCTAGATTGGTCAAATACAAGCTGAAGGTAATTATGCAATTCCCTCGTATAATTAAAATTGTAACAAGTTAAAATCTAAAGTGATAGAACTTCAGTTTTTACGGGTAGAGTATCTTACATCATTAAAATGACGGTGATTTAATGGCTAAGAACAAAACAAATGTCCTTGAATTTCTCTTCAAAAGGAAACCGGTTTTAATAATCTTGCTTGTAACAGCGCTTATAGTATTGATGATTATTTTCATCTTTTACGCTTATAGCCGACACAAAGATATCGTAGTCCAACAACAGAAGCAACACTTATTATCAATCGCGGAAACGATCGCCAGAAACCTGGAGCATTTTGTTGAGGAAAAGCTCCAAATTACTGACATGTATTTTGACGCCATCGCGGACCAGGTCGATAAAGCAAAGAACCCAAAGGACATGCTTGCCGAAGCGGTTGATAAGTTCTACGCTGCACAGAGCGATTATATGGATTCGGTTTACATCGTGAGCGGCGGAGACCGGATTGTCTATAGAAAAGGAATTGAGGATGATTACTATCTGCCATCGGAAATAACAGCGCTCAAAGGACCGTTGATAAGCTCAATTGTCGAACAGGGGCAAGCAGCTCCGGGACCTGTCTTTATAGGAAGCGGCAAGTATTTTCTTTTGAGTTTGATTAAACCGGTATTTACGGCGGATCAAGGGCAAAGGTTCATTCTTTGTACCATCAATTTGAATAAGATCTATGATGACTTTATTGCTCCGACCAAAGTAGGGGAGCGAGGCTATATATTAGTGAAGGACAGTTGCAGGCGGATCATTATGTACCGGGCAAAAGAACAGGTCGGTCTCGATGTCATCAAAGGCCGACAGGAAAAATATCCTGACTTGTATTACCGGGATCTTGAAAATCTAGTTGGGCGACAGATGACGGGAGAACCGGGAACGGCGGTGTACTATTCGTACTGGTGGACGGAGAGGGACATCCAGAAGGTTAAAAAGATCAGCGCCTTTACTCCGATTAGGATAGGGAAGGATTTCTGGGTAATTAGCGTTCAAATGGACTTTAAGGAAGTACAGACCCCCGTTAAAAACAACCTGAACAATATATTGCTGTTTAGCTTTTTAATATTTGTAATTCTCAGTAGTTCTATCTATGTTATTATGCGTCTTATAAAAAATACCGAAACTCTGGAAATTGAAACGAAATATCTGAAGGAATTGCAAAAAACCTCCGAGGAACTGCAAAAAAGTGAACGAAAGGCAAAGCATTATCAAAGACTGCAGACAATAGGAACCTTGACGGGCGGCATCGCTCATGAGTTTAACAATTTACTGACGCCGATTATCGGTTATTGTGAAATCCTATTGAAAAATACGCCGCAAGACAGTGATCTTGCTGAAGACATTGGGGAGATTTATAGAATCGCCAGAAAAGCGGAAGAACTTGTCAAACAAATATTAGGATACGGTCGGCTCGATCCGGGTTTCCATGTGTTTAAACCGCTCCATATCAGCTCCCATGTAAAAGAATCAGTTGCGATGATGAAAAAAATTTTGCCACCGTCGATCGAATTCGTCGAAAAAATCAATTCGGATTGCGGATATATATATGCAAACGCGACAATGATTAATCAAATTATCGTCAATCTGTGCACAAATGCCTATCAGGCGATGAAGGGAACCAAAGGCACACTTATGATTGAGCTTGAAAAGGTGAAAAAAGAAGATCTTAACGAGTCCCTAGAATGGGATTTTGACCAGGAAATCTACATTATGCTTAGGGTGACGGACACAGGCTGTGGGATGGATGAAGAGACCAGAGAAAGAATTTTTGACCCCTTTTTCACCACCAAAGAGGTCGGTGAAGGGACCGGACTGGGATTGTGGTTGGTGCAGAGTATTGCGGTGGAGCATAAGGGAGAAGTATTTGTCCACAGCGAACAGGGAAAGGGCAGCGTCTTTAGTGTTTATCTTCCGTGGATGGGCCAAGAGGCGCCGGAGGAACAGTTTGACGAAAGCTGTATTAAACGCCGGGACAATCTCCACGTGCTGTTTGTGGACGATGAGGCGGATACGGTTAAGGTTTTCAAAAAAGGCCTGACCCAAATGGGATATATGGTGTGTGGCGAAACTGACCCGATCAGCGCCATTTCTAAATTCAAAGTAAATCCTGATAAATATGATGTGATTATTACGGACTATGTCATGCCCAAAATAAACGGATTAGAACTGGCGGAAATCGTAAAAAATGTGCGGGAAAACGTAAAAATAATTTTAATTACTGGTTTTATGGAGAAGAATGGCAAAGAAATTGTAGGGAAACACCGTATTGATGGGTTTCTGACAAAACCGCTTTCTTGTTTTGATCTAGATGTAAAAATACAAACGCTTTTCTGGGGAACACCATAAAAGGCAAAACACGGCGGCAAACTGAGGCCCGAGGGCTTGGAAGGAATAGGCGTGGCCGTCTACTGTAATAACATTGAAGTTTTTCATTAATCTAACAACACAATCCAGGAGAGCGCTGTCATCAGATCAGAAACGACGGTAAGGATATCAATAGAAAAAGCCAGGTAAAAGGGTAATAGGAGGTGTGTATTAATGGTAAGAATCATCAAAGGCGGGGTCTATCTTTATAATAATCAGGTCATAGTCGAAAACAATGACCATCGGACTGTAGATGAATTTAATCGCAAATTAAAAGCCGCGGGTGAGCCTCCCATGTCTGTAAGCGAGGCGCCCACTCCGGACAGGGCGCGAAAAAACACGATCTGTTACAGAATTCTAACAGAGCATAATGTGGCTGGTAGCGCAGAGCGGCTTAGGTTGAAATTTGATTCCTTAGTCTCTCATGACCTTACCTACGTCGGAATTATCCAAACCGCCAAGGCCGGCGGACTGGAAGAGTTTCCTGTTCCTTATGTGCTCACCAACTGTCATAATAGCCTGTGCGCGGTTGGTGGCACAATCAATGCCGATGACCATCTGTTTGGCCTATCAGCGGCTAAAAAGTACGGGGGGATCTATGTCCCCGCGCACCAGGCGGTTATCCACCAATACATCAGAGAAACGATGAGCAGGTGCGGGAGGATGATTCTAGGCTCGGACAGTCATACCCGCTACGGTGCTCTTGGCGCCATGGGTGTGGGTGAAGGTGGTCCTGAACTTGTTAAGCAACTCCTTGGCAATACGTACGATCTTCCGGCGCCAGAGGTAATCGGAGTATATCTTTCTGGTTCTCCCCAAAAGGGGATTGGTCCTCATGATGTCGCGCTTAGTATTATTGGCGCGGTGTTTAAAAACGGGTTTGTGAAAAACAAAGTATTGGAATTTGTTGGACCGGGGGTTTCCAAGCTTTCGATCGACTTTAGAAACGGGATCGACGTCATGACCACAGAAACCGCCTGCCTCAGCTCGATCTGGCTCACCGACGAACAGGTCAAGGATTATTATACTGTTCACGGTCGGCCTGAAGCTTATAAGGAGCTGAAGCCGGGGTCAATAGCTTATTATGATGGAATGGTCACGGTGGATCTGGATAAAATTGAAGCGATGATCGCTCTTCCTTTTCATCCCAGCAATGTATATGCCATCAAAGAACTTAATCGAAATCCAGTAGATATCTTGGCGGTTGTTGAGGAAGATTGTCAGCGACAGATTGATAACCCTAAAATCAAATTCCGTCTTAGGGATAAAGTTATTAACGGTCGGCTCAAAGTCGAGCAGGCGACGGTGGCCGGATGCGCCGGAGGCTCCTTTGAGAACCTCTGCGCCATGGCGGCGCTTTTGGAGGGAGAGACTGTTGCGAAGGACTATTTCACCTTAAGTGTCTATCCGTCCAGTCAACCTGTTTATTATGAACTTATTAATAACGGCGCGGCTGTAAAGTTAATGCAGGCAGGGGCAATAATAAAAACGGCATTTTGCGGACCGTGTTTCGGTGCGGGTGATACACCTGCTAATAATGCGCTCAGCATACGTCATACCACCAGAAACTTTCCTAACCGGGAAGGGTCCAAGCCGGGTGAAGGTCAGATTGCCTCCGTCGCCCTCATGGATGCGCGTTCGATTGCCGCTACCGCGATTAACGGAGGTTATCTGACTCCCGCGACGGAGATTGATCTTCCAGAGTGGCCCTTAAAGTATAATTTTAACGGAGATATTTACAAAAAGACTGTCTACAACGGTTATTCTGCTCCAGAGCAAGACACAGAACTAAAATACGGTCCTAATATCACTGATTGGCCGGAGATGATTCCTTTAACAAAGCATATTGTCTTAAAAATTGCTTCCGTTATTTTGGACCCGGTTACGACCACTGATGAGCTTATCCCTTCAGGGGAAAATGCTTCTCTACGTTCTAATCCGCTAAGGTTGGCCGAACTGACTTTATCCCGAAGAGATCCTGCTTATGTGGGGCGGGCCAAAGAGATACAGATTCTAGAAAAAAACAGGCAGGAATATTTAAATGGGAAAAACCCGGAAACAGTCTCTCCCCGGTTAAAGCAAGAGGCTTTAAAGCTCATGGAGAATAGTGGTTACAACTATGGTAGCCTGGAAGAGTTTCTGGAAACAACCGGCTTTGGCAGTGTTATCTATGCGGTGAAACCCGGTGACGGCTCAGCCCGTGAACAGGCGGTTTCATGCCAAAGAGTATTGGGAGGCCTTGCCAACATTGCGGTGGAATATGCAACTAAACGTTACCGTAGTAACCTGGTTAATTGGGGAATTATCCCTTTTACCGCGGAGGCCGAAACTCAGGAATTGTTGGCGCCGGATGATTATATCTTTATTCCTAATATCCGGGAACAGATCGAAAACAGTTCTTCTCTGGTAATGGCCAAGCTGATCGGCAGCCAAATGCTCAAAGAGATAGAACTACAGTTAAAAGATCTGTCACAAGAAGAAGCGAAAATTATCCTTCAGGGAAGTCTCATCAATTTTTATGCTTCAGAGCATACATAAAGAAGAACTGTAGGGTAATATCGCGATATGAAATAAAGAGAAAGGAGGGGAAGTCATGCTCAAAAAGGCGCCGTGCGTAATTTTTCGAGGAGGTACAAGCAAGGGTGTATTTTTTCAGGAAGAAGCTGTTCCCTTGCCGGGACCGGAGCGCGATCGTTTTCTGCTTAAAATTATGGGGAGTCCTGATCTAAGACAGATTGACGGTTTGGGAGGCGCCACGTCAACAACAAGCAAAGTGGCGATTATTTCCCCATCCAACAGGGAGGATGTTGATGTTAATTATACCTTTGCGCAGGTTGCCATCGACAAACCAATGGTCGATTACAAAGGGAACTGTGGGAATATTTCTTCCGCCGTTGGTCCCTATGCCATTGAAATGGGTTTAGTTACGGTGTCGCAGCCTGAAACAGTGGTCAGAATTTTAAACACTAATACTAATAAAGTAATTTACTCCAAAGTTCAAACGCCCAATGGACAGCTTACTTATGAAGGGGACTTTTCTATTGCCGGCGTACCTGGAAGTTCCACTCCAGTAAAACTTTCATTTAAAAATCCTGGGGGCGCCGTGACAGGAAAGGTGTTGCCTACCGGTAATAAGACCGATGTTTTGGCTCTCCCAGGTTTTGGAGAGATAACCGTCTCCATTGTTGATGTGACTAATCCCTTGGTTTTTGTAAGAGCAGAGGAGATCGGGCTGGAAGGTTGTGAACTCCCAGACGAACTTGATAGCTCAGAAAAAACCTTGGCACTGTTAGAAACCATAAGGGGAGTAGCGGCCCAAAAAATTGGCTTGGTTGAGGATTGGAAGGAAGCGGCGTTTAAATCGCCTGCCGTTCCCAAAATGACAATTGTGGAACGTGCTAAGGATTATACCACGGTCAATGGGGAGATAATTAGCGAGCGGGAGATTGATTTGCTGGGAAGAATGATGTCCATGCAGAAGACGCATAAAACTTATGCGCTAACGGGCGCCTTATGTACTGCGGCGGCGGCGGCTATTCCGGGGACGGTTGTCAACGCGGTGTTGAAAAAGTCATTTAACCCTGAAAATTTACGCATCGGACATCCCGGAGGGCTGATGCCAGTGGGGGTGGAAACCTCCATCGATGCGCAGGGTGAAGTGGATATATTATGGGCATGGGGCTATCGAACAGCTAGGTTGCTCATGAAAGGGATCGCATATTATCAATAAAACTATTTTAGGAGGAAAAAAATGCAACGCAAGAAAATTATGGTAATGATGCTAGTGGCTTTGTTAGTCGTCACTATGGGTACAGGCGTTTCGGCGAGGGTGAGAAAAAAGGTAAAATATCCGAGACGGCCGATTGAAATGGTAATTCCTTTCGGGGCCGGCGGGGCCAGTGATATTTTTGCCAGACAGTATGCGCAAATTGTGGAGAAATATATTGGACAGCCGATTAACTGTATCAACAAGGGCGGCGCCGGCACCATTGAAGGGATGACCTATGCGTTTAGCGCTCCGGCTGACGGTTATACTATTTTGGAAATCACCCCTTCACTACTGATTGTTGAAGCGCTGAATAAGAGTTCGATTAAATTCAGGAAAGAATTTGAACCGATTATTAAAGTCCAGGCTGATGTGATGGCCTTTGGTGTCGTCGCTAACAGCAAGTTTAAAACAATTGATGAACTTTTAGCCTATGCCAAGGCTAATCCGAAAAAACTTAAAATCGGCGGCCTTTCTCCCGGTGGTTTGGATGATTATATTGCCAATGGTTTTGCTAAGAAAGCCGGTATTGAGTGGACATACGTCCCGTATAAATCCGGTTCGGAAGTGAAGGCGGCTGTGCTCGGCGGCGAGCTGGACGTATATCAGGATAAGCTCCTTTCCTTTATGCCTTTAGTCGTTTCAGGCGATATCCGCCCCTTAGTAGTTCTTAACGAAAAAAGAATTGACTCCGTGCCGGAATTAAAAAATGTGCCGTGTTCGGTGGAGAAAGGTATTGATTTTACCCAGGGCTCATGGCGCGCGTTTGTGGTTAAAAAGGGAGTGCCAAACGATGTGAAGCAGATTATTATCGATGCTTTCCAAAAGGCGTATGAGGATCCGGCCTACAAAGAAATGGAAATAAAGGCAATGACCAACGTCAAACCGGGATATGCCGATGCGGCAGAGTTTAGAAGACTATGGGATGTTGAGTATAATGGGTTTGTTGAAATCTTTAAACAACTGGGGTTAATTAAATAATACTACTTGGAACCGGGGGTATCAGCGGTTGGTACCCCCGATTTTTAAGGGGGGATAAGGGTATGGAACTGGTTTTTAATTTAATGATGGGTATCTTTATCGGGTTTTATCTTGTCTTATCCTTTTTATTGGATAAAAGGACGATCACCGGAGATGTTTTTGGGGCGAGGGGCTTTCCAATCGTGCTGGGGATTATCGCCTTGACCATTTTGGCGTTTATTACGGCCAAGACGGTGAAGAATAAAACAAAAGTCTACCTCCCGCTCTTTGATTTAAAGTCGCAGGCGGGGAAGACTTTGGTACTAAATATCATAATTCTAGCGGCCTATCTGTATTTGACAAATGTCATCGGTTTCGTTCTATCTACGCTCTTGTTTCTTTTTGGAAGCGCAAGAGCGATGAGATATAAAAAGATGCCCGCGTTATTAATTTACTCCGTGGTCTTAACCGTTATTCTGGTAGTTTCCTTCGGTAAAGTTTTCCTTGTCCCATTGCCAAGAGGAATCGGGATATTCAGGGAATTAAGTTATTTTATCTATTGATGCTCAGGGGGTGTGTACAAATGGAGATTTTAATCCAATCGCTTATTTATGTATTAAGTCCAATGAATCTACTCTTGGTTGTTCTTGGGACCGTCTTCGGAATGGTGTGCGGGGCGCTTCCCGGGCTAAGTTCATCCATGGCCATCATCCTGGCGTTACCATTTACTTATACCATGGAGCCGGTGCCGGCCATTGTCATGCTGGTAGCCGTCTATGTCGGCGGGGCCTGTGGAGGTTCTATTTCAGCGATTCTGCTTAAGACACCGGGGACTCCGGAAGCGGTCGCCACTACTTTTGATGGCTATCCCATGGCCATGAAGGGGCAGGCGGGACTGGCCTTGGGATTAGCGGTGACGGCCTCTTCCTTTGGGACGATCTTTTCGGCTTTTGCTATGCTGGTCTGTGCTCCTTTGTTGGCTACCTTGGCTTTGAAATTTCAGAGCGCGGAGTATTTTGCCCTGGCTTTACTGGGGCTTAGTTGTATTACCAGTATTGGTTCGAAAAACCAGATGAAAGCGGTGCTCTCAGCGGTGCTGGGTCTAATGTTTGCCACCATTGGCATCGACTCTATAAATGGGATTGAACGTTTTGCCTTCGGACAGCCTTTTTTGATGAACGGCATAAACTATATCCCCGTTATGATCGGGACCTTTGCGATTGCGGAGGTCTACAAAAACATTGAGGAGTTAGGTCAGCGGGACAACAGCACGATTACTGAGACCAAAGTATCGCTGGTGTTGATGAAGATGCGGGATATGGTAAAAATGTGGAAGACTTTTATCAAATCCTCCAAACCAATAAAATAAAAATCTCTAGTAAGCGTTTTGGCGATTCAATTAGTCAAGTCAAATCAATAAAAATTTCAGCGAGTGCTGGCAGTGATATCGATTTAAACGGGATTCAATGTTTTCCTTATTTAAATACGCTCGAAATTTCTGGTGCGGGGATCAAGGATTTATCACCATTAGCTGAGCTAAATCGGGTTGAGGTTTTAAAAATTGATCAGACAAATATCTTTAATCTTGAACCTTTACGAAATATGACAAAGTTGAAAGAACTTACCATAACTAATACAGCTACATTACAAAATTTAGCTGGTATCGAAAATTTTAAACGTTTAGAGTATATAAATTTATCTAACAATGGTATCGTAGGAATCGAGGAATTAGCGGAGTTAACTAGACTGCAAGAGATAAATTTAAACAATAATGAAATTGAAGCGTTAGAATCCTTAGAAGTTTTACCAGAACTTTCAATTTTAAGAGTAGAAAATAATTTAATTGATTTTAATGAGGTCGAGGAATTTCAAGGTTTTAAGAAAGGATTGATATGGAAATATTTGCAAAAATATATTTATCA
>ENA-UOOK01005250-UOOK01005250.1-fermentation-metagenome-genome-assembly--contig:-NODE-5250-length-13141-cov-3.321336_pt1 | contig 13141 bp, 17 predicted proteins | sample MGYA00245777_ERZ724023 | MGnify/ENA primary metagenome ERZ724023 (study PRJEB28704, sample SAMN03018312) | fermentation metagenome | biome: anthropogenic terrestrial biome; feature: soil; material... | reverse complement strand
ACCAGATTATACTGATGTAGTATTATAATATTTATATATAAGTTTGTCCATTTCCTTACTGAGTTCTAAAACTTCTCCCCTGCTTAAAATGGTTTCTTTTTCAGCTAGCTGATTTAATTTTTCCCTTAGTACTTCCATATACTCCTTATATTCCTTCAACGCTTTCATCTCCAATTGTTTTTTCAATATAATGTTATTATACATTCTGTTTGTTAAATTGTCAATAGTGTTGCCACAAAGAATATTATTTTGTTTATTTTAACTAATATTTAATTAAATTATAAAATTTTTTTCTTTTTAAATATTAATATGCAAATTAGTACTATCAAAATAGCAAGTCCGCTTACACATGGATATCCATATTCCCACTGAAGTTCGGGCATATATTTAAAATTCATTCCATACCATCCCACAAGCAGATTTAAAGGTAAAAAGACTGCGGCTATTACAGTAAAAAGCTTCATAATTTTATTAATCCCGATATCTACCTGTGATTGGTATGCCTCCCCAACCTGATTTATATAATCGCGAAGATTTAAAATACTCCTGTTAAGCCTGTCCACCCTATCGGTAAACATTTTAAAATACCGAGCTGAACCCATAGGAAGAATATTATTGGCATTCGCCTCTATATTCTTTGCTACATCAAGAAGTTGTTCATAATATTTTTTATAAAACATTAATTTTTTACGAATCCCAGTAAATTTTTTTATCATATCCTTATTTGAATAGTCATCCATCACAAGTTGTTCAAGATTAAAAATTTCTTCTTCAAGCTTTTCAATTTTTTCGGAATCGCTCATGGTTAAACTGTTGAAAAAAGCGTAAAGTATGCTAATAATATTGAGTTTTGAGGCTTTATTGTTGGTAAAAGCAAAAATAACATCATTTATTGCATTGCAAGGTTCTTCTGACACAAAAACAAGCATTTGCGGCATAATATAAATGCCTGTCCGTTTTGTTAAGTATTGTTCATTGTTATCTATAATATTGAGGAGTATAAAGTCATAGCCGTCGTATGCCTCAAACTTTGCAAAGCCACTGCGCGAACATTCATCAATCGTATGAACAGCGACTTTAAAATCCTCTTTTTCAAGCTCTTTAGGTGAACAAACACACACCGTATTCGGCTGAAATGTTTCCTCTGTTTTAACCATAATATTATTTTCAATTTTATAGCATTTCATAATCATGCTCCTAATTTTATAGGTTCTATATTAAATGTTGGAATTCTCTCCCCCCGCCCCCTCCCGCATAATGAGTTTAGTAAAAAAACAATCTGCTGTTATACCCATTTTCATTTACGTACAACTGATTATTAAAATAAGCCAACCAAATGGGAAAGGTTTGGGGTAGGTATTAAATATTAATTTACAGAACAATTGTTAAAGAACCATTTTATATTTGATTACATAATATCAAATATAAAATTAAGTTTCAACAAAGAAAGGCGCCTACACGAAAGTTAATTCGTATAGGCGTCTTTAAAACATTTATTTTGTAGGAACAACAGCACCGCTGAAGTTTTTTTCTATGAACGATTTCATCTCGTCGCTCTTCAAAACAGAGACAAGTGCTTTAATTTTTTCACTGCTTTCGTCACCTTTGCGTACTGCAATAACATTTGCATAGGCTTCTGCTGCTTTTGAGTCAGCTGTTTCAACTTTAAGTGCATCTGAAACCTTTAGGCCTCCGAGTATTGCATAGTTGCCGTTAATTACAGCAAAATCGACATCTTCCAAAGAACGAACAAGTTGAGCCGCTTCCATTTCTTTAATATCAATATTCTTTTTGTTTTCAACTATATCTTTTTTAGTGGCTAATACGCCTGAACCTTCTTTAAGCTTTATCAATCCCTGTTCCTGAAGAAGCAGCAAAGCTCTTGCTTCGTTTGTTGTATCGTTCGGAACAGATATCGAAGCCCCGTCTTTTATGTCAGACAGCGATTTAGTTTTCCCCGCATATAATCCAAAAGGTTCATAATGTATTGAACCTGCAGATACAAGATGTGTTTTATTCTTTTCATTGAAATCATTAAGGTAAGTTAAATGCTGAAAATAGTTAGCATCGATTTCTTTATCTTCAAGAGCAGTATTCGGAAGAACAAAATCTGAAAATTCCTTTACTTCAAGTTCATATCCTTTTTCTTTTAAGAGGTGAGCCGCCTCTTTTAAAATAACCGCATGCGGAGTAGGAGATGCTCCAATGACAATTTTTTTATCCGAACCGGTAGTTTCTGATTTTGCACATCCTGCAAAAAGAGTAAGGGACAAAGCCGCTAACAATATAATAGAGATTATTTTTTTCATAAATAAAATCCTCCAAGTTTTTAATATTATTACCGATTAGACCTGCCTTATTTCCTTTTATCGCTGATTCCTGCCGCTTTCATGCCTATTGCCTGCATCACTTGTACAATTATCACCAAAAGTGCAACAGTCACAAACATAAGCTCTTTTTCATATCGGTAAAACCCATAATTTATTGCAATTGTGCCAAGTCCGCCGCCGGCAACAAATCCTGCCATTGCTGAATAACCCAGTATTGTTGTTGATGCAATCGCACTTCCCACAATTAACGATGGTTTTGCCTCCGGAAGCATTACCTTATATATAATCTTAAAGTTCGATGCTCCCATAGACTGAGCTGCTTCTATTATACCTTTGTCAACTTCTTTAATTGATGACTCAACAAGCCTTGCAATAAATGGCGCGGCTGACAAAGTAAGCGGTACTATTGTAGCAGTTGAACCAATGGAAGTACCCACTATGGTTTTAGTAAACGGCATAACAGCCACCAACAAAATAAGGAACGGTATTGAACGGGTTATGTTAACTATTACATCCAAAGTTTTAAAAAGCCACGCACATGGGCGGATCCCGTCCTTTGCGCTTGTTACAAGCAGGATGCCTATAGGCATCCCAATTATGTAGCCAAATGCTGTCGAGGCAATTGTCATATACAGGGTTTCAACAACACCCTGTACCAACATATTAAGCGTTGCTTCATCCCACATAACCGGTCACCTCCTCTACGGACAAACCCTTTGCCTTCACATAAGAAAACATTTTTTTTGCAAGGTTTTCATCCTGCGGCAATTGAACCACCATTTGGCCAAATGCCTTTCCGTCTATATTCTTAGTATCCGCATACATAATGTTTACGGGTGCTTTACATTCAAGTACCATGTTTGCAATGACCGGTTCAAACGACGAATTTCCGTCAAACACAATACGCATACATCGTTTACCGATAAGTTTATCAGTAAGTTTGCCTTCGGGGTATACAAGTTTTTGAGCGGCGGCTGTCTGTGGTTTGTAGAAAATATCTTCCACTCTTCCGCATTCCGCAATTTGACTGTCAGCTATAATTGCAACACGATTACAGATTTCTTCAATTACGCTCATTTGGTGTGTTATTATTATTATTGTAATGCCTAAACGCTTATTAATATCTTTTAACAATTTTAATATGGAGGTAGTTGTTTTTGGGTCAAGCGCACTGGTTGCTTCGTCGCATAAAAGGACTTTTGGGTTCGTTGCAAGGGCACGTGCAATTGCAACACGCTGTTTCTGTCCTCCAGAAAGCTGTGACGGATATGCTTTAGCTCTGTCTTCAAGCCCTACCATTTTTAAAAGCTCTTTTGCTTTTTCTTTGGCAGCCTTTTTATCTACACCTTCAAGTTCCATTGGAAAACAAATATTTTGCTCAGCCGTGCGCTGCATCATAAGATTGAACTGCTGAAAAATCATACTCATAGAGCGTCGTACTTCTCTTAACTTCTTTGCCGAAAGTTTGGTTAAATCAGTACCGTCAAAAAAGACCGTGCCCTCCGTTGGTTTTTCAAGCATATTTATACAGCGTACCAAAGTGCTTTTACCCGCACCGCTCATACCTATTATGCCAAAAATATCGCCCTTATTAATTGTCAAATTAATATTGTTTAATGCATTAACCTGTCTGTCCTTTGTTACAAAAGTTTTGCACAAAGAATTAATTTCAATTATGGCTTCGCTCAAAACAGCACCCCCAATTATACATTACCGATTCAATAGTAATTATAAATAATACCTATTTCTTTATCAATAAAATTTTTTATCTACCCATTTTTCACTTGCTTTGCTATAAGCGCTTTTATTTTTATACCTTTTTCCATAAACATTTTTTCATGTTCGGTCAATATACTTTCATCATATCCGTCCGCATGTAAATCATATGTTTTGGAAATGACTTCAAATCCGCTGTCTTTTAAATATTCCAATGTATCGGCAAACAATAAATCATCATCCGTCTTAAAATGTATTTCTCCGTCTTCTGTTAAAAGTTGCTTGTAATTTTGAAGCTGGCGAGGATAGGTTAGACGGCGTTTATGATGTTTCGGCCGAGGCCAAGGATTGCAGAAATTGATATAAATTCTTTTTACCTTGTCGGAAGAATTCATAATATCCAAAATTCTTTCAATGTCCTGTGCCATTAAAACTACATTGTCCGGTTCTTTGTTTTCGGTTTTAAAAGCCGCTTCAATATTTCTTTTCGCAGGACCGAGTACCGCATCTTTCAAATCAATTCCCATATAATTAATTTGAGGGTTCTTTGGGGCAAGTCCCGCAATAAACAGCCCTTTTCCGCAGCCGAGTTCAAGATATATAGGCTGTTTCCTTTTGAAAAAGTCATGCCATTTTCCAATATGTTGTTCAGGATTTCGGACAAAAAAACTGCAGATATCCAGTTCTTGCGTTGCCCAAGGTTTATTTCTCATTCTCATAATATCGAACCCTATTCTGTTTTTATTCTATTAATAACTTTAACGTTTGCTTATTTTTTATTTACATACTTTTGCAGACGTCTACCCATTTTATACTATTTGAGAGTTTAAACAGTTCATCACAGTTGAGTTTTACACAGGAATTGGAACTTCCTCCTGCCGGGAATATATTTAAAAAACGTTTAAGAGAAATATCGCAATAAACTTTTGCACAGTCCGGATTTTCAAACGGACAAACCCCGCCGATTTTATAACCTGTTAATTGTTCCACTTCATCGGGAGATAGCATTTTAGCTTTTATATTAAATTCCGCTTTAAATTTCGCATTGTCTATTTTTGTATCGCCCGCTGTAACAATAATAACACAACCGTCATCATATTTAAAAGAAATTGATTTTGCTATGCAGGCTTTTTCAACGCCAAGCGCTTCTGCCGCCAAATCTACTGTTGCGCTTGACACCGGAAATTCATGCAGACGACTCTCCATTCCATACTTTTGTAAGTACTTTTTAACCTTTTGAACCGACATGTTCTGCCTCCATTTAAATGTATAATAATATTTATTAGTATAGCATATTGCGTAAATGTGAACATTGTTTTTATATAACTTTGTTATAATCTACAAAAGAGAAAATCAGTATTATATATTTTTGTATGTATTACTGTATTTTTGTTCTAATTAATAAAAATTTTCTTCGTTTTATTAATATTTTAGCAAAATGTCACCTTTCAAAGGGAGTTGTAAATTTAGTATAATATGAGGCAATGTTAAAATATTTGTCAAAGCCCTTAATTTGGATAATAAATCAAATAGTGTTATAATGCTTATACACATATTTTTTGGGAGTATATATAATGAAAAAGAATAAAAAGGCAATTTTACTTTTAAGTTCTATCCTTTTAGTATTAATAATATTAATAACTGTGATTTGGATTAAAAGCGGTAAAAAGCCGCCAAGTTACGAATGTACGAATTTCGCTATGGGTACATACATACAGCAAACGGCTTACGGTAAAAACGGAGAAAAAGCTGCTCAAGAGGCTGCTAAAAAAATCGGTGAACTTGAAAATTTAATTTCTTGGCGCATTAATGATTCTGATATTAACAAAATTAATTCTGCCGCAGGTTCTGAATGGAAAACTATTAATCCAAAAACAACTCAATTGTTAAAGACAAGCCTTGATGTGGCAAAAAAATCCAAAGGAGCTTTTGACCCCACAATTCTTCCTATTACTTCTATGTGGGATTTTGGCGGAGATAATCAGCATGTCCCGTCAAAAACAGATATAAACAATTTTATAAAATACGTCGATTACAATAACCTCAGAATTAACGAAAACAATTCATCGGCATCATTAAAGCTTCACTATATGGGACTTGATTTAGGTGCAATAGGAAAAGGGGCTGCCTGTCAGGAAGCTGTTTCGGCATATAAAGAGAAAGGTGCAGATTACGGTATTGTAGCCGTCGGAGGCAGTATTGGTATTTACGGTTCAAAGCCCGACGGGTCACTTTGGAATATTGCTGTTAGAAATCCAAAAAAAGGTGAAAATCAGGAGCTTTCTATCGGCACTATAGAAATTGATTCCGGCTTTGTTTCGACTTCCGGTACATATGAAAAAGAATTTACGGAAAACGGAGTTACCTATCACCACCTTTTAAACCCAAAGACAGGCTACCCTGTAAATAACGGTTTGGTATCTGTTACCGTAGTTTGCGATAACGGAGCTTTAAGCGACGCCCTTTCAACCGCATGTTTTGTTTTAGGAAAAGAGGAGGGCGTGAAATTATTAAACGAGTACAATGCTGAAGGCATTTTTATAGACAATAATAACAAAATTTTTGTCACTGAAAAACTGAAAAATCATTTTAGAATTTCAGATTCGCAATATAGCATTTTAAATAATGGAGTAAAATGAGAATTATGGTGTTAAAAAAGCGTGATTTAATTTTAATACTTTTTTTTCTTTTAGTTGGGATATTTCTGATTTTTTTGTTTAACTACCCACAACAGACCGGTATTGCAATTGTAGAACAAAACGGTGCTGAAATATGTAGATTTGATTTACAAAAACAAAATAGAACCGAAGAAATAAATGTAGGTGATAAATACAATGTAAGGTTAAAAATCGAACCTGGAGCTATATCTTTTATTCATTCCGATTGTCCGGACCAAATATGTGTCAAAACCGGAAAGATTTCAAAGCCGGGACAAGCTGCCGTATGTCTTCCCGCAAAAATTTCAGTCAAAATCACAGGCAATAAAAAAACTCATGACGGATATACAGGTTAAACTTTATGAAAAATATTTCTAATCTTAATATATCAAATAGAACTCGAAGCGTTGCATTTAATGGATTATTGGCAGCGCTTGCTCTTACGCTTTCAGCTGTTGAACTGATGTTACCCCCAATTCCACTAATGCCTCCGGGGGCAAAATTAGGTCTTTCAAATATAATTACCATGTATGCGGCTTCACAAGTAGGTTTAATACCCGCTCTTTGCATAGCCGTAATAAAAGGTCTGTTTGCCGGAATAACCAGAGGAGCAACCGCTATGATGATGAGCCTTTCGGGCGGAGTTTTAAGCACATTTATTACATGGGCTCTGCTTCATCTGAAAAAAAACCCGTTCGGACTTATCGGGCTCGGTGTTGCCGGTGCTTTATCGCACAACGCGGCTCAGCTTTTGGTTGCTATGTTTTTGACTACCCCGGCCGTAATATATTATTTACCGTTCCTTATTATTTTCGGAGTTATTTTCGGGATAATAACAGGTTTGGTTTTGCGTGTCATAATGCCTTTACTTGGCAAATTTATTATAGAATAAAAAGTATTGGAGGATAAAAAACATGGAATTGACTTTTCCTACAAAGCCATTTAAAACGCATGGCGGTGCGGATGTTCCGCACAGGAAAAACACAGCACAAATTGAATCAGCTGTAATGCCCCCTCCGGCTCAGGTAGTAATACCCATGCAGCAGCATGTGGGTGCTCCCTGTACCCCGATTGTAAAAGTTGGGGACTCGGTTCTTGTCGGGCAGAAAATTGCAGACAGCAGTGCGTTCATAAGTGCTCCTATTCACTCAAGTGTCTCCGGTAAAGTTACCAAAATTCAAAAAGTAATGCTGCCTGCGGGACAATACACAGATGCTATTGTTATTGACTCTGACGGAGAAATGACAGTTTCACCGGATATTAAACCGCCTGTAATTAATTCTGCAGACGACTTTATAAATGCAGTCAAAGAATCCGGACTTGTCGGGCTCGGCGGTGCCGGTTTTCCTGCATACGTTAAGCTAAAAATTCCGGAAGGCAAAAACATTGATACCCTTATCGTAAACGTTGCTGAATGTGAGCCTTACATAACTGCGGATAACCGCGAAGCAATTGAAAATTCTTGGGCTGTACTTTCAGGAGTTTATGCAGTACGTGACCTTTTAAACCTTGACCGCGTTATAATCGCTGTTGAAGATAATAAACCTGATGTAATAAAGGTTCTCAGTAAAATTGCAGACAATGAAAAACTTGACCCTAAAGATATTGTCCGCGTTTTTCCGCTGCGTGCACGCTATCCTCAGGGAGCTGAAAAAGTACTTGTTAAAGCCTGTACCGACAGAGAAATCCCCATGGGTAAACTCCCCGCAGATGTCGGATGTCTCGTAATGAATGTTACTTCAATTGCATTTATCGCAAACTATCTGAAGACCGGTATGCCTTTAGTAAAAAAACGTGTTACTATTGACGGTTCTGCAATAAAAAACCCAAAAAACGTAATCGTTCCTATCGGTACAAAAATATCCGATATTGTAGAATTTTTAGGCGGATATAAAGCAGAGCCCAAAAAAATCCTTATGGGCGGTCCTATGATGGGACTTGCACTTGTAAGCGATCAGCTTCCTGTTTTAAAGCAAAACAACGGTATCCTGGCATTTGATGAAAATGAAGCTCGTATGAGCGAACCTACGGCCTGCATACGCTGCGGACGCTGTGTCGAAGGATGCCCGATGAACTTAATTCCAACTCAGCTTGAGCAATTTTCCAATTCCAAAGATATTGAGGGACTTAAAGAATACGATGTCATGGACTGTATGGAATGTGGAACTTGTGCATTTAATTGCCCTGCAGGCAGACCTTTGGTTCAGTCAATTCGCCTCGGCAAGGGATTGGTAAAAGCAGCAGGAGGTAAAAAATAATGGCAGATAAATTAATTGTATCGTCATCGCCGCATATAAAAAGCGGTGTAACAACAAGAAAAATTATGCTCGATGTTATAATTGCACTTATACCTGCGGCTATTGCATCAGTAATTGTTTTTGGGCCGAAAGCACTTCTGATTATTGCTGTTTCAATAGCTTCATGTGTAGCAAGTGAATATATTTGCCGTAAAGTAATGAAACGCGAAAACACAATAAGCGATTTAAGTGCTGTTGTAACAGGTTTATTACTTGCATTTAACGTTCCTGTAGGCGTTAATCCTTTTATTGTTATATTCGGCGGCGTTGTCGCAATTGTTGTAGTTAAGCAGATGTTCGGCGGTATAGGGCAGAACTTTGTAAACCCGGCACTTACCGCTCGTATTATTTTAATGTCCTCGTTTCCATCTCAAATGAGGACATGGAACGCTCCGTTTTATTATTTAAACCAAACCGATGCTATGACAACTGCATCTCCTTTGGGAATTTTAAAAACGGGTGCAGAGGGCACTATGCCGAACATTCTTAATATGTTTGTAGGTGTTCGCGCAGGGTGCTTAGGTGAAACATGCGCACTTGCTTTAATTTTAGGTGGAATATATTTAGTAGTCCGTAAAGTAATCAGCCCCGTAATTCCGCTTTGCTATGTCGGCACTGTAGCGGTTATTTCGATGATTGCAGGCAGAGATGTTATTATTGAAATTCTTGCAGGCGGACTTCTTCTCGGCGCAATATTTATGGCAACCGACTATGCAACTTCTCCGATTACCTTTAAAGGTAAAATCATATATGCTGTCGGAGCCGGTATAATCACCATGCTTATTCGTATGTTTGGCAGTCTTCCGGAAGGCGTATCATTCTCAATTATACTTATGAACATTTTGGTACCGCATATTGAACGTTTGACACGCCCATTGGCATTCGGAAAGGAGCGTGTTAAGAAATGAAATTAAATTTTAAAGAAGTTATTGCACCTACTCTTATATTATTTATTATCTGTCTTGTTACAACTTCTTTCTTGTCAGTAACAAACCTTATGACACGCGATAAAATTGCAGAAATCAACAAACAGACAGAAACTTCATCCCGAGAGCTCGTTCTTCCCGGAACAAAGGAATTTGAAGATTCAAAAGACAATACTTATGCGATTGGTAAAAAAGGAAACGAAATCACAGGATATGTATTTACTACAAAAACCAAAAGCTACGGCGGAGATTTAAGTACAATGACCGGAATCAGCAAAGATGGAAAAGTAACCGGTGTAGTTATTCTTTCTATCAGCGATACTCCGGGCCTCGGCTTAAACGCTCAAAAAGAGAGTTTCCGTGACCAGTACAAAAAAGCTGCCCCTGAAAATGGATTTGAAGTAGTTAAATCAGGTAATGCGGGAGATGGTCAAATTAACGCAATGACCGGTGCTACTATTACAAGTAATGCCGTCACTAAGTGCGTAAATGAAGCTATCGAACAATACCAACAGGTTAAAGGGGGTAACTAAGATGAAAAAAACTGCATGGCAGGAATTCAGCAAAGGTATTATTAAAGAAAATCCGGTTTTACGTCTTGTCCTCGGAACATGTGCCACCCTTGCACTTAGTACATCCGCAAGCAACGCAATCGGAATGGGGCTTGCAACAACATTCGTTCTTATTTGCTCTAATGCAGTAATTTCATTACTGCGCAAAGTAATTCCGGACAAGGTGCGTATTCCATGTTATATTACATTAATAGCGGGGTTTGTTACTATTGTTCAAATGATAATAAAAGCATATCTTCCAAGTTTAAATGATGCATTGGGAATTTACCTTCCGTTAATCGTTGTTAACTGTATCATTTTGGGTCGTGCCGAAATGTTTGCAAATAAGCACAGTGTATTACCGTCTGTTCTTGATGCACTCGGCATGGGCGTAGGCTTTACAACCGCCCTGCTTGCTATGGGTATTATAAGGGAACTTTTGGGAGCGGGTACTGTCTTCGGATTCCCGATAACAGCCGGTTTCATTGATCCTATCATCATTTTCCTGCTTCCTCCGGGTGGATTCTTTGTTTTTGGAATGCTCATTGCATTAGCAAACAAACTGGCTGAAAATAAAGGTCAAAAACCTGCTGAACTTGGATGTCAAGGTTGTCCGCTTGCGGCAAGCTGCTCTAAATTAGCGGAAAACAAAAAGGAGTGTGCTGAGAAATGATAAAAAGTTTAGTCGCCATCTTTTTAGCTGCAATTTTAACCGAGAACTATATTCTTAACAAATTCCTTGGCATTTGCCCGTTTCTCGGAGTCAGTAAAAAACTTGATACCGCAACCGGAATGAGTATAGCTGTAACATTTGTAATGGTTATTTCAACTGCTGTAACATGGCCTATTTACACATATGTTTTGGAGCCGCACGGCCTTGCATATTTGCAGACCATAGTATTTATTTTAATTATTGCTGCACTTGTTCAGTTTATTGAAATAGTTCTAAAGAAATATATTCCGTCTTTATACAACGCTCTTGGTGTCTATCTTCCATTAATAACTACCAACTGTGCTGTACTCGGTGTTACGATGTTAGTTATTGAAAAGGGTCAGTCAGACCCCGGTTTTGGATATATCCAATCACTTGTAAATGCGTTTGGTTCAGGTATTGGCTTCCTCGTAGCCATGGTTATATTTGCAGGCATACGCGAAAGGATTGAACACAACGATATTCCAAAATCTCTTCAGGGTTTGCCGATAACGCTGGTTGCAGCTTCACTGACAGCCGTATCGTTCCTCGGTTTCCAAGGCCTTGTAGAAGGCATGTTGGGTTAGGAGATGTAGAAATATGAATGAAATACTTACTCCGGTTATGATTGTAGCCGGTATTGGACTTTTAGCAGGACTCATTCTTGCAATAGCATCTATCGTTATGGCAGTTCCGAAAGATGAAAAAGCTGAAGCAATACGCGATATGCTCCCAGGAGCTAACTGCGGTGCCTGTGGTTTTTCCGGTTGTGACGGATATGCCAAAGCGTTATCATCAGGCGAAGCAAAACCGGGGCTTTGCCCGGTTGGCGGAGCCGGAGTTGCAAAGAACATTTCCGAATATCTCGGTTGTGACGCTGGCGATGTAACAAGAAAAGTCGCTTTGGTACACTGCATGGGCAGTTACGATAATACAACCGATAAAGTTGAATACGAAGGAATTGAAACCTGTGCCGGTGCAGCAATTGTTGCAGGCGGTATAGCAAGTTGTCAATACGGTTGTATGGGACTTGGTGACTGTATGAGAGCATGCCAGTATGATGCTATAAGCATTTGCAACGGTGTAGCTAAAATTGATCCTGCACGTTGTAAAGGTTGTTCTATGTGTGTACAAGCTTGTCCTAAACATCTTATTTCCTTTGTACCGGCTAAAAAACTTGCGGTAGTTCGTTGCAATAACTGTGACAAGGGTGCAATGACAAATAAGGTTTGCAAAATTGGATGCATAGGATGTAAAAAATGCGAAAAGACATGTCAGCATGACGCTGTACACGTTAAGGATTTTGTTGCATCCGTTGACCCAGAAAAGTGTATAGGCTGTGGAGCCTGTGCCAATGTATGTCCCACTAATGCTATAAAAATTATAGATAAAGATGGACAAAGAGAAATATGGGAAAATAAATTTCAGATGGTTAAATGTGACTATTGTGGCCAATATTTTATTACAAAGGAGCATATTATTATAAAGGAGTGAAGCAATGAATTCATATTACAACCAGAACTATTCTCGGGAGGAAATCGAAGATATTCTTGAAAAAATTAAAAATTGTGTCCGTAATAACAGATTTACAATTTCTCGTAATGCTAATAGGCAGGAAAACATTGATTTTATCAATGAGTACAATATTAGAAGCGATAAACAAAAAAGTATATTGCTAAAAATTCAGGCAACCGATTTTTGCCACTCCTTGCAGAATACCAACATAGGATATGAATATGAAGTTTTATATGTGTTTGTTCCACAAGTTGAATTGTTCAATGTAGATGGCAAGCAAGAGATAGTTGATATTTATACAAAATTCAACATCATTGATTTACCTTCAAGAACTCGAACGGTTGTGATTTCTTTTCATAAGCGAAACAAGCCGATTGAATATCTTTTTAAATAAAATATAAATTAAAAGACGACTGGTAATATGTCAATATGAAAAAATAAAATAATTGGAAATTACT
>ENA-UOOK01005249-UOOK01005249.1-fermentation-metagenome-genome-assembly--contig:-NODE-5249-length-13142-cov-6.153511_pt1 | contig 13142 bp, 12 predicted proteins | sample MGYA00245777_ERZ724023 | MGnify/ENA primary metagenome ERZ724023 (study PRJEB28704, sample SAMN03018312) | fermentation metagenome | biome: anthropogenic terrestrial biome; feature: soil; material... | reverse complement strand
CAAGTAAAACAATTATCATCACATCTGAAATTGCTCCTATTTTTATTAACAATCTCAATAGAACTATCAGATAATACTTTATAACTGATATCACCACTACTTGTTAACGCTATTTCCTCATAAAATGTTTTTCTAGTTTTCATAACGCTTCCTCCTAAGTTTTATATGATATTTAATAATTACCTAAAATATTTTGTTTAATAAGATATGGAGTTAAAAATATTCTCTCTTCAATATCCATTATCAAACTGTCTGAAATAGAATATCTATTGCTATACATTCCTCTACCTTCTTCATAATAATCAAATTTTAATATTGGTACATTTAATAAACCTATAACTAATAATGCGATTATTACAACTCTTTTAACAATTTTCATCTGAATCACTCCTTTATATTTTTAATAAAATTCATAACAAATAAAACATTACCAAAAATGATATCTAAATATATAGACTACAATAACAAATTGGCGATCAATAACTAAAGAGACAAATCAGAAGAAAGAAAGAATTGATATGTGATTTTGTGAATGACTTTGGAATGAACAAAATAAAGAAAATAAGGATAGACACTGTTCAAAAGAAATGCATTACATTGTAAGATGTAATCCGATTCGTCAGGATACAGATTGAGTGATAGACACCGATAAACACAAATGTAAACTTCAAAAATAAAAGTGGTTGACAATCAATATACAACTTGTACATGTATATGTATATATATGTATATGTCAATCATTACCAATGGATGATTAGAAATTACCATTGCTACGCAATGACAATAGGTAGGGTACCCCTACCCCCGGGGCAAGAATAACATCCATATCACCACAACATATATACATATAGATAAGTACATAATAGATTCCCTCTTCCTCTTCCTTACTATGCCTTTATATATACAGTTTTAAAATGTTATAGGTATGTTATATAGAGAGTTGGCGATAAATCGCCTCAATATGGCGAGAAAGTGTATAAACGTTGATATTTTCTGATTTGTCGATTATACTTTTCTTAAAGGAGTTGATAAAAATTGGTAGAAATTTTTGTTATAAGTATTGTATTAAGTTTAGCTTTTGTATCAGCATTTATAATTGGATCTTATTTTGGCAATCGTAGACAAATTATTTATATTGAACAAGGACAAACTTTTAAACAAGTAAATCCATACGATATACCATCAGAACAAGAAGTAAAGCAAGAGTTTGAAAAGTTTGCTTCTAAGTACGGAGAAGAAGAGGAAGCTACAATCATCAGTAATTCTAAAGAGGTTGAAACAGATAAGATATTGAAAATGTTTTCAGAAATTGATACTGAGAGGTAGCATATATGGCAAATAAAAAACAAATAATGGCTACTTTAAATCAACAGATCGAGAAAGAAATGGAAGAATTAACAGAGAATGAAATAAAAGTAATAGCAGAGGAACAGTTAAAAACAAGTATCTTAAAAAGGAACTCTATTTTAAAACAAAAAGTAGCGAATATGTTCCTATCAGGTACACACACAAATAAACAAATAGGTGAGATATTAAACATAACACCTGGCACTGTAGGTCAAATCTTAAAAGATTCTGATGTACAGAGTTACATAACGGAGTCTCAATCAGCAGAAGATGAAATCATAAAACAATCTATGAAAGCATTAAGAGAAGTGGCGATAGAGAAACAAAGAGAGTTAATCTTAAATGCAGAAGATGAATCTGTATCAGCTATGATGATTAAAGATGTATTAGACAGAACAGGACATAAGCCAGTAGACAAGAAAGAAATTAATATGAGTCATTCTTTTGAAGAGAACTTAGATCAATTAATAGATGGTATACAGTTTGATGTATCAGATGTGCAAGATGGTATTTATACCGAAGTTATAGAGGAGAATTAAATCTGAATCTGGGAGAGATGAAATGGTGAAAAGAGATGGCTAAAGCCAAAGTGAATATATTAAACCCTAGGGTATATATTCCTAATTTTTTAAAGATTAGAACGAAAGAAGCAAAGCTTGTTCCTTTTAAGTTAAATAATGCTCAGGAACAAGTTTTGAGCATTATTGAAGATCAGGAAAAGAAAGAGAAACCTATTCGACTAATCGTATTAAAAGCGAGACAATTAGGAATATCTACTTTTACAGAAGCGTATATCTTCAATAAAACAGCAACACAAAAATATATCAACTCATTAATTATTGCACATAAAGACGATGCTTCTCAAAACTTATTTAATATGTACCGTACCTTCTACGATAATCTACCACCTCAAATTACTCCTATGACAAAATACTCTAATAAAAAAGAGATTACTTTTCAAAATCCTACTCAGGATATATTTCAAAAGAGAAAAAGCCCAGGATTGGAAAGTAAAGTAATTGTAGCAGTAGCGAAAGATGTTAGTACAGGTAGATCAAATACAATACAATATCTTCACGCTTCAGAGGTTGCATTTTGGAGTGAAGCAGACATATTAATGACAGGTTTAATGCAGACTATTCCTGATATACCTAATACAGCGATTGTTATTGAATCCACAGCGAATGGTATCGGTGGATATTTTTATGATTTATGGCAAAAAGCTGAGAACGGTGAGAATGATTTTATTCCTGTATTTTTACCTTGGTTTGTAGAACCTCAATATACAAAACAATTTGAAAATGAAGAAGAACGAAGATTACTTATAGAAGAAGTAGAGTTTGTCTCTTTAGACAAAGCAGGAAAAGAAGTACACACAGAAGAGTATGACTTGATGAAAGAGTACCATCTTACATACGAACAGTTGAATTGGCGAAAGAGTACAATACAAAATAAATTAAATGGTGATATAGAAAAGTTTAAACAAGAATATCCATCTACTCCTGAGGAAGCTTTTATCGCTTCAGGTAGACCACGATTTGATATGGTAGCATTAAAGTTATATTTAAAGAACGCACAAGAATCAATGTTTAGAGGATATCTAGAATATGAGGTTGGTGTACCTAAGCTCATTGTTAACGATAAAGGATATGTTGATATTTGGGAGAAACCAAAGAAAGATATGTTTTATGTTATAGGTGCCGATGTAGCTGAGGGACTCGCTCATGGTGACTATAGTGTAGGTGTAGTTTATGATGATGACTTTAACTTGGTAGCTCAGTGGAGAGGTCATATAGACCCTGATTTGTTTGGTGATGAACTCGTTAAACTAGCAAAATATTATAACAATGCCTACCTTGGAATAGAGGTTAATAATCATGGTAGAACAACAATTAAATCTGTTATAGATGCTGATTATATGAATTTGTTTTACTCTAAATCTTATGATAAGGCAGCAGATATTGTAACAAAGAAAGTAGGTTGGGAAACCAATCAGAAGACAAAGAAATTATTGGTTAATACATTAGCTCGTTGGATTCGTGAAAAATGGGTAGGTATGAAATCAAAAACAATAATCAGAGAATGTATGAGCTATATTATTGAAGACAATGGATCTACAAACGCTCAAAATGGATGCTTTGATGATACAGTTATGGCTTCTGGAATCGCTTTACAATTACACTTAGAAAATCGTGGAGAAGATTATGTTCCTGAAGATACAAATAAATTAGAACAAGACAATCTATCTGAAAAACCTAAATTATCTTTTATTCAGCGAATGATGATAAAAAAGAAAAAGAGGGATGATGAAGATGGTATTGAACGTACTTTATGAGGGGTGATTAAATGGATAAGAAAAAGAAGAAAGAGCAAGAAGAGTACGCTCAAACAGAGAGTGAAAAGAAATTAGTACATCTAGTACAATATATGTATCGTAAATCATATGATAATATGTCAGATCAACATTCAAAGTGGGAAGATATGCTAGACTCTCACACAGGAAAATACTTTGAAGAGAATCTTCCTTCATATAAATCGCAAAATATATCGAACTTTGTGTTTTCAACAATTGAAACCATTAAACCAGTAATGTTAGCAAATAACCCTGAGTTTACTGTACTTCCATCGGATAATATGGCTACAAAGTATATCCTATCTCAGAACTCCCCTGATTCGCCTGAGAATACAGCTTCTCCTTTTGACAAAGCGAAGAAAGCTAATGCCTGTTTACACTATGAATGGAATAGAACAAAAATGTTTAATAGACTTCATGAATCCTTAACAACAGGACTTTTATTAGGAAAGTTTATTATTTTCTTAGGGTGGAATGGTAAAGAGATTGATCCTTTACTTATTCAACCATTTAACTTTTATGTAGATGAAATGGCAACTTCTATTAAAGATGCACAGTATTGTATTTATGCTAATTATGTGAGTATTAAAGATGTTATTGATATGGCTCCTGAGAAGGAAGCACTAATTAAAGAAAATGCTTCTGCTCCAACAGATAAGTATTTAGCTTTTAATAAAGACACGAATAACGCTGACACATCACAGAGTATTCTATACGTAGAAGCATATATAAAAGATTACACAATGTTAGTAGAAGAGTTTGAAGAGGGTGGAGAGAAATACACTAAGACACGTATGAAGTACCCTAGAGGTCGAAGAGTTATCATAGCAGGTGATGTTCTTCTATCTGATGGAGAAAACCCTTATAATGACCCACAAAACAACAATATGCCTTTTGTAGAATGGAACTGTTATCCAGTACCAGGTAAATTTTATGGTATGGGAGAAGCAGAGCAAATTATATCTCCTACAAAATACGCTAATAAGATAATAAATAATATTCTTGAATCAGCTAGGCTTAACTCAAATCCAGTATGGATTATAGATAAGAACTCAGGTGTAGCAAAGAACTCCTTATCCAATAGGGATGGTTTGGTTATTCGTAAAAATCCTGGAACAGATGTTAGAAGAGAAGCACCACCAGCATTACCAGCTTATTTGATGCAAGTACCTCAGATGCTAACAAGTCATATAGAGAATATTTCAGGAGTATATGATGTGACAAGAGGTGAAAGACCAGCAGGTATCACAGCAGCAGCAGCGATTCAAGCACTTAATGAACAGGCACAAGGTAGAATTAGATTAAAAGTTCAAGCGTTAGAATCCACTATACAAGACTTAGGCTCCATGTGGCTTAGACGTATTACTCAGTTTTGGAAGACAGATCGAGTAATTAGAGTAGCTAATGATGATTCAGGTTTAACAATGGAAGAACAGCAATATGAAATTGTCACTCCTGATGATATAGATGGAGATTTTGATGTTGAAGTTCATGGTGGTTCCATCATGATGAGTAATCACACAGCAAAACAACAGATCTTTATTCAGTTAGCTCAAACAATGGCTGAGGATGGTATGCCAATGATTGATCGACAATCCATGTTAGAAACTATGAGTATTCCTAGAGTAAAAGAAATACTATCTCGATTTGAAAAAGTAAAACAAGAACAACAACAAATACAAGCTATGATGCAAGAAAACGAACAATTAAAAGAAATGTTAGGAAAAAGTTCGGAAATGTTGGGTATAAATGAAGATGAATCTTTACAAAACCCTGAAACTCCCTTACAATCAGAAGGAGAAGAGGTCGATGAAACAGAGCAAATGGACAAAGAAGCACTCTTAGCAATTATGCAAGAACTTCAAGATATGTCCCCTGAACAAATCGCTCAAGCAGTGGAAAACGATCCTCGATTAGAAGTAGTAATAGAATTAATGCAAGAACAAAATATGCAAACTGAACAACCCACACAAGGGATTCAGTAGGAGGGTAACAAATGGTTAATTTATTTGATTTTTTAGCAATAACAGAGGAAGAAGAAAGAGAGCCAATAGACAGCATATTTGATTATGATGAAATATTCGGCAGTGATGAAGAAGAGCCTGAAGCATTGGAAGAACCAACAGAAGAGAGTCCTGAAGATGAGTCAAGCGAAGAAGAAGAAGTTGAAGCATTACTTCTCGATGGTGAAGAAGTCAGTATTGATGAAATCCTTGAGTGGAAAAAAGGGCAACTTAGAATGTCCGATTACACAAAGAAAACACAAGAATTAAAAGATGAGAAACTCAAAATTCAACAATTAGAAGCACAAAACCAAGAAGCAAATAGTGTGTATAACTTTTTGAGAAGTAATCCTGATTTGTTAAAAGTATTAAATGATTACGCTGGTGAAGCAAATATTACTCCACCACAAATTAACGTTTCACAAGAGCAAACACAACCAAATTTTGATCCTAGAGTGGATGAATTACTCAGACAAAGTTTTTATGATAAAACAGAAGCTCAATTAACTAAAATTATGTCAGAGGGTACTGGCGTAACAGATGTTGAATTATTACAATTAGCTGATGAGTTAAAGACAGATGTTCCTACAGCATATGAAGTATGGAAGGGTAAAAATATAGATAAGATCATATCTAAAAAATTACAAGAAGAAAAACTTAAAATTAATGAAGATATAAAGAATAACAGACAATCTACAGTGAGTCTTATGAATAAAACAAAAGGTAAACCACAACACGCAGTCCTTTCAGATGCAGAGCAAATGATGGCAAAGAAATTAGATATGTCTAATGATGAATTTGCAAAATGGAGAAATTATAATCCAAATAACAGATAACATGAGGTGTTAAAATGAGCGAAGATATTAGAGCGTTATTAGCAATGGCTGCTCCAACTGGTGTAGATGTTCACCAAGAGAATAATTATGCTGAGTTGCTACAACCTAAATTAAACAAAGTGTTTTATGAAACATATGATGAAGTGGCTCCACAATTTAATAAGATCTATGATGTTAAATCATCCAAGAAAAATAAAGAATACGACTTCTATATGGGAGCTATGAGTAATTGGTCTAAGTTCGGTACTGGTTCATCTAGTATCTATGGTGGTGTTGGTACAGAAGCAATGCCTAGTATCAACTATCAAACAGTGCCAAAAGGTTCTGAAATTGTTTATACTCATGAAGAATTTGCTGATGGATTTGCCATCGAAAGAAAATTCATTGATGATGAACAATACGGAGTTATTGAAAAAATGACAAAGGATTTAGCTCGTGCTGGTCGTTCTAAAGTAGAAATGGATTCTGCTGGATTTATGGAAGCTCATTTAAAAGGTGAACTTACTGGTTATGATGGTGTTCCATTGTTCGGTACTCACACAGCGTTAAATAATACTTATACCTATAATAACAAGATTACAGATCCTCTTTCTCCTGAAGCATTAAAGAAAGCTATCGGCATGATGAGAAGAGTAAAAGACGAAGCAGGAAAGACCATTCTTTTTACTCCTGATACGTTAATTGTTTCTCCTGAATTAGAGTTTACAGCAAAAGAAATCTTAAACTCTACTCAATTAGCAGGTGGAGAATTAAACAACATTAATAGTTTAAGAAATTCTGTTAAGCCTTTAGTATGGGATTACTTAACAGATGATAAAACATGGTTTTTAGTGGATTCTAAGAGAAGTGAATTAATCTTCTATTGGAGAGTTAAACCTGAGTTTGAAAAAGAAAAAGATTTTGATACAAAAGTGCATAAATGGTCAGGTTACATGAGATACAGTTACGGATATTCTTCTGTAAGAGGTATTATCGGTTCAACTGGTGCTGGTGCTGGTGCATAAATAAGGAATAAGATGGGGTAGGTATATAAAATACCTATCCTATTTTTAAAATAGGGGTGAAAATATTGACCTTTTTAGAAGCAATAGAATTAGTGAAACAACGAATAGATGAAACAGATGCAGATGAACAAATAATCAATATTGTTAAGAACGGAATTAATAAAGCTTATTTTGAAGTCAAAACAAAAATCATTCCTGATGTGGATGTTTATGACATTGAGGTTGAAAATGGCATTGCTGATTTACCTTATAATTATTATCAAATGGAATCTATGCCTTTTAAGTTAAAAGCAAAGGAACGAATCATAGGGAACAAGATATTTTTAAATTCAAATGGTATATTTCCTATTTCTTATATCACAACACCAAACTTACTTGAAGACGATTCTGATGAATTAATCATTCCTTACTCTCTCGCTTATGCTTGTACTACTTATGCCTGTTACGCATATTACTTACACAGAAAAAAAGACTCTCTATCAAGTGCTTATTTATCTGATTATCAATATGACCTTATGACGTATTTAGATAATGGGCAAGATGAAGTTGTTTCTGATTTTTATGAGGGTGAATAGATATGGCAAAATTAAATATTGATACCTTTAAAGGCATAAATACATTTACTTCCGATGCGTTGATTAAACCTTCTGAAGCTGTTGACGTTCGCAATATACAAATAGAAGATGGTGAGTTAAAAAGAGGTAAGGGCATATCAAAGAAATTCGTTGGAAAGTTACCTTCAAAAACTGAAACATTAATGGTGTATTATAATACGGTAACACCTACCATACTTGCTGTTGCTGGTGGTAAACTCTATAAGATGGGTGATATTCCTGTTGAAATTGCTTCAGGGTTCACAAATAACAAATTTGATTATGTTAATTTTCAAATAGCAAGTAAGCCTGTTTTGATTTTTAATAATGGTGTTGATCCTATAAAAGTATATGATGGCTCTACGGTTCGTGATTTAAAGAATGATGGATATGAGAGTGCAGTATCTTCTACAAATAAGGCTCCTAAAGGAAAGTATTTAGAACTTCATTATGGTAGGCTTTGGACTACGAAAGATAGTATGGTATTCTTCTCAACATCCAATGGTGATGGTTTTGATCCTGATGATTGGACTATGCCTATTGATCCTGACGGAATAGAGACAAATCAACATGGTGGTTTTATTGACATTCCTACTCATGATGGTGGAAAGATTAAAGGGTTACATAATATCTTTGATGATATTGTCGTATTTAAAGACCGAAATATATTTAAGATATTAGGTACATATCCTGGTGAGTATGAAATGAAGAGGTTATTTAGTACAAATGGAGCCATATCTGATAAGTCAATATGTGTTAATGAAAACGCTGCTTATTTTTTGGAAAATGACGGAATTTACATATATAATGGTTCTAGTGTAGAGAAGATTAGTTTTGCGATTGATTACCTCTTTAAAAACCTGAATCCATCTTATATCGAAAACGCTTGTGGTGTAATCCATAATAATACTTACTACTTAGCTGTTCCATATGGTGACTCTTTAGCAAATAATTTAATCATTGAATATAATTTTGTTACAAAAGACTTTACTATTAAAGATGGTATCACTGTAGAATCTTTTCTTAAATTAGACAATGAACTACTATTCTCTGATGTGTCAGGATATGTATTTAAATATGATATTGGTGATAGTTATGATGGATCATTAATAAACTCTTATTGGGAAAATGGTTTTGTCGATATGGGAATAAAAGATGCTGTTAAGAGGACAGATCGTTTATACTTTATTGGTAGTGGTGATGGAGATATCAAAATATCTGTTACTACAGAGAATCAAACAAAGTTTAAAATTATCACATTGGTAGAACAGGAAAAGGTATATAGACCTAAAATAAGTAACAAGGGAAGAATCATTAAATTGCGATTTGAAAATATAAATGGTTCAGATTTTACGATTAAAAAACCTGAGCTAAATGTTGAGGTGGATTACGATTGATACATTATGAAGATATACGTGACGTAACCTCTCCATTAGGAATAAAGAATTTAAATGATACACTTAGGCGATTATGGGATAAGGTTGCTAATATTGATACGAAAGATATCACAGATGGTTCCATAACTACTATAAAATTAATAGATAAAGTAATTACAAGTGAGAAGATTGACGAAGCCACAATAACTACAGCACATATCAAAGATGCAAATATAACAGAAGCAAAGATTGAAGATGCTTCTATTACTACAGCTAAAATTAAAGCAGCGAATATTACCAATGCCCTAATTGAAGATGCAACCATAACAGGTGCTAAAATTAAAGATGCTGAAATTGGTTCTGCACATATTAAAGATGGTTCAATTGATAACTTAAAGATTGATCGAGGTAGTGCCAATAAATTGGTTATTGTAGATGCTGATATTTCCAATGCGTCAATCAGTGGAGCAAAGATTAGAGATGCCACTATTGACACAGCACAGATTGCTCTAGGAGCCATTAAGACAGCTCTAATAGATACAGAAGCTGTTGGTACAGCACAAATAGCAAATGGCTCTATAACGGATGCTAAAATTGTTGAATTGACAGCGAATAAAATTACTGCTGGTCAATTATCTGTTGAAAGATTAATTATTCGTGCTACAGACGATCCAACGAAGAGTTTAGTTTATCAAATTAATAATATTGATGGAGCATTGCAATCTATACAAGGTGAGACATTAAACGGAGAAATTTTAACAGAAAGAAGCATTACTGCTGATAAAATAGTTGCAAATGCTATTACTGCAAATGAAATAGCTTCTAAAACGATAACGGCCAATGAGATCGTTTCTAATACTATCACTGCTGCAAGTGGTATTATAGCTGATATAGACGCTTCAACTATTAAAACTGGTAAATTGACAGGTATTGTAGTCGAATCAGAAAACTATGTGCAAGGAGTTAGTGGTTCCAAGTATGATTTAAGTGGTGGTTCTATTGATACTAAGAACTTTAAAGTAGATTCCAATGGTGATGTATTAATGGCAGATGCCATAATAGAAGGGGAATTTGAACAATACGACAAGGGAACAAATCTTCCTAGTGTATCTATTAAAAAAAATGCAATGCAACTTTATGATTGGAAAGACACAGGTGCTTCTATTGGTGGAGTATCATCAACGTTCAATAGTGCCGATAACAGCAAAGGTGCAACATTATATGCTGAAAATGGATACAATGCAAACATAAGTGTCAAACACGATGATACTGCAAATATGTATGTAAAAATTAGTGCAAGGAAAGATTTTGTTAAGTTCTATACAAAACTAGATATGAGTAATCAAGTTATTAATAATGTTTTTAGTATAACAGATTTATCATCAATAAAGTTTACAGTGGCTACAAATGATTATGCTAGAATACAAACTTTAAGCCTTGGTGAAAATGACGGTATGCTTGAAATAGCAACAGCAGATGATGGTAATGAACCTATTGTCGTTAGGCAGTATACTGGTGTGTTTGGAACCATTAAAAATAGTTTGGTTTTACTTAATGCAAATGGACATACGGAAATACCAAATGATTTGTATGTTGATAAAAAAATGTATCAAGGAAATTATCGAGTTTTAGATGCCAGAAATGTAACGCATAGCACAATATCTTTAACAACGGATTGGAAAACTTTTTATTTTAATCTTACACTTGGTGGTTTACCAACTGTAGTTATAACTCCCATGTCATCAAACTCAGGTGTTATTGCTGGTAAGACTCGTAATGTCACAAGTACAGGATTCGAAGCGTGTATAGGTGGAACAGGTACACCACTTACCAATTTTAGTTATATAGCGTTCACATGGCTATAAGGAGGGTTTAAATGGCACTACATAAAGAAATTATATTGGATAAAGGAATTGTAGCAAAGTATTTTAGAATAGCAGAAATAGATCAAAATTTTATAAACAAAGAAGATAAATTTATTGTTTATATCTATGGATATGCAGACGAATCATACAGATTTTTAGAAAAAGAAAGACAGGATGATGATATGCAAGAGATCGTTTATTTTGAACATATAGAATTTCCTTTTGATGAAGCGAAGGGATACTCAAGAACACAAATATATGATAGGTTAAAAACAGAAGTTCCTTTATTTGAAGGTGCTATTGATTGTTAAAGAGGTGATAAGGTGACAGCTAAACATAATTTTACAGCACAACAAAATGCGACCTTTGGTTCTGATATAATATATAAAGACGCATCAGATGTTGTTGTTGATTTGACAGATTATACTGCTGAAATGGATATTCGGTATGGTAGCAAAAAAGGCAAATTAGCAATTCAATTAGATACTGAAAATGGTGGTATTACGTTTTACAATGGAGAGATACAAATTAGGATGACAGCAGAACAAACATTATCTTTAAAAGCACAACCTTGTTACTACGATTTGTTATTAAAGAAAAACGGTTCTGTATGGAGAATATTAGAAGGTAAATTCAATGTGTTAGAGGGGGTGACAAAACCATGAGTGAGGTTGTATCGAACACAACTAATATAACAGAGAAGATTGTTATTAAAGAAGGTGTAATGGGTGAACATGGCTTAAGTGCTTATCAAGTGTGGTTAGCACAAGGAAATGTTGGTACAGAAAATAACTATCTTGATTCGTTAGCACAACCTGCTTTGGATGTTGCTAATTTAAAAGCAGCAGAATTAAACACCTTAGAGAAAGCAATCGAATCTAAAGAGTTAGCCAGGGAAAGTAATGAAGATGTTAGAAAATCCAATGAATCTGATAGAGAACTTGCTGAAGGAGTCAGAGTATCAATATTTAATGATAATGAATCGGATAGGCAAATTGCTGAAAACACTAGAACATCAACATTTAACACAAATGAATCAAATAGACAATCAGAATTTAATGTGAATGAGTTAGCAAGAAAGTCAAATGAGACTATTAGAATATCAAATGAATCAAGCAGATCATCAGCAGAAAGTATAAGATCAAATAATGAATCATCAAGAATAGGTGCTGAAAACGCTAGGGTAGTTGCTGAAGGGATTAGAAGCACTAAAGAATCTAATAGGGCATCTGCTGAATCAGTAAGGGTAACTTCAGAGAACACAAGAGTGTCAAATGAAACAACTAGAAAAAATGCTGAAACAGTACGTGCAAGTGCAGAAGATCTAAGAGTAACAGCAGAAAAAGAGAGACAAACTCAATTTAATGATGCTCAAATCGACAGAACAAATCAGTTTAATATCGTTAAATCTAACTTTGAAAGTGTAGTAAGCACAGCCGAATCACAAGTGGAAGCTAATATTTTAGAAACGGCAGTAGGAGAAAAATTTAATAATTTAGAAGCTGAATACGCTGAAGATTTGACGCAAGTTAAGACGCAATTGGCAGAAAAGGCGAATAAAGACGAATTGTTAAATGGATTAACACCCAAAGACGGAGTTAAGACTTGGTCAGAATTACAAGCCTTGACAACTGGAAATATAGTTGGGGATTATTATTACTGTTCTGATGGTGATGGTATAAATCCTGCTGGTAATTATCGTTGGACAGGAAGCATGTGGGGTTTTAGTGGAACAGGTGACGAAGGATATAATAAGATCAATACA
>ENA-UOOK01005248-UOOK01005248.1-fermentation-metagenome-genome-assembly--contig:-NODE-5248-length-13145-cov-30.780061_pt1 | contig 13145 bp, 6 predicted proteins | sample MGYA00245777_ERZ724023 | MGnify/ENA primary metagenome ERZ724023 (study PRJEB28704, sample SAMN03018312) | fermentation metagenome | biome: anthropogenic terrestrial biome; feature: soil; material... | reverse complement strand
CTCGTTATAAAATAGCTCATCTCAAAGGAGATTTTACACTTAACATTAATATTAGTGCTAAAGAATTTCAGCATACTATATCGACAATCCTGCAAGATTACGAGTATAAAAAACCTTACGAAGGAAAAATACTTTACTGGATCGATCTAAGACCTGAACTATGTACTTTGGTAGATTCTTTACCAATAAACGGTGTAGATAATATTGTTGCTCATGGTCGGAGAATAAAGGTACTAAGAAGAACTTGGTGTGAGTAAACTGCCATATAGAATAGATTTCGGGGTGATATATTTGACTAGATTTATAAAAGTGGCAGTATTATTGTTTTTGATTTCTTTAACTAGTATAGCAAGCTATTTAATCGACATTAACATTCCTGAGTATACCTTACGTCTCTATGAAAATGGTCTATTAATAAACACTTTCCCGATTGCAGTGGGAAAATCTATTACTCCTTCAATACTAGGCGATTTCAGAATTGCTACTATGGTTAATAATCCAACTTGGTATCCCCAAGGAAAGGATCCTGTACCACCTGGACCAGATAACCCTTTAGGGCCCTGGTGGCTGGGTCTAGATTATCCAAGCTATGGTATTCATGGTAACAATGCTCCTTCATCAATAGGTAAAGCTCAAAGCAAGGGCTGCATTCGCATGCGCAATGAGGATGTGGAATATTTAGCTAGAAAAGTACAAAAAGGTACCCAAGTACGTCTGCGTTATGAACCTATTGTGTTAATAAAGGACTCGGTACCTAAATTTGCCATTTATGACGATCTATATAATCTAGAATATAACATTGCTAGCAATCTAAGAAGAATAGCTAAAGAAAATGGGATAAATACTCAGGTTCCAGATTGGGTTTTAACAGAGTTTATTAAATTGTCTCAAGGTAAAGCTTACCCTTTGCCCAAACCTATTGATATCAAAGTGAACGGCCAATTATCAGGGTACGGGTATGAAATAACAAATGAGATCGTTCTACCATTGGTAACTTTAAAAGAAGCAGGGCTCTCTGTAACAAACGATAGCAATCAATATTATGTGGACGGTAAACTGCTTCCAGTAGTAGGTAAGGGTGTACGTTTTGCCTATAAAAGAGATTTAGAAAAATTGTTATGGTTGGAATTTGGACTAAGTTCAAATATGGCTTTATCTATATATAACGCTAATTATGAAGAGTTAGATTTAGGTAGAGTTCTTTATCTAGAGGACTACCTTTTTAACGCTTCCAAGATTGCAGACGAAGTTGGTTCAACGTTATACCTCAATCCAGAAACTAATGCAGCCATGATCGATGGTCAGGTGGTAATATTACCCCATTTTTATAATAATCAACTCTATTTAACTGAAGCACAACTAGCTGATTATTTAGCCCTAGGAATTAATTGGGACGCCAAGACCTTTACAGCTAAGGTTGAATCATGGCCTATCTATCTTTGGGGCCAGAGATTTGCTGACGATGGTTACTTATATAATAGAAACCTTTATTTACCCTTAACAGTATTAGAGAGCTTAGGTTATATACCCGATTGGGTTGATAGAATCACTGAAAGGGTTAAAATTGGTGAAAGGATCCTTATGGCTAATAAAGCTAGAGGAGATCGTATGTTTATTCTTAGTGATGATTTCGTCACTATTACTGGTCTCGCGGTAAATATTGAAAGCGCTAGTATCTATCTAGAGGAAAAACTAGATGACACTAACGCTTCACAACAAACTTAAGATTCAGTTGTAGGGGTCACATTTGATGACTGAGTGTTACCTAATACACCAATGAGCTTACCAAGTAAAAGCTGTTCGACAGTTTCTTGGCTTACAGTAAAGTTACCATTTATAATAGCATCTACTGCATCAGCAGGAATTCCATAATAACTGGTGAGATAGGTTTTAACACTATTCAGAGCATCTTGTTCTAATCCCTTAAGATCACCTTTTAGGAGTTTATCTACTAGTTCAGGTGGCAAAGAGGTAGCTTCACTAACAGTCTCACCAAGTTCGGCATTGGTGATTAACCCAGATGAGACCATTTTGACAACTTGACCATCTAAAGCTATTAAATCGACACGGTCACCTTTAACTAGCTTTTCCCAAAGCACCTCGTCATTATTTCTTTCAATTTTACTGGTGGGTAAAAAAGCAAAGCTTTCTGGAGCGTTAAATAAAGGGGCAATGGTTACAGAGTCTTTAGAAGCAGATTGTAACAAACCAGAAAAGGTAGTAAGCTTAGCTAGATTTTTTTCTAAAACTTCTGCAGAAGATGCTGGAGCATCTAGATCAAGGTTGAGAAAGTAAGCTACGTCTTCTGGGGTAAGGTTATCAAGAGTAAGGTTTTTGGCAATTATTTCTCTATTTGTTATAACAGGTGTCGGGGGAGCAATAGGCTCCTCCTTTTTTTCTATTGCATTTATCTCGGGTACTTTAGCAGTATTTTGTCTGGTTCGTAAGATCTCGACAGTTAAAAACACACCACTCATTACACATATTATTAGAAGCACCAAAAGTGTTTTTTTCATAGAGTGTCCTCCTCTAACTAACTTCAAATTATCTTTTCTCTAATAGGAGGCGTAACCCTTGATGTAGTTTAGAACAAGAGAGGCAAATGATTAATATGCAGGTAAGGTTTGTTCTTGTGCCGAAAGATAGTCTTTAGTGGAAAAAATAAGGAGCGTAATAACATGAAAAGAATGATTGCTATAGATGGGCATAGTCTCCTATATAGAGCGTTTTATGCTTTACCTGGGTTTACAACTAAAAAAGGACTACCTACAGGAGCAGTATATGGCTTCCAGCTAATGTTAGATAAAGTTTTAGCAGACTATAATCCTGATTATGTTTTTGTTGCTTTTGATTCTGGTAAGCCTACATTTCGCCATGAGCAGTTTAAAGATTACAAAGCTCAAAGGCCACCAATGCCAGAAGAACTTCGTGGCCAGGTTGATTTAACTAAGAAATTACTCGACCTTAGAGGAATTCCTCATATATCGATAGATGGTATTGAAGCAGATGATTTGATTGGTAGTGCTGCTAAACTAGCCAAGGATTGGGGTGTAGAGTACCTAATTTTAACCGGTGACCGGGATTCACTCCAATTAGTTGACACCAATTGTCTGGTTTTATTAACTAAAAAAGGAATCTCAGAGATACGTTTATATGACAGGCAAGCTGTCAAAGATGATTTTGCGATTTTACCTGAACAAGTTCCCGATTATAAAGGCTTAGTAGGAGATCCTTCCGATAATATCCCTGGAGTTAAAGGGATCGGCGATAAAACAGCAGTAAAACTAATAGATGAGTTTAATAACCTTGAAACTATCTTAAAAAATATCGATAAACTGCCAGCTGGAACAGTTAAAAAGCTTAATGGCCAAGAAGAGATTGCTTTATTAAGTAAAGATTTAGCAACAATTCATACCGATATTAATCTTGATCTAAGTTTAGAATCTACCAAGCTAGAAGAACCCTGTCTAGAACCATTAAGAGAATTTTATAAAGAGATGGAGTTTACCACTTTTCTAAAACGCTTGCCTGAAGAAAAGAAGAAAACAATTACTATTCAGACTCCGAAAATAGAAAAAATCGATGATAATATGCTACAAAAGGAGCCCCAACTTTTCATCGAAGATATGGGAGATAGTTACTTGATCGCAGCATCTTCCTGGTGTACTAATGTACCGAAGAAGGTTCAAACGCTTTTTGCCGAAGATACTTTTACCTTGGATCAAGTCCCTAAAGGAACTGAAGTTTTTACCCATGGAGCTAAAGAACTGTTTTTAATTGAACCAGATCTTAATATTATTGACGACTTAGAACTAGCGGGATATTTATTAGACCCCGACTATTCTCATGATTTTAAAGCTTTAGTGGAGCGTTATTTAGATCTTTCACAGGGTGACTCTCTAGAAGAGAGAGCTACATTAGCTTGGGAATTAAGAGATGTCTTAAGGAAAGAACTCCAAGATGATAGCCTCTATTCTTTATATAAAGATATTGAACTACCATTATCAAGAGTGTTAGCTACGATGGAAAGGGCAGGTGTTAAAGTAGATAAAGAAGAACTAGCTAAACTATCACAAGATTTTAATTCGCGTATGAATGAACTAGAAGTTAAAATTTTTGGGTTAGCAGGAGAAAAGTTTAATGTTAACTCTTCTAAACAATTAGGAGAGATTCTTTTTGACAAATTAGGTCTACCGGCAGGAAAGAAAACTAAAACAGGTTATTCAACCTCTGCCGAGGTATTAGAAAAATTAGCCTTAATCCATCCCTTGCCTAGCTTTGTAATGGAGTACAGGCAATTGCAAAAACTAAAAAGCACCTATACAGATGCTTTACCAGAGTTAATTAACCCCGTAACCGGTAGAATTCATACTAGTTTTAATCAATTAATTACAGCCACGGGCCGACTTTCTAGTAGTAATCCTAATTTACAGAATATACCAGTTCGTACCGAAGAAGGAGCAAAGATTCGTCGTTGCTTCATACCCGAACCGGGATATGTTCTACTATCTGCTGATTACTCGCAAATTGAGTTAAGAGTATTAGCACATATTGCAAAAGATCCTGACTTAATAGAAACCTTCGTGAATGGCGAAGATATTCATACAAGGACCGCTGCGGAAGTTTTAGGGATACCAATAGAAAGTGTAACAAAGGAACAAAGAAGCTCAGCAAAAGCAGTAAACTTTGGAATTATTTATGGAATTAGTAGCTTTGGCTTAGCTAAGAATACTGATTTAAGTAAAAAAGAAGCAGAAAGATATATAACTAAATATCTTGCTCGCTATCCCAAAGTACAAGAATATATGGATAATATTGTTAAAGAAGCAAGAGAAAAAGGGTATGTAACCACGCTTCTCGGGAGAAGAAGATATTTGCCAGAGATTAATTCTAGTAACTTTGTAAGAAGAAACTTGTCTGAAAGAATGGCACTAAACACTCCAATTCAGGGGACTGCAGCAGATATAATTAAAATTGCTATGCTTAACATTGATAAATTAATTAGAAAAAACAATATAAATGCTGAAATGCTTTTACAGGTGCATGATGAATTAGTATTTGAAGTTAAGACTGAGGAACAAAATGCACTAGATCAACTAGTAAGAAAAGTAATGGAACACGCTTTTAAACTGGATGTGCCTTTAAAAGTTGGAGTAAATGTTGGTGCAAATGCATGGTTTTAATATTTAACAAGAGTAAATTAAAATTTAAAATAAAAAAATGACAGGTTTTGCAGGATATAGAAAAAGGAAGTTGAACTACTGATTTAGGAGCAAGGTCTAAGATAAATCTAAACACTCAAGTTTTCCTCGAGACGGATAAAGCTGTTTGAACAATTTCTTCAGCTAAACAAATAGATTATTTCTATTTTAATAAGCTATACCGTTTAAGGTAAGGTGGGTGTTAGGAGAACGTGGTAAATAAAGGGGTAGCAAAACCAAAGCTGTTTAGGCGGTATAAGGAAACATGGAAACTTGTACAGAACGCGTTTTAGGAGTTGCTTCCTTGATTACTACGGTCTAAATACATTAACTAATGCACTAAAAATGTGTTGTTAATGTAGACCAAACTCCCATTCATAAGTCTACAACCAACCATTCATCTTACCAAAAAGAGGAAATTAGTTGTAGATGGAGAATTTATTTTCATTGAACCTCATTAGCGGGTGGAGGGAAACAATTTAATTCCAACACATTAAACCCAGCAATGAGAAAATTAGTAAAGAGGGGGAAAAACTGTCAATGAGTAAATCAACGCGTTTAGTGGTGTTAGCACTAGCAGTAGTTTTAGTGCTAAGCATGGCTGCTTTTGCAGCTGGTGAACTGATGCTCAATGGTGAAGCTAAGTTTACATTGAAGTATGATGGCACAACTGGTACACTTGGTGCCAACACAATTCTCAACTTTAAGGGTTCGCTTAAAGGCACTGCTGTAAGCATTAACTTCGGTGATGATACAGCTAATGGTTTTTATAAGTCGATCAATTTTTGGGGGAACTGGCCAACTACAGATGGTTATAAGTTCTCTCCATACTACATTACAGCTAATGTAAGAGGTGCCTATTATCAAAATGGTCCTAAAGTAACAACAACCCTCGGCGACTTTAACTACCCAGTTCCAAAATATGTAGCTGGTCAGTTCCATAGAGTCAGAGGCGTTGGTGCCATGGTTACTGACTATCCTATTATCGACAAAGTAACTTTAACTGGTTTCTTTGCATGGCCAAAATATGGTGCAGGATTTACTCTTCGTGGCGAGTTACCAAATCTTTTCTATAACCAAGGATTTGTACTCAAAGCTAACAATGTTATTCCTGGTCTAAGTTTACAAGCATATGCTTTGAACCACATGCACCAAGATGGTACCCACCTTCTTTATGGCGCAGGTTTGAAGAGTAAGAAGGCATTTAGTGCAATTAATGGTGCTCGTACTGGCGACACATTAATTCTTTACACTCCAGGATTTGTAAAGGATACTAACCCATGGGGTAGTGAAGCATTAATCGGTCCTGATGGAACTGTTATAGAGAAAGCTACTAGAGTTCTCTATGATGCAGCTACTAATACTCATGCTCCAGTTCCTGCTGGACATTATGTTCTATCTGGACATGGTGTTGGCGACACATTTATTCAAAACTCCTTAACCGTTGGCGACAAGGTTAAAATTAACTTGTTTGAAAAGCCTACTACAACTATTGCTGAAACAACTTACGGCCTAGAAGCCAGCGGTGCTTTAGCTGGTGTTAATATGTCAGGTAAATTCCTACTTCGTAATACCTGGGATAACACTACCCTTGAATCAAAGAAAGATAATCAATATGTTGCTTTGACAGATGCTGATTACACATTTAATGTAGGCTCAATTAAGACAAAGGTTAATGCAGGTTTTAGATACATTGATAAAGATTTCAAACCTTTTGCACGTGAAACTGATACTAATCCGAATAACTCAACTTATAACCCAATTGAAGCAAAACTTGGTCAGTTAGGTGGAAACGCTGGCTTAAACTTTACACTTCCTGCAAGCACAACACTTACTTTGTCAGGTGACTACTACAACAAAGAAATTAGTGCTGATGCTAAAGATGCAGATGGTAACCCAATCAACGATGCTGACGGTAAAAATATTGTAGTAGTTGGTCAATACGATAGAATGACTGGTACTGTAACTGTAACTAATAGTGCACTTTATGGTGTTACAGCTTCTGTATCTGCAACAGGTACCAGAGGTGTTAATGCCTATCCAGTAGATAAGATTCCTGCTGGTGCAACACTAGTTCCTGAAACTATTGCTAATTCTGTTACAACCAAAGCTTCTTTAGCAAAAGACTGGACTATACCAACTAAAGACAAGATTAGTACAACCTATACTTTATCTACCAGCAATTTGTTAGGTAAGAAAGCAAATGAGATTGCTTTCACTAACAAACTAGAAGCTAAGACAACCTTAACTCTTCCTGTAGTAAACAAGGTTGGCTTAGAAGGTACTGCAACATTTGTTACACTCGCTGATATAACCATTCCAACTTATGTTGGTAAACTTACTCACACTCTACCAAATGGCTTTGCTTTAGAGGCAAAAGCTACAAAGGTTAGCAAAGCTAAGACTGTTTGGTATACACAACTAGTTTGGTCTGCTTCCTGGTAAGAAAACAAAAGCTGCTGACAAAATGTCAGCAGCTTTTGTTAGTTGTATGTCATACTTGTCGATTAACTTGGTGGTGAAAGTCCACTATATGGGTTTGTAGTTACAAGAGAAATCTTTATATCTATTCTTCATCCGAAAAATACAGAAACATCTTATTACTGACTCATAATTATGCTTCCTCCTTAAATCGCCCAGGGAGTTTATAAAGATGCAGTAATATCTTCAAAATAGGCCGAAAGTCTTTTTTCCTGTTTTTATTAAATATTTTCCACTTGAAACACCCAGTCTGATAGATTTCAATGATAATCGCTAAACTACGGGTTCGCCAGTGGAATGTCTTTTTATTACCAGTACGTTTAGTTCTTTATTCATATATGCCTCCATAAAAATAAATTTGACAGTATCTCTTTTATTATATAGAGATATATATGGATGATTCCACTGCAAAAAGTCCATTTCTGATCTAAATTTAAAGGATTATGCACTGCTTTCGCAGAATTATACAGTAGATGATAATGTGGGAGGCAGTGCAAATGTTTCGAGAGAATAAAGAGCATCTCTATAAATCAATGTTCTGCACAATCGATAGCATGGATCCTCGCTATGCTAAAGAGATAGAAGATGGCTGGGCAGGGCTTTTTTATAAACATGTCTTCTGCCAGATAGATGAAACAATCTTTGAGCCATTATATAGCAAAGATACGGGACGCCCCAATACACCTGTAAATATCTTAGCAAGCTTAGAGATAATCAAACACCTTTGGAACTATACTGATGAACAGCTTTTTAGAACTATACGTTCTGATTATGAAGTTAACTTTGCCCTTGGTATACGGGAGCTAGGTTCTTATTATATTGCAGATCGCACTGTTTACGATTTTAGAGAAAAACTTATAAGTTACGCTTTAGAAAATCCAGAAAAGGGTTCATTAATATTTGACCTTTTTCAACATCTGACAGCCAATTTCATCGATACACTAGGTATTAATAGCAGTGATATTCGTATGGACTCAACCTTGATAGAGCCTAACATTAAGAAAGCTGGCCGTTTAGCTCTAGTCTTTGACGTACTTTGTTTAGCACTTAAAATCATCCCTAATACAAGACTACCTCAATCTCTTCAAAAAGTGCTGGAACCTGGCTTTCAAAAGAACATGTTATATCAGGCTAAGTCTGAAAAACTAGCATCTAATCTAGAATGTTTATTAAATTTAGCAGAGGAAGCGCTGGAGATAGCAAGTGAGATACCAGAGGTATGCGCGAAAGAAGAAATAAAGACTTTAGTGCGCTTAATCGATGAGCAAACTTATATTGATGAGAATTCAAAGCAGAGGAAAGTAAAACCAAACAGCGAGATTAATGCTACCTCTCTTCAATCAGCCTACGATACTGATGCCACTTACCGTGCAAAGGGGAAAAAGGTATCTTCAGGCTATGTCGTCAACATAGCTGAAACCTGTGAAAAAGATAATCCTGTTCAGATGATTGTTGACTATGCAGTTGAAAAGAATACTACGTCTGATCAAAAGATGATGAAAGAATCGTTGCCAAAAATCAAAGAGAACACTGATGTTAAGCGTGTATATGTCGATGGAGGCTATTTCTCAACTGAAGAGTGGCAAAAAGCTCATACTAATCATGTTGATATTGTATTTACCAATATGACTGGATCTCAGCCCGACCCGAGCAAGATACCTTTTTCTAAGTTTCGTGTAGACATAGAAAACAAAAAAGTCTTAAGCTGTCCAGCTGGTCAAAAGCCCACGTTTTGCTCCTTTACAGACGGGTCCTACTCACTAAGGTTTGATATTCATGTTTGCAAAAATTGCCCCTTAGCTGCTCAGTGTCCTGTTGTATTAAGGAAAAGCTATAGTATTGTATCTTTTAGTGAGAAATCTTACCTAGCTTCGTTAATAAGAGCTAAATACATGACTTCAGAAGAGATACAAAAGAATATATCAATGAGAGCCGGTGTTGAAGGTAGTATTTCAGGACTAAAAGTGGGTCAACGAATATCTGAGCTCTGGGTATGAGGACAGGAGAAAGTTGAATACTATATCGAATGGAAAGCATTAGCTGCAAATGTAAAAAGATTCTGTAGAGGAGTTAAGGAACTAATAAAAAACAATAAACTTCTACACCAAGGGCGAAGTGTGCCCACTTTAGCGAGTTAGTTGAAATTAGCTATTGATTTTGCCAGTCATCTGACTAGCAAAGAGAACAATGGGAGGTACTTTACCCATTAAAAAGTGAGTTGACTCCAAAATGACTGATTACCTAGTGTATAAAATTACAAGCTAAGTTGTTAATAGGATATGCTCACCTGTTTTTGCAGTGGAATCATGGATATAAAAATCCCGACTATTTGGAGGAAAATTATTTGTTTCTTTTGGTCTGAAAGAAAAGTAGGGATAAGTGGTGTGGGAGGTCGGCTACTCAAATAATGGTTAGCCTAATCTAGCCAGTGATAGACCGTGATGTGCCCTGATAGTGGGAAACATATAGCCAATGAGAAGTTAGTCCATCGAATCTAAAGAGAAGCGAACCAATAAAGTTGGTTAAGACAAACCTCTGGTCCGAGAACAGAAATCACATCTAAGGCATGGTATATCGGGTAAAGTTGCTAAACAAACTGAAACCCAATACCTATCCGAAGATATGCTATGTAAATGTGGCAGATGGATGGAAGGGGAAAAATTACGCGGTTAACTGGGGAGTCTACATGGCAAGCTTTGTAGAGCGATAAAAAGATCTAGGAAAAATAGTAAAACTCAAAATCACAATTTTTAGCTTTTGATTATGAAAATGTGATAAAGAAATTGTAGATACTAGAAAATACATAGTTAATCAGAAAGCGATTCCTTTTGTAAAAATCAATTCACAGAATATCCTGATTCTGCAAATAATCAAGAAAATTAAAAGGGATAATACTTTAGACAGCGAAAGAAGTAATTGTTACCAAAAAGGAGTGCCGGTATAGGGGATTATTGGGTATTTAATTAAAATTTGGGGGGCGTTATTTTGATGTCAAGTAAAAAAACGTTTTATTTGGCGGTACTAGTTCTACTAGCTACAATTCTTAGTGGTTGTACTTTGTTTGGGCCAAAGATTTGTGCTGTAACAGGTAAGGTTACCATGGGTGATGGTACAGTTCTAGCTAATGCAGAAGTCTACATTATACAAGACGGTAAAGAGACTAAAATTGCTACAACTGATAGTAAGGGAGAATTTAATGCACAAATAAAACCAGGTAAATATGAGTTTTTTGCTAAATATAGTGGAAAGAGTTCAGATAAAGTAACTTTTACAGTTCCACGTGCAAAGACAGCTACTTTAGAACCAATTAAAATATCAGGATTGGCAGTTATGTCAGGTACAGTAAAAACTAGCGATGGGATAAAATTAGAAGGTGCTACTGTTAAATTTGATCAAATTGAAGCTGTTACTGATAACGAAGGTAAGTATACTATACCGACAGTATCTGGAACCAAAGATCTAACTGTTTCTTATAAAGGTTATACAATTTCTGAATCATATACACTAGCTGATGGTATTATAACCAAAGATATTACTCTTTCAGAATTAGGAGAAGTATTAGCTAATGTAAAAAGCAAAGGTGTAGCATATAGCGATTTGAATATTGTTGTTAAAGTAGGTGACTTTGAAGTTACCCAAAAAACAGATGCAGCTGGGCAGATAAAAATAATCGCCCCTTTAAAAGAAGCTTTGGTGTCAACAAAATTCTTATATAAAACTGTTGAGGAAAAAGTAACACTTGCTAAAACTGTTGAGGTTAATTTTGCTAATGGTCCTGATTTTATTGATACCTTTAATAACCTTGATAACTGGGTTGAAGAGGAAGATTTTGAATATAATAAGTGGGCAATAACAACAAAAGGCTTTGTAGATGTCGTTAATGGTAATGTAGTTAGAACTCAAGAAGGTGTCTCGGGTCTCAAACTCAAAGATCGTGTAGTTACTGACTGTGTTGTTTCAGTTAAGTGGCGTGTAACAAGTGATCTTCCTGAGAAAAAGACAGTAGGGGTAAGAACACATGTAAGAAATGCCCAAGATCATTGGTGCTATGGATATGGTACAAATGTATCTACCTATAACTATGAACTTGCTACTTGGCATGGTTTAGGAGCAGATAATAAGTTTTCTATTATTACAGCAAATCCGAACGAACCACAAGTTGCTGCCGGCGATGAAGTAATAGTTACAATAGTTGTACAAGGTAATAACTTCAAGTATTATAAAAACGGCGAGCTTATAGCTGAATCCACTGAGACCGCACACCCAATTGCTCAGGGTGGAATATTCTTATCCTTCAATGCTTGGATACAGATTGATCAAATAGAAATATATAACCTATAAAGATAAAAAAGTAAAAATAGAAACAGGAGAGAGCTTTTTGAGCTCTCTCCTGTTTTGCGTAGGCCATGCATGCCGAATTCAGCCACTTTCTACTACCTGAAAGAGGCTCATTTTTATAACTGTTAGCGAAGTTAAATATTTTATAAGATATTTATGCTCTCTCATAAATTATGAGTATAAAAAGCAATTGATGTCTAAGAACAAGTAAAGGTGATAAAATAATTTCAATGGAAAGAGTAAAGGAATAAAGAAAATAAATAAAGAAATATGTACATAAAAAAGGGAAAAAAGTCACAATGATTAATAATGTAATTGGTAACACAAAATAGTTACTACTATAAATGTTGGGGGAGAAAAAATTATGAGAAAAAGGTTATGGGTAATAACATTTTTGGTAGCAGTTATGCTTGTGGTAAGTGGATGTAATCTTTTTACAGCAAAGAGTGTTAATACCAGTTTAAAGTTAACACTTAAAGATGGTACACCTTTTAGCAACCAAGAGTTAAAAGTATTAGCTGCAAAAGATGGTAAAACGGTTATAACAGTAAAAACTAATCAAGATGGCATTGCGAAAGCCTATCTTAAACCGGGAGAATACAAGGTTCAGTCAAATATTGTTAGGGACATAGGTAGTGGGGTAACGGTTAATCAAGCGATCAGTGTTACAAAAGGTAAAGAATCTGAGTTATTTGAGATTAAAATAGGAAATACAGGTAGATTAGATATTGAAGTAAAAGATAAAGAAGGCAAGATTATCCCCAATACTAAAGTGAAAATACTTGATGAAACAGGAAAGTTAATTAAAGAGATAGATACTCCAGAAGGAATAGCTAACGTAATAATTGAAGCAGGGAAAACATACAAGATTGAATCTAGTGTCAATGAATTTGTTTCTACTCAATCATCAATATTAATTGAGGAGAAGAAACAAGGACTAGTCAGCAGTATTTTAATTTCTACTTTCGTTGGAACAGTTACCACTACTGCAGGTGTGAATATTCCCGATGCTTTAGTTAAGGTAGGCAATTTCTCTGGCAGAACTAATGAAGAAGGTAGTTTTACTATAGTACAAGATAAAGAAATAAGTGATGTTCTTGTTGAGTGGGATAATTATTCTAAAAA
>ENA-UOOK01005247-UOOK01005247.1-fermentation-metagenome-genome-assembly--contig:-NODE-5247-length-13146-cov-7.868918_pt1 | contig 13146 bp, 14 predicted proteins | sample MGYA00245777_ERZ724023 | MGnify/ENA primary metagenome ERZ724023 (study PRJEB28704, sample SAMN03018312) | fermentation metagenome | biome: anthropogenic terrestrial biome; feature: soil; material... | reverse complement strand
AAAAAGGACTTTCATTCTTTGGGCATGTTATTCGAAGAATATCATGTGCGTTTTTAGTGTATTTTCAAACTTCTTCTTTCTACTTCGTTTTGTGCATGGCCGCCAGACAAGCTGGCGGAGGCGTTAGATATCTACCAGTAAATTAAAAAAGGTTTTTTGGAGGAGAAAATTTCTTTATTTCGGCCAGTATTCCTCCATAATTTCTGCATAGTACCCATAATTTATGCACAGTAATTACATGTTTCAACGTCTATTAGATAAAATGCCCATAGACTCAATGTCCATTAGACAAAGACTTGCTTTGAATAGATTTGATCCAGGATTAAATCTCTACCTCTTTCCCGTCAATCAATAAGCTTTTAATTACGGCATTTCCGAATTTGTCAACAACAACCTTTACATCGACTCCTTCTCTCCCGGTCCACTGCTGGCTTTCTATCTCTCTTCCCCTGCCCTCGGGAACGAAATAACTCTCGATACCGTACTCAATTCTTAGTTCTTTAATGCGGGGCTCTTCAGCTATAAGACCTTCCTTATCTTCTTCCCAGTCGTAGATCAGTTCTTTTACCGTGCCTTTGATGTAAAGCTCATCATCGGGAGGGTTTTTGTAGATTTTTTTAGGCACTCCATATCCATTTTCAATTTCAAGGGCCAGATATATGCGGTCGTTATATTCAAAATAAGGGTCTTCTGCCGGAATTTCGCCTAAATTCAGGGTACTTATCTCGTAGTTAAGGGTTACGTAGTCTCCCCTGAAAAGGTCTCTTGGGTCTACTGGTTCGGTTTTGAGTAATACTTCGGTCCCAGTCCTGAGGGTATACTCTTTGTACAGGATAAAGCCTGAAAAAATCAGGAGCCAGAAAACTACAGTGAGATAAAAGATTTTCTTCTGGTTCATTTCCGGACTCCTCCTGGTCCCGAAATGGCTGTGAATTTACAGCCCTTAAACCTTAAAAAACTGCATTTCATTGTTCCCCTCCGGAAAACTGGACTTTTAATTCTCTTCTTTTTCTTTCCAGAACAATACTTATGACAAGCAGGACAAGCCCTCCAAGCATGAAAAAGAGGGATCTTGGAAGCAGTTCCCAGAAGAAGTCGAAGTATCTTGCAAAAATAAGGAGGATAAACCAGAACATTGCAGTACTTACTATCCCTATATCTTCCATGTTGTATCCGGCGTAAAGGAGCAGAGTCAAAAGTCCAAGGAAGATCACGTTAAAAATAATCATATAAACTTTTTCCGGGGCAGAGATATACGATTCGGGCACATATATTGTCGTAAGAGTGATACTTGCCATCAACAGCGCAATTATCGATATACTTACATCTGCCTGAAAGCTTCTGGACTTTTCACGGAGTGGTTTTGCTAGCAGGACTGCCAGAAGGAGGATTCCTGAAATAGCGTAAATTACAGGGACTATTATCTCAACTTTGTACTCCCAGAGTTTGAAAGTGTGCACGAATAAAGCAATAAGTACAGCCTGTAACCCCATGAACTTAAAAGTCTTTTCAGCATGTTTTACTTTTTCCGTAAAGCCGTGCAGAACCCCGGTAAAATATACAGTAATGCCTGACAGGAGGTAGAGGTCCTTCATACTGATCAGTTTCTCCAGGTCTGTTCTCTCCGTATAAAGAAGGCCGATCCAGAGGTAAAAGAGAAGAGAGCAAAGTCCGGCTATCGGCGTTGACATGTAACCGTAAATAAGTGGGAAAACTCCAATAATCCATATCAGGACAAGAGTGCTGTTATTAGCATTGATATTGTAAATCTGGGCAATCAAAAAGAGGCTGGCTCCAAAGAACAGGGCTGATAGCAAAATCAGGGCAGAACCAAGCCTGGGATACTTCTGATTTTCATACTTAAAATGATAACCAGCGTAATGTATGCCTATTGTGCTTCCTACAAGCAGCAGAACCTTAAAGGTATTCCCGATTTTCTCCCAGTTGGATGCCACAAACAGAATGGCTCCAATTCCTATTAAAATCGCCCCGATGGTTGAAAAAGCAATGACCTGCCTTTTTGACCTGTGTTCCTTTTTACATTCGGCAAGGTCGGCCCGCATCTTTTCTGCCTGAGCGTGATTGATTGTGCCTTCATCCAGCCATTTCTGGATCAGGTCTTCATCGAACATATTTTTACTATATTAGTATGTTCTATTTACATTTTTTTAAACATATTTATGGCAGTATTTGTGCTTTATTTAGAAAACTCGCGGCTCTTACTGATTTTGGGTCCTGTTTAGTTTCATCCGTAACTATAATATATATCAAAACCATACAGGAGGCGATTAAATTAGTTTCATATGTAACTATATATTAAGTCGCTATTAATCATTTTATCCTGAAACAAGCCTCCCAGCTTTAACATCGGAGGAAAAAATTATGGAAGACCCAAGAGAGATCTGCGGCCCGATAGCCCACATCTACCGGAGCCACCTGGCATATATGGCAAAGGAACTCGAAGCTTACAGAATCGGGAGCGGACAATTTGATTTCCTGATGGTCCTGTATCATAAAGACGGCATCTCTCAGGAAACACTTGCAAAAATACTGGAAGTAAGTAAAGCAACAAGTACCAGAGCGGTTCAGAACCTGGAAAAAGAAGGCTATGTGTACAGGCAGAGGGACGAAAATGACCTCCGGGCTTACAAGGTTTACCTTACTGAAAAAGGAAAGGAAATGAGATATATAATTCTTGAAAAGCTGATTTCTTTCGTTGATGCTCTCCTTTCAGATTTTACACCTGGAGAAAAAGAAATTTTCAGGCTGCTTATCCATAAGGCTGAGTTTAAACTCTGCAAGTGCGGACTCGAACACAAAGGTCAGGAAAGGCATTGTGATGTCAGGAAAGGCATTGTGACGCCAAATAAAAACGATATGGAAGCATAAATATGGAAGGAAAAAGTGAATTTCTGGGAAAAGAGAGTATAGGTAAGCTTCTGTTGAAGCTTTCGGCCCCTGTGATTGTCGGGATGATAGTGCAGGCTCTTTACAACGTTGTGGACACATTTTTCGTAGGACAGGTATATGGAGCAGAAAGCGTCAAGGCTATAGGCGGGCTTTCGATAGCTTTTCCGATCCAGATGATAATCATGGCTTTCGGAGTTGTCCTCGGAGCGGGAGGATCATCAATTATCTCACGTGCCCTCGGAGCAAAAGAGTTAGATAAAGCCGAAAGGACTCTTGGAAACGTTTTCTCTCTCAGTCTGATACTCAGCATACTCATTGCAATTCCCTTACTCTCTTACCTGGATGTTATTCTGGGAATATTCGGTGCCACTCCCGGAATCATGCCCTATGCAATGGAATATCTTAAATACATAATTTTAGGAACAATCTTCTTTGTCTTTGGAGTAGCTGTTCAGAATATTGTCAGAGCCGAAGGAAACGCCCGGCTTGCAATGAATGCAATGCTGATAGGAGCCGGCCTCAATATTCTTCTTGACCCGCTTTTAATGTTTGGCTTTGGGATGGGCGTTCAGGGAGCTGCAATCGCAACCGTTCTGTCTCAGGCAGTTAGTTCGGTCTGGCTGCTGCAATACTGCGTTAAAGGAAAAGGAGCTGTGCATTTTAAATCCAGATACCTGAGACCTGACCTCGACATTATGAAAGAAATAGGATCCATAGGGGTCGGGTCTTTTGTTATGCAGGTCTCAAGCAGTGTCATGATGATCTTTGTATACAATGCCCTTGCAACCTATGGAGGAGATGTTGCAGTCGCTGTTTTTGGCGTTATAATCAAGGTCAACTCTTTTATCTTCCTGCCTCTCCTGGGTATGTCCTTTGGCCTGCAGCCAATTGTAGGGTATAATTCCGGAGCAAAGCAGTTTGGAAGGATAGCAAAAGCCGTAAAACTGTCTCTTATAGCAACAATGACATTCGGGACCTTTGGCTTAATTATCATTTATCTCTTCACAGAACAGATCCTCGGGCTTTTTAGTGCTGACCCGCAATACCTGGCTGTTGGGGAGCACGCTATAAAGATTATGCTCCTTGGGATGCCTTTGATAGGCTTGAATGTAGTTTCTATGACACTTTTCCAGGCCCTGGGAAAAGCCAGACCCTCTTTCCTCCTCTCCCTCAGCAGGCAGGTCCTTTTCCTGATCCCGCTTGTTATTATTCTCCCAGGTTTTTATGAGCTGGACGGAGTATGGGCAGCTTATCCGATTTCGGACCTCCTGGCGTTTTTGCTCTCAGGATATCTGCTTCTCAGAATATACAGGATTTTTAAAGAACATCCGGGCTCTTCAGGAGTTGGTGCTGGAACAGAACTCGCAGTTTCCAGCGGGTCCGAATAAGACCTGGCACGCTGAAGTGAAGGTAGAGGTTTAATCTGCCCTCTTTCCTTCTCCTTCTTTCTTCTATTTTTTTCTTAATATCCATTGGTGGCCATTCAGTTTTTAGAAAAAAATGTTCAGAATCATTGTTTCAAAAGCAGTTTGAACCTGAGTTACGTAATTTTTTCTATCAAACAAATTGAGGTGGCATGAAATGAACTGCAGCGAATTGAAAGAAGGTCAGGTTCTTGTTTGTGAAGGGTGCGGGTTTGAACTCAAGGTCGTAAATGCATGTGTGGAAGCTTGCTGTGCAACTGATGCCTGCTGTACAGGCAACATAACATGTTGCGGGGAGCCGATGAGAGTACAACAATAAGTAAAGCAATGGGATGTGAACTACCCCTCAGTCTTTACTGAGGGGCTTCTCGTTTCATAACATGAAACTTATATGATATCACTCTAAGATTTTACAGATCAGATTCTGTTCTCTTTTCCACTAATCTTCCGTACATGTTTGCAATGAATATTGAATTTGTAAAGAACATTCCGGGTATGCCCACAAGTACAATTGAAAGAATTAAAAAGACAATACCAAGAGCATACTGTTTCAGTACGGTAATGATATACTCTCCAAGGTTGTCCCTGACAACGTTCAGGATGTCAAACTCAAAGAAAGACTCAACGGTCTGTTTCCTGAAGAAATTAACGGCAAGCATTGGAATTACAAAGACTCCTAATAACAGGCTGACAAGATTCCCGAAAGTTTCACTGACATACGTTGCAGCATACAATATAATCGCATATATTATGTAGAAGGGAAGAGCTTTCAGGAACATCATTAACCCAAGCTTTATATCTTCCATAAAATCGAGTTTTATGAGCCCTTCATACCTGCCTTCGGCAAACTCATTAATAAGCCTTACAATGTAACCGAAAAGTGCAAGCCATCCTATAATTGGAACAATTAACAGGAGTATATAAAGAAGCCTTTTCGGCGTTTTAAATGGATATTTGAAAGCTTCTGAAAAACTTATGGTTTCTATAATTATCACCAGATTTAATGCTATTTTTTAAGTATATAAAACTTTGTAAATATAATGCCAATGATTTGTTTAAAATAAATATATTTGTAAATAAATTTAAAATGGAAAAAGCAAGGAAATGAATTATAGTCAGTGATTAAAAGGAAGCGAAAATAAAGTTTTCTTAAACCAAAAATGTATTCAGTCAATGCCTGCGTAAACCGATAATGCATCCAGCCGAGCTTTTGCCTTGGTGAGCAAGAAGAAAACGAGATAGTAAATTTAAACGAGATTTATGTTCCAAAGCCTGTTTGTAAATAAGTGTCTATCTCGATAAGGCGAGGTGTATATATTAAGACGGATTTGATTTTTAATGTGGAAATCTTAAGATTGGATTTTTTTCTAACCCCTCCAGATCATCTCATTGTATCTTAAAAGGAATAACTTACCGGTTATTTTTTCTTCTTCTCTTTTTCAAGCATCTTCTTTGCTGCTTTATCTCCAGAGGAAGCTTTTTTCTGCAATTTTTCCATTTCCTTGCGAGCCTTAGAGTTAGAGATTTGTTCCATATCTTTCTTATCCATTACCATATGATGACCCTTCAGTGAGATTGCTTATGCAACCTCCCCAATTTTTTTGCAGCAATACATTATTAGATATTTCTACAAGTTGATAATTTCTATGTCGAAAATATTTAATAATTTCGGCCAGAAGGAAAAACGTGAATAAAAAGATAAAAAACGCAGAGCTGTTGTATCCTGAAATTATTTCACATATTTATGGATTTTCAACACTTCAATCTTTGATCTAATAGCTGATGGCTCAAAGATTAAAATTTAAGGAACTTTCAGTTAAATTCTGGTTCAGGAGGATAAACATAATTTATAAAACCAATACAGGACAAAAATAGGAAGAATATGAAATTCATCAACTCAGTATGAAAGTTTCTTAAAATTACACAGTAACCGAAAAGAATTTTCCGGGGCCGGGGCTTAGAAATTCCCGAACCCTCTCAATAATGTAAGACAAAAAGAAGAAATGTTAAGGTTTATTTCTTCTTCATTTCCTTTGCAAGCTTCTTCTTTGCGTCCTTGCTGCCTGCAGAAGCCAGTTTTTCCAGCTCCTGTATCTTTTCTCTCTTAGCGCTCTTTTTTTTCTCCATATCTTTTTTAGACATTGCCATGTTACATACCTTCATAGAAATTAATGAAGTAAATGATACCCATACAGGTACAATACAGACACAGTACCTCAACAGATATCACATTAATTCATTATTTTCATTTTTAAAACTATTTATCAGTTTCCCAGGATAGGGAAATTCTATATTATATAATATTGCAATTTTTATAATATTGCAATTTTTATAATATTGCAATTATACTACAATTATTAATACAGGACAGAAGCGGCTTTCCAGAAATTTCTTTTAAAGAGTAAAGGCGCGCAGAAAAGAGGACTGAAGATTAAAAAATTATCCCCAATCACTCCAGGTTACTGTCCTTTACTGACTCTCTCGTTCCTTCCTGTATTTACACATTGCCCTGACAAGGCCCTTAAATGGGGGAGATGGCCTGCCAGGTCTTGACCTGAATTCAGGGTGGAACTGAGAAACAAAGAAGAAACGCTTTCCAGGAATTTCGGCAATCTCCATTCTATTTTTGTTTTTGCCGGAAAAGATCATGCCAAAAGACTCAAGCCTATCCACAAATTCGGGATTCACTTCATACCTGTGGCGGTGGCGCTCGACAATGTAATTGGTTCCATACAGCTTTGTAGCAAGGGAACCTTCCCTTAGGATTGCTTCGTAGTCTCCAAGGCGCATGGTACCGCCCATATCCGCAACTCCGGTCTGCTCCGGAAGGATATCAATTACAGGGTAAGGAGTATCTTCGTCAAACTCCGTACTGTTTGCATTTTCAAGGTTCGCAACGTTTCTTGCAAACTCAATTACTGCAAGCTGCATACCCAGGCAGATCCCAAGGAACGGGATGTCATTTTCTCTGGCAAATTTGATTGCAAGCATCTTGCCTTCAGTCCCTCGCTCTCCAAAACCGCCAGGGATCAGAATGCCGTCAAACTGTTTGAGCTTCTCGACTTCTGAAGGATTTTCTTCAAGGGTCTCAGCCTCAACCATATTGACTTCAACTTTGCACCCGTTATCAATTCCGCCGTGCTTGACAGCCTCAAGGATGCTGAGGTAAGAGTCCTCAAGATTTGTATATTTGCCTACAATTGCCAGTTTGACTTCATCGGTTGTGGACTTCATCCTTGCAACCATTTCGCTCCATCTACTGTCCTCAACACGTGACTCCAGCTTCAGGTGCTTCATGAGCCTTGTAGTCAGGCCCTGCTCTTCGATCACAAGAGGCACGTCATAAATATCATCAGCATCATAGGCGCTTATGACCAGTTCCTGGGGGACATCACAGAAAAGTGCGATTTTTTCTTTGGCGCTTTCCTGCAGAGGAGTCTTTGACCTTGCAACAATTACTTCCGGGCTCAGACCAAGAGCTCTGAGTTCTTTTACTGAGTGCTGAGAAGGCTTGGTTTTCTGTTCGCCCTGCAGGTCTTCCATTACAAGGGTTACATGAATAAAAACAATATTCTCGGAAGGCTCTTCCCTGTGCATCTGGCGGACTGCTTCAAGGAAAGGCATGCTCTCAATGTCTCCTACAGTCCCCCCTATCTCAATAAGACAGACATCAGCCCCACTCCTTGCTGCAACCTTCCTTATTTTGTTCTTGATCTCATTTGTAATATGAGGGATAATCTGGACGGTTTTTCCAAGATAGTCTCCTCTCCTTTCCTTGGCGATTACTTCCTGGTAAACCTTGCCTGTGGTTAGGTTGTGGTCTCTGGTAAGTTCCGTGTCAAGGAACCTCTCGTAGTTTCCGAGGTCCAGGTCAACTTCACCTCCGTCCCTGAGCACAAAGACTTCCCCGTGCTGATAGGGGCTCATGGTGCCTGCATCGATATTGATGTAAGGGTCGATCTTGATAGCCGTAACTTTATAACCTTTGTTTTTCAAGTTTCTGCCGATGGATGCAATGGTGATGCCTTTCCCAAGCCCACTCATCACCCCACCGGTAACTACGATATACTTCATGGGTAAGCTTCCTCGATAATTTTTCTAATAGGATTATTGACCAGAAGATAGTCCTGTGAATTTCAGACTAAAGAGCATTCAGAGGAGTAATTTATACAAATTACGGATTCAATTTTTGCGTACGAACACAATACCAATATCTTCATGGTATAAAAATTACTCTCTGATTTAAAGATTAATTGCAACCATACATGCAACCCGGAAAGTTAAGGAAAATCAGTAATTAGAGTCTGCCTCTCATCCCTTTCCCTGAGTTTCGTAACCCCTACTCCTACAAGCCTGAACTTTCGCCTGCCTATGAATTCCGACAAAAGCTGTATTGCTACTCTTTTGATCACAAAGATATCCGAAGTCCAGATAGGGAGAGTCTTTGAGCGAGTATAGGTGGAAAAGTCCTCAAACCGGACTGTAAGGGTTACGGTTTTGAAAAGGAAACTGTGCTTCAGGAGAGAGCCATGCACACTCTCTATAAGAAAATCCAGGGACCCGGAGATCTTCACAGGGTCATTTGTGTCCTCCGCAAAAGTCCCATGCCTGCTTATTGATTTTACGCTTTCTTTTTCTATGACCTCTTCAAAGTCCAGTCCGTTTGCAAGCTGCTTTAGCCTGAGCCCCATTTTTCCAAATTTTTCAGAAAGCAGCTGGATATCGCAGTTTGCAAGCTCTTCTACCCTGCTTATTCCCAGCCCTTTAAGGGTTTCTGCTGTCTTTTCTCCAACCCCTGGAATTTTAGACACCGGCAGCGGAAAAAGAAACTCCCGGACGTCTTCAGGCCTGACAACAGTGAGCCCGTCAGGTTTCAGAAATCCTGAAGCAATTTTCGATACAAGTTTGTTCGGTCCAACTCCCACGGAACAGGTGATTCTATGCTGTTTCTGCACCTCATCCTTGATCCTGAGAGCGTATAGGGCAGCCTCTTCAAAATTCCTGACCTCAGGCCCGGGTATGAGGTAGGCTTCATCCACACTCACCTGCTGGAACTTTTCTGCAAACCCCCGCAAAAGCTCCATTACCCCTGCCGAAACTCCTGCATAGAGCTTCATGTTCACAGGCAAAAATACAGCGTGAGGGCAGAGCCTGTAAGCCTGCGAAATCGGCATTGCCGAATGGATTCCATACTTTCTCGCCTCGTATGAGCAGGTGCTTACAACTCCTCTTCCAGACCCTCCTTTAGGGTCAGAGCCCACAATTACGGGCAGCCCTTTCAGTTCCGGCCTCTCCCTGACCTCTACAGACGCAAAAAAGCTGTCCATATCTGCATGGAAGATAATCCGCCTTTCATAGGCATTTTTTTTAGGATTTGGAGCAGGCATCAATTAATATAGAATAAAACACATAAAAAAGGCTTGAGGAAGTCGGGTGAAAGTATTACAAAGTATTAATTCCAGTACTTGAATAATTATAAGACTTGAAAATGTGTCTTTTCGGCTTATGAAGCCCTGGTTTTTATTTTTGGACCGCAACTTGACCTGCTCTCTATCAAGGACTTCATTCAGGACTCTTCCTCTGCATTATCGCCCTCTATGTACATTGTTGCTTTTGATAAAAAACACACTCCTATTGCCGGCATCAAGACCGTCCAGTAAAAAACCAGAGGCAATAACACCGCCTCAATGCTTGAACACCTGGAAATCTCCAGGAGTGTGAGAAAAAAGAGAGAGAATAAACTTGCTGCCGATGAAACTATAACGTATACCTTTGTCGAACTATCGTGCCCATATGAAGATATGAAAAATAATGCAGAGCAGGGGGACAGTAAAGCCAGTATAATGATCCAGACCATCTCGGCTGTACTTATGGGCTCGACAAGAAACGGTTTTCCGTTAAAATATATGAAAATATTCGTTATAACTAATAATGACAGGAAAATGCACAGAGGGACTGCCAGATACCATAGAGATAGAGTCTTTCTGGCTTGCAGTAAGAAAAGCACGGAGCCAAAAAGAGAGATAATGCTCAACAATTCGATTATGGCAATAAAAAGCAAACCGGATGCCAGTAAATAGGAAATTGCAGGATTCTGTGCTGTAAAGGACACAGAGCTGAATAAGATGGATACAAAACCCGTAACCCATGCCGTCAGAAAGACAGATGATGTCAAAGCCAGAGCAATATTTATCTTCATTAACTCGTCACCGTATATGTAAAGTCAGGCGGGAATGAGGCGGACAGTCGTAGTCATATAATATGATAATGACAGCTGATTCTGGTTAACTCCAATGCTGCAGACCCTATATTATAAGGGCTGAAGCTCATCTTCAGTCGTATGGATATATACCCCGGGCATCCTGACTAATATAGATACCCGGATATCCTTAATGCCGATAATATCATACAGAGTATATAATATAAATAATATAATAGCGCCCCTGATGTAAATATCACATGCTCCAGCGGGACAGGTCCTGCCTGTATCGAGCTTCCTCCAGGTTTTTCCATTGATTATTACGCCGAAAATATTGAAGGTGCAAGGTCTATGTCCCTCAGTCCAAACGGGACACTTTTTGTAGGAAGCCGGATGCTGGGAAAGTCTATGCCATACTTGACAGGAATGGGGACAATAAATCTGATAGCGTAATCGTACTTGCCGAGGGCCTGGACAATCCTAACGGGGTGGCATTAAGAAACGGCTCCCTGTATGTAGCCGAAATTTCAAGAGTGATTTCAAGAGTGATAAGATTTCAAGAGTGATAAGATACGACGATATTGAAGCAAGGCTTGAAAACCCTCCCGAACCTGTCATGGTTAACGGAGATTTCCCGTCCGACCGCTTACATGGCTGGAAATACATAAAGTTCGGTCTCGATGGAAAGCTGTATGTGCCTGTTGGGATGCCGTGTAATGTCTGTAACCTCGAAGAAGAAGATGAACGCTATGGAACCATTATGCGAATGGGGTCTGACGGAGCTTTGCAAATACATCAGAGGGAGCAGAGCAGTTTAAAAAATTTAAGATCAGTAAAAATACTTATGATCATACCTCATATACAGTAAGTAGGGGGGATAAATTGTTATCTAAAATTCCTATAGACCTTAAGAATGTATCTGAAGGCGATATCGATAAGGAAATCCTCAGAGCCGGAATTATTGCGGAGCTTGATGCCGTAAACCTTTACGAGCAAATGGCTGCCCTTGCCAAAAATGCAGATATAAGAGCAGTCCTGATGGATGTGGCAAAAGAAGAAAAAACACACATTGGGGAGTTTCAGGCGCTTTTACTCCGGTTCGATGCCCAGCAAAAGGAGGAACTTGAAGCTGGAGCCAAAGAAGTAGAAGAAGAGCTGTCCAGATAAACATCCCGAATCCGAATAAAGCCTCTGATTTAGCTTTGAACTTTCTCTGGATAATTTAAATATTCCAGAAAAGTTCTCACATACTTTATTTTTTACTTACATTTATTGATTTCCTGAAATAAACTCTTCAATCATGCGGTATGCTTCGTCATCCGGATATTGTTTTGGAGGGTGTTTCATAAAATACGCAGACGGCTGATACAGGATTCCTCCTTTTTCCCTATCAAGTGCCAGTTTGCAGCACCGAATTGCATCGATTACGACGCCTGCAGAGTTAGGGGAGTCTTCTACCGACAGCCGGAGTTCGAGATTCATAGGCACATCCCCAAAGAGTTTTCCCTCCATCCTCAGGAAGCAAACCTTATTGTCTTTTTGCCAGGGTACATAGTCGCTCGGACCTACATGGATATTTTCGTTGTCAAGCCTTTCAGCAAGCACGGACTGAACGGCTTCGGTTTTCGAGGTTTTTTTGGATTTGAGCCTGTTTCTGTTGAGCATATTGAGGAAATCCGTATTCCCACCTGTGTTCAGCTGGTAAGTCCTCTCTACTTTTACACCGCGCTTTTTAAAGAGGTCGGCGAGAGTCCTGTGGACTATGGTCGCTCCGAGCTGGGACTTGATGTCGTCTCCTATAATAGGGAGGTTCTTTTCTTCAAATCGTTTTGCCCATTCAGGATCGCTTGCAATAAAAACAGGCATACTGTTGATAAAGGCACATCCGGCTTCAAGGGCACATCCCGCATAAAAACGGGCAGCTTCTTCGGAACCTACAGGCATGTAATTTATAAGAATCTCGGCTCCCGAATTCTGCAGGATGTTTACGACATCCTCTTTTGTTGCACCCTCCCCTTCCACAGGCAAAAACCTGCAGTCTTCAGGATAACTGGTAAGGTGTTCGGAACAACCGTCCAGAACCCTTCCTATTTTTACCTCAACGCCTGTTTTCGGCACATCTGGACAGAAAGCAGTTGTGCAGTTAGGAAGAGAAAATATAGCTTCTGAAACGTCCTTTCCAATCTTCCTTCTGTCTATATCAAAGGCTGCTGCCACTTCAATATCATATGGTAAATATCCCCCAAGGTCCAGATGCATAAGACCAATTGTATCTGCATTCTCTTTTTTTCTGTAATACTCAATCCCCTGCAGAAGTGAACTCGCACAGTTCCCAACTCCTGCAATGGCAATTTTTATCCTGCCTTTACCTGCCATTGGAGTCCCCCAAATAAGCTCAAAATATGAGATATATTTTATTCCCTGATTTCCATTTCTCTGCAGTTCCCAAAGCCAATCTCCAGATATCCCCCATCCAGGATAAGGAATGAAAACTGTAATACTTCATATCTTATGAAGAAAATACTATAAAAAAGGTTTTACAAAAAAAAGAGTTAATGTAATACTGTATATCCGGCTTTTCTGTGCGGTTTAAGCTATTATATGCTGTTGTCC
>ENA-UOOK01005246-UOOK01005246.1-fermentation-metagenome-genome-assembly--contig:-NODE-5246-length-13146-cov-7.997708_pt1 | contig 13146 bp, 10 predicted proteins | sample MGYA00245777_ERZ724023 | MGnify/ENA primary metagenome ERZ724023 (study PRJEB28704, sample SAMN03018312) | fermentation metagenome | biome: anthropogenic terrestrial biome; feature: soil; material... | reverse complement strand
GCTTTTTCAAACGTTTCGCGTTCAACTTCATGGAAAGCAAAAAACTTCTTTTTTTCGTGTTTTCTTACTTTTACTTAGTTCGTTGCATATCTAATATTATTTTGTCATTGTCTTTATCTCTATAGTACGATAAAACTTTCATCAAATCAAGTAGCTTGGTATCATCACTTAAAGAAGTTCCGTTGGTGCAAAGAAATGCATTGTAGACTGCATTAGCCACCTTGCCAATGCCACCCCGTCGCATTTTTATTGGTTGTGGTAATATGTACTCTTTATTGCTCAAATGCAAACTTAACGCTTCAACAAAAACAGGGAAATCATTTTTATCCATGAAGCATTTCTCTATTTCAAAATTATTAAGCTCTCTTATTACCTTATCTTTGACGGATTCGTCAGGGTCTTGAAGTTGATCAGGCTGTTCAATACTTACATCTTTGATAAACTTTTCCATTCTTGCCATTTCGTCCGCATCACTCCAAACTAAACCTTGCTTTTGTGCGTCATGTTGTTTTTCTCTATATTCTGCAAAGAGCTCGTATGCTACAGAATTAACGCCAATTATCTTTACAGTAGTGTTTGATTCGGGGTCAGTGTATTGGATAACCTCATCAGTTGTGTTCAGGATATAGCCATACGGTAAATCATAATAAGACGGGTTAAACATGATAAACTCCTTATACCATTTGTCAAAGTCTCTGTAATGCCTTGCCCCATATTTATAAGATAACTCTTCTTTGACGTAATAGAAATTTGCTTCTCTTTTTTCTTTACATTCAATTTGTAGTTTTGATATTCCATTTATCGCATCCATGAAGTCATCTGAAAATGCAGGGGGTGTAAAATCAAATTTAGGAATACTTTCCACTATATTTCTTACACTTTCAGCAACACTATTTTGAATAGTTTCGATAGATTGTTTTAATTGTGGTGTCTTTTTATTCTCCATTGCCATGAATTTTTATAAGGGTGAGTTAATTTGCTTTTAATATATCCGTCAAATGACTTGACGCCTCTTCGATTGATTCAGTGTCCAGGCTCGCTAAATAGTTCTTAGTTGTTGATACGCTTGTGTGCATCATCATTTCAGATATTGTCTCGGTGTTCACATTTGCCCGCTTTAGAGTAGTTGCAAAACTGTGACGTGCTACCATTGTGGTGACGGGTGATTTTATATCCAATTCAATAGCAAGTAGCTTCATGTACTTGTTAATCATCTTGGTGAGTTGTCTTCTCGTTGCGTGCTTTTGTTCATCATCCATTTTGTTTGTGAAGAAAGGAAAAAGATAATCATCTTTATTAAGTGACTTCGTACCGTATTTATTTATAATCTCTTTTAATTGAGGTGTGATATGTACTTGTGTTTTTGTTTTAGTTCGCTTCGTGTTCTTAGTTTTTTCACGTACAAAGGTTATTTTATCATTTTCAATATCACTATGTTTCAAATTGCACATATCAACAACATTCATACCATTGGCAAGAAAAAGGAATATCCACAAATCACGATATTTCTTTAATGTGCCGTTAACGTCTGCGTGAAATATCGTCGCTATCTCATCGGGTTGTAGTGCTTTTTTAATATTTCGTGATTCAGGTATTGAATATTGATGTTTTTTGTCACCAAATGGGTAAAGATTCACGTTTACACTTTCTTGTAGATTATAGATCGTGCGTAAACTTCTCAAATAAATTCCTATTGTAGTTATTGACTTGCCATTATTCAACATCCATTTTTCATAGCGTGTCAAAAATGATTTATTGATATCTGAAAATTGAATATCTTTCTTGAATAATTGAAGTGATGCCTTTGCGCTCTTATAGCTTTCAGCGGTGGCGATCCTGCCGTTTATTGTTAAGCCATTGATATAATTGTCAAAAGCTGTGTAAACGTTGCTGTAAACGTCTCTATTGGTGAAGTAAGCTCTTTCAAATGCATCAAATGAAAAAGGGGTCAACTTATTTAGTACTTCATTTGCTCTATATTGAAAAGTTGATAGTTTCAATTGAATAGGTTTGAGCTTTTGATTCTGTGTAGTGCTTTTTTGAGTAGCTTTTTTAAAATCAGGTTCATTCAAATCTACGCCCAAAGAGTAAAGTTTTTTCTTTCCGTTAAAATATATTCGCAATTTTACTGCAAATGTATTATCGGTTTTCATCCATCTCTTATCTAAAATAATTGTTGCCGTTGCTGTTTTCATATCATTGCCATTTTTATGTTTTTACTTGCCCCAAAACTTGCCCCAAATTTTACCAACTTGCCCCAAAACTTGCCCCAAATGATAATGTAAAGATAGTAAATAAACATAAAACAAACAAGTAATATGAAAGAATGTAAGCATTGTTATTTAGATAGTTAGTATAATTATTTTAGCTACATTCACATTGTTAATTTACCGTGTGTTTCATGATTCATAATCATGAGGTCGGGGGATCATGCCCCCCTCTCGCTACTCAATTCAGTAAACGGTTTTATGTTTTTTCATGAAACCGTTTTTTTTATTCTGACACACAGATTTAAAATTGCCAGTCAGGCGGAAAAATTTGATATTTTTTCAATCTCTCAAGGTGGATTTATTGTTTGAGTAAGTCGGCAGGTTCCAACGGCCACGAAGAGCCAACATACGCAATGTAAAGCATGCAATTAATGCAATGGCTGAAATCCAATCTCTGGTTAACCAGTTGAAATAGTCTCCCAGGACCACAATCAATGCGCCGATCAGGGCTGCAGATGCATACACCTCTTTTTCCAGTATCACAGGAACTCTGTTCAATAAAATATCGCGTAAGATGCCACCGCCCACAGCTGTAATAATTCCTAAAAGCACGGCAGCCTCAGCATTATGTCCAAAAGCCAACGTCTTTTGTGCCCCGGTGATTGCGAACATAGACAAGCCGGCAGCATCAAAAAGTATCACTGGCCGGTTAAGTAGTTTTACAAGAGGGTATAAACCAATTGTCATCACTGCAGCCACCATTGAAGTAAAAAGATAGTACCACGTCGTTAACCCTGCCGGCGGAACCGCTCCAATGCAAAGATCGCGGATAATGCCCCCGCCACAGGCTACAGTAAAAGCAATGGCACAAATACCAAACAGGTCCAATCCACGCTCCCGCGCAGCAATTGCCCCGCTTAATGCAAAAGCAAAAGTTCCCCCCAAATCAAGAAAATAGTAAAACGTGTGAAGTTTATCCATTGTTTTAATAAGCGTCCATAATCCGTTGAATTTGTCTTTGAGTCAAACATAACGAGAACTATAAAGCTAAATTACAAAATATATTCGATTCGAAGCAAAGTGATTACAAAAATTTATGGTTCAGTTATTTCGTCATCCCTGATGATTTCTTTGACAATGGTCTTATTTGTCAGAAGGTACATTATTGGGATAATGAATCCATTGAGAAGCGTAGAAGTCAACAATCCCCCCAGAATAACTTTTGCCATGGGACTTTGTATTTCATTGCCGGGCAAGCTTCCACCTATGGCAAGAGGAATCAGCGCAAGTGCTGTAGTAAACGCTGTCATCAAAATCGGACTCAAACGATCCAAAGAGCCGTGCAGCACGCTATCACGTGCAGAAAATCCTTCGTTTTGCAAATCGTTATAACGAGATATCAGTAACATACCGTTTCTGGTGGCAATACCAAAAAGCGAAATAAAACCGATGATGGCTGGAATGCTGATGTTGCCGCTTGTGAAAAATAGGGTGAAAATTCCACCAATGAGAGCTAGTGGAAGGTTAAGCAAAACAACTGCCGACTGTGTAATGCTTCGGAACTGATTAAACAGCAACAGAAAAATCACCAATATTGAAAAGAGAGAGGCAATGAACAACGTACGAGATGCTTTTTGCTCGCTTTCGAACTGTCCGCCGTACTCAATGTGATACCCCGCGGGCAGTTCTATTTCGCGGTCAATTATTTTCTGAATTTCTTTTACCGCACCGCGCAAATCACCACCGGTTACATTTGCCGACACAACAATTTTGCGGGATACATTTTCACGATTGATGGTATTCGGGCCCATTGCGGACGAAACCTCTGCAATATTTCGCAAAGGAATTTTTCGACCATGTGCATCAATAATCAGATTTCTGATGCTTTCGGCCGTGGCACGGCTGTCATCGTCTACCTTAAGCGTTAGGTCGTATGACCTGTTTTCTTCATAAACCTGGGAGACTACTTCACCACCAAGTATTACTCCGATGGTTTCCGAGAACTCAGACAAGGAAATACCGTATTTTGCCAACAACTCCCGTTTGGGTGTTATTTTCAGTTGTGGGCGTTCCACTTGCTGCTCCACATTCAAATCCACAATTCCGTCAATGCCCTGTATGGAAGACTTGATCTGATTGCCCAACACGAACATCCTGTTCAAATCGGTTCCGAAAAGTTTGATGGCAATATTGGCGCGTGTTCCAGAAAGTATCGCATCAAGCCGGTGCGAAATAGGTTGTCCTATCTCAATATTTACACCGGGAATCTTTTTCATCTTTCCTCGAATTTCGCCAAGAACCTCCTCTTTTGAACGTTTCCTCAACATTATGGGCGCTTCAATTTCCGACACATTCACGCCCAGTGCATGCTCATCCAGTTCTGCACGCCCGGTCTTGCGTCCTACTGTTCTGACTTCGGGAATGGAGAGTAGTATCTCTTCTGCCATTCGTCCTACTTTGTCCGACTCTTGGAGGGAAATTCCGGGCAAAGTACTGACGTTAATTGTAAAAGACCCCTCATTAAAGGGGGGTAAGAAACTACGGCCCAAAGTAAAGAACATGACCAGAGCAACAATTAACAGGAAACCGGCGCCACCCAACACCCATTTTTTATTCCGAAGAGCGCCATAAAGCGCTTTTTCGTAATTTTTCTTTAGCAATCTCACTACGAATGGTTCGCTCTCTTCTTTACCATTTTTAGCTTTTTCTTTGCCTAACAAATAACTACTCAATACAGGGGTAAGCGTAAGCGCCACAAGTGTGGATGCCGCTAAAGAGACAATGAAAGCTATTCCGAGTGGTGCCAGCATACGTCCTTCCATTCCCGACAGAAAAAAAAGCGGAACAAAACTTACTATGATAATTAACGTGGAATTTAGAATGGGCAGCCTAACCTCTTTTGAAGCATTAAAAACCACTTGCAAAACCGTTAGCTGTTCCTCTTTTGGTTTTTGTTTGTTTTCACGCAGTCGTTTAAATACATTTTCCACGTCTACAATGGCATCGTCAACGAGTGAACCAATGGCTATCGCCATACCACCAAGACTCATCGTATTAATTGTCAACCCCATAAACTTTAAAACAAGGATGGCAACAACAAGTGATATGGGAATAGTGATGAGTGATATCAGGGTCGTGCGCACATTCATCAGAAAAATAAAAAGCACAATAACCACGAATATACCACCTTCCAGCAATGCTTTTTGTACATTATTAATCGAACTCTCAATAAAGCGAGACTGGCGAAATATGTCGGTCGACAGCTTCACATCCGCTGGCAACACTTTCTGTAATTCAGCAATTGATCGGTCTAATTTTTCAGTCAGCTCCATTGTACTTGTTGCCGGTTGTTTCGTTACAGTCATCAATACAGCCGGTTTTCCACGCTCTGAGGCTGTACCTAATTTTGGTGCCTTGTTGCCAACCGTAACCTCTGCAATGCTCTCGATTAATATGGGGACGTCGTTCACGATTTTCACAACCGTTTTTTTTAATTCTGACAGGTTATTTGTCGAGAGCATTCCGCGAATAATGTACTCGTTTCCATATTCATTGAGGACTCCTCCCGATGTATTCTGATTCATATTCTTTACCACGTTGAGCACTTCGTCGAGTCTCACATCGTAAAATTTCATTTTTTCAGGATGGAGCAAAATCTGATATTCTTTTATCTCACCACCCAGTACGGCAACCTGCGCTACACCTCCGGTGGAAAGCAGGCGGGGACGGATTGTCCAGTCGGCAATCGTGCGCAAATCGCGCATCGATGTAGTATCGGCAGTAAGTCCGATAATCATTGCCTCGCCCATTATTGAGGATTGCGGCCCCAACGTGGGATTCCCTACGTTGGAAGGCAGGACGTCTCGCACAACTGCCAGTTTTTCCGATACAATCTGTCTTGCTATATAGATATCCGTGTTCCAGTCAAATTCTACCCACACAACGGAAAAGCCGGTTGTAGACGAAGAACGGACGCGCCGTACATCAGTAGCTCCGTTAAGTGCCGTCTCCACAGGAAAGGTGACCAGCCGTTCTACCTCTTCGGGCGCCATTCCCTGTGCTTCGGTCATCACGACAACAGTAGGCGCATTTAAATCGGGAAAAACATCCACTTCCATGTTTGTGGCGGTGTAAATTCCTCCGAACATCAGCAGTACCGATACCACTAATATAACCATCCGGTTATTTAACGAAAATTGAATAATCTTATTCAACATAGTTCTCTGACCTGTTTAAATTAATGAGAGTGTCCTTCGGGTATTACCGATGTGGTTGCCGCCAGTTTAACCTGGTACACTCCTTTGGTTACTACTTTGTCGCCCTGTTTTAGGCCGGTAAGTACTTGAATGCGTGAACCATCACTTTGTCCCAGCGTAACCTCCTGCTTTTTGTACCCTTCTTCGTCGAGCTGGAGGTATAAAAAATAAAGGCCTTGTTCTTCGGTAATAGCCGAAACAGGTACCGAGAGCACATTTTCCTGCGGCAGCGCAAGCAGATAGATTTCGGCAAACGAACCGGGAATAATATCGACAACATTATCAAATTCGAATATTACAGGAATAAAAAAGGAGTGACTGTCCGATGCTTTTCCATACGAAACCAACTGTCCGTTCAGATCGGTAAGCTTATACAATGTATCGTCATATGCCGTTTTGAAGTGAGCACTTTGAATGGCTCGAATGCATCTAAAATAATTTTCGGACACTTCGGCACGGAGTTGCAACCTCTTGTTTTGGGAAACCGTAGCAATAGGCTGTCCGACTGACACAAAATCCCCCTGATTGACATAAATATTTTTTACATATCCCCCAATGGGCGAAGTTACGTTGACGCTGCCCGCTCGGTAGTTTGACGCTTGCGCCTCATATTCCGTTTTAGCAGTTTCGTAACGCAAACGAACCTGCTCAAAATCCTTCACGGAGATAATCTGCTCTTTTACAAGATTCTCGGCACGTAAAAAATCCTTTCTCACGGTTTCGTAAGCTATTTTTGCTTTTGCTACAGGATCCCCTTCGGGTAGATTTTGAGCCGAAACACTGACAACCGTTTCGCCGGCACGAATGGTTGTTCCCGGCGCAATGGAGCGATTGAGAAACGACACGAGTCCGTTTGCAGTGGCAGAAATAGTGGTTTCGTCACCTTGCGAAGAAAGAATTTGTCCACTTGTTTTAACGACCTGCCTGAAGGTACCGGGCAACACTGTTTCTATTGCCAAACCCACCGCTTCGGCCTGTGCTTTGGAAAAATGAATCTCCTCAACATCGCCTGTTCCCTCTTCAGCTTTGCCTGTGTTAATTTTCCCAGTCGTATGCTCATGCTCATCGACTTCCGTGTGTTCAAGAGACTTGGTGGCTTGTTTTTTTTCCTGATTTCTATCCGCATTGCAACCCATGGGTATCAAAACCATTGCGATAAACAAAGTTAAAATGAAAGTTCTCATAAATGGATGATGCTAATGTAAGAAAAATGTAGAATACATGTGTGATGCGAAGTGCCGTTTTTGGAAACAATTTCACAAAAACAGTGCATCAAAAAAATGGAATTATTCGGAAAATAATCCTAAGCGAAGAAATAAGGAGGGCCACGCAACCCTAGCGGATTGTGTTTTTCTAAAGAAGGAACAGAAAATATATATTCACCATAATCGTTTTTTTCATCCGGAAGCAAGACAATCAAATCCGATAAAACAAAAACAAACAGGCTATTACAAAAATCACTGTTTTCAGAATAATTAGACGGGAAAGACTTAATACGAACTCCAAAGTCTGTTTTTTGTGCCACAAAATTAGCATGCACAACACAGTTTGAACTTTCAGAAGCATTATCCGATGCAGGGTTGTGATGATGTGCGTGTTGCTTGTCGCAATTCTGCTCCACCTGCTCTGTCTGGAAGCATGGCATCCCATCATCGTGATGATGATGCGGAACCACGGAAAGTACCAGCATCAACAAGCTAGCAAAAGCGATAACGGATATGGATACAACTCGTTTCAAACAATTATTTTTGACTATTCAACAGCAAAGATATGACTAAATTTTTGCAACTAAGCTGTAAAAATCTTCTTTTGTCAGCAAAGTTAAAAAAAGGTATACGATTCCAAAAATAAAAAAAAGTTTCAACCGGGTTTGCTTTTCGTTGCAAAAATGGGATCAACAGGTCGAAAATTAAACGAAGTGTCGCTCGTTAATTTCCCGGGAAGGAAAACAATTGAATCAACAAACAGGCCGGAGATTTTAACGAAACTATATCGCTGATACAGAACAAATATTATCAATTAGTTGTTAAGAATCTGGCAGACGGAAACGGACTATTTCGTCATACCAGATATACAGAGCCGAGCCTGTTTGGTTACCATGGTGAGAAAGTGTTTTCATTCGCGAAATGTAGACTGTCAGACCTGTTTGGCACATACTATAGAAAGGGAGCGACTGATTTATTACATTTAAAAATCAACAGCAGTACTCTCACACAGCTGAGAGAGTAGAATTATGTCGATGACACGAAAATGATCAGCAGTTTTAAAACGCTTCAGAAAAATCTTAAAAAAGACACAACGCTGATGCCCACTATAAAAGTGGCATTGGCGGGTGATACGGCAACCCAGTTCCTGGCAACTGCCCTGAAAGGAATGGGGATAGAAAAAGGATGCATAATTGATCTGTTTGAAGCCGAATACAACCAGGTAGAACGTCAGCTCCTCGACAGCACCTCAGAACTTTACGCATTTGCAGCGGATTACATTGTTGTTTTTCAGTCGAGCCATAAATTATTGTCTTTATTCAACAAAATGCCTACAGGCCAGCAACAAGGCTTGGCAGATGAGCGGCTTGCATTCATAAAAAACATCTGTTCTGCAGTTCAGTCGAGGCTTATTTGTTGCAATTATCCGGAAATTGACGATGCTGTTTTCGGGAGTTATTCCAATAAAGTGGAAAGCTCCTTCATCTATCAAATTCGCAAGCTCAACTTGTCGCTGATGGAATTAAGCATGAAGATTCCCAATCTTTTTATCTGCGATATCGCTGCACTTCAAAATAAACTTGGTAGGGATGTCATGTTTCATCCTGCAGTTTACATAGGGAGTGAAATGGTTTTATCGCTCGATGCGGTGCCATATGTTGCGTCACGCATCATGGATATCGTTTGTGCCATCCAAGGAAAATTTAAAAAATGTTTGATACTCGATCTCGATAATACTCTTTGGGGTGGCGTCATTGGTGACGACGGTTACGAAAAGATAGAACTTGGACACGAATTGGGAATAGGGAAAGCATTCACTGAGTTTCAGCAATGGGCTTTAAAACTGAAAAACAGAGGAATTATTTTAGCGATCTGCTCAAAAAACAACCAGGATACAGCCAAAGAGCCCTTCGAGAAACATCCGGAGATGGTGTTGAGGTTAAACGATATTGCTGTTTTTATGGCTAATTGGGATAACAAGGCGGACAATATCCGCCGTATTCAATCAATACTGAATATCGGTTTTGATTCAATGGTCTTTCTGGATGACAATCCCTTTGAGCGAAACATGGTACGTGAAAATATTCCCGAGATTACTGTTCCGGAACTCCCCGAAGATCCCGCCGATTATTTGGAATATCTCTATGGATTGAATCTTTTTGAAACGGCTTCCTTTTCCAGTACAGATGCTGATAGGACCAAACAATATCAAATCGAATCGTTGCGGGTTACCACACAAATGAACTTTACAAATGAAGATGACTTTCTGAAAAGCCTGCAGATGAAGTCCGAGGTAAACCCTTTCAATTCGTTCAATACCCCTCGTGTGTCACAGTTGTCACAGCGCAGCAATCAGTTTAATTTGCGTACCGTACGATATACAGAGGCCGATATAGAACGGATGGCAAAAGATACTCATTTTCAAAGCTTCAGTTTCACGCTATCGGATAAATTTGGAGATAACGGATTAATCTGTGCGGTGGTTTTAGAGAAAAAGGGGACAGAGACAGTTTTTATCGACACATGGTTCATGAGTTGCCGTGTATTAAAACGGGGCATGGAACACTTCACGCTGAATACCATTGTCGATTACGCCAAACAACACGGTTTTAGATTTGTTATTGGGGAATATATACCCACTTCGAAAAACAGCATGGTAGAGGACCATTATCTTAAGCTGGGTTTTATCCCTGTTGATGATCCTTCCCGTCATCTTTTCCGGCTCGAAGTCGACCGTTACGAAACAAAAGTATGTCATATTACGGCATTATAAAAGAAATGTGTATGGAAACACGCGAAATATTTAATCAGCTAAGCGAAATATTCCGGGACCTCTTTGAGGAAGAGTCGCTGACACTTACCCCCCACACCACAGCCATTGATGTTGAAGGATGGGATTCATTGAGCCACATCCAGCTGATAGTGGCAATTGAAAAGAAATTTAAAATAAAATTCTCTTCCCGAGAGATTCTTTCGTGGAAAAATGTAGGTGAGCTGATGGAGAGCATTCAGGCAAAGGTATCTTCATAAAAACTACCGGCCGACAATAATGCTATCCAGTATCAGGCTCAATTTTTTAGCCCCGACATTATTCAAATGGTTGGCATCATAGAAATCATCTTCCGAAAAACGTTGATCTTCTGAAAAGTCATAATAGGAAACATTGCCGTATTTCTCTGCAAAGCGATGACAGAAATCCTTTTGTTGGTTGAGAAACACCCTGTTTTGATTATTTACGTAAGATTTATACAATGGCATATTGACCAATATCACCTTCACACCTCTTTCGGCGCTCTTCAAAATGACCTCTTCCATATATTTTTTATTCAGGGCCATATAATCCGCGTCAATTGCCCTGGATACCATCTCATTATGCCGCAACGCCTCCTCTTTGCCATTATCCCATCCTTCCGGTCGCCGCTCTAACGTATAATTGACTCCGTATCCCGCATCATCTACTGTACGATGGGATTCTTTTTTTAAACCCAGCAGAGTTAAAAAACCGTTGGCTGCTCTTTTAAAAGTGCCGATATTGTGAAAATACAGCTCATAATTATACTTGCCTTCCCACCTGTAGTATTTGCTGCCATAATGAATATTATAATACTTCACTCTCCACCATTCCGGACTATCTTCCAGGGAACCAAAGGGAGACCAATAATCCACACCCATAATCACATATTCCAGCAACGGCATCTTATCAATGAATTTATTAAATATCATATGATCGTACTTCATTGATTGTGAGAGATGGGCAGCATTAAATCCTTTTTTATGGAAATATCGGGGATTCACATCGTGCATGACTGAAGAAGAGCCCAAAGCAAGTATTTCAACTGTGTGGCTATTTTGCGTTAGCCATTGATTTTTGAATGCATAGTCGTTGGGGATTTTTCGAAGTGAGTACTCTGCGACAACCACTATCAATGCAGCAGGAAGCAGAAAATAAAAAACAATCTCAATCAGGTATTTTTTCATTCGATTATTTTCTTAAAATTGCGTATAAATAAAGATTTGCTCTTCACCACTGAGCAACACAATCACAATCAACAACAACCAATAAATGGCATAACGGAGAACTTTGACGGGAAATACTGTCTCTACCTGCAATGCATATTCCCTGTCACGTTGCTTCCATTCAGCCATAAACATAATTGCAGCAAAGAACAAAGATTGGGCAAGAGCACGCAGTCCACTTGCTGTCAAAGCACCCAGATGTGAAAATTGAAACACGTTTCTTACGAAATCAACAAATTGACCGGGCGATTTTGCATTGAACATAATCAGTCCAACGGAAACGAGCAGATAAGTTGTTCCCATTTTTACAAAGTCATTCAAATATGGCAGGCCATATACATTCGCGGTGATTTTTTTCTTTCTACCAAAGGAGCCGGAGAGTATAAGAGGAATGAACAGCAATCCGTGATAAAGTCCAAACAAAGCATATGTCCAGTTTGTGCCATGCCATATACCAATCACAATCATATTGATTATTACTGCCAACATAAGCCCCTCACTGCCCCACCCCCGGAATCTCACATTGAGCGGCATAAACACGTAGTCTGTGACCCACGATGTAAGCGACATGTGCCAGGAACGCCAATATTCGGCCACATTGCGTGCAAAAAAGGGATAGCGGAAATTGACGGCCACACGGAAACCCAATATCTTTCCCACACCGATAGCCATATCGGAATAACCCGAAAAATCGGCATACAGCTGTATGGGGTATACCAGGGCAGCCAAAAGAAGGGTTGTAGCATTCTGGCCGGAAACATTGCTCCACACGTCGCCAAGAAAAAGCACCATGTTATCGGCGATAACCATTTTTTTAAATATCCCCCATACAATCTGACGGGTCCCATCTACCGCCAGCTCATAGTTGAACGAACGTTTTGACTTTAGCTGGGGTATGAAGTCGTTGGGACGGTCAATAGGTCCCGCCAACAAGGTGGGGAAAAAAGCAACATAGGTGGCAAAAGCTACGAAATCGCGTGTGGGTTCAATTTTTCCACGGTGTACTTCAATCACGTAACTGATCATCCTGAAAGTAAAAAAGCTGATACCCAAAGGAAATACAATATTGAATGTAGCCGCATTTACCTTCAGTCCAACGGAAGTGAACAACACTGCGAACGAATCGATAAAGAAGTTCAGGTATTTAAAATAGAACAAGGTGGCCACGCCTGCCATCACACCCAATGTGGTGAACAGGGAGGCTCTTCTTTCGTGACTCCGGCGAATCAAAATCCCCAGGGTGTAAAAAACGACAGTCAATGCAAGCAACAAAGGCAACATCTTGAAATCGGCAATGCCATAAAAAAAATAACTTGCCACAAGAAGAGACACATTTTGAGCGCCTGTTTTTTCTTTTAACGGAAAGTAATAAACCAAAAACAGGATTCCAAAAAATAGCAAAAAAACGAACGAATTGATTGCCATACTTTATACATTTTTACTGTAATACGCATTCAG
>ENA-UOOK01005245-UOOK01005245.1-fermentation-metagenome-genome-assembly--contig:-NODE-5245-length-13147-cov-4.078980_pt1 | contig 13147 bp, 8 predicted proteins | sample MGYA00245777_ERZ724023 | MGnify/ENA primary metagenome ERZ724023 (study PRJEB28704, sample SAMN03018312) | fermentation metagenome | biome: anthropogenic terrestrial biome; feature: soil; material... | reverse complement strand
CAATTTTAAGCTTGTTCCAACTTAACATATTAAAATACTCCGATGTTTAAAATTTAAAATAATTAATAGTGAGATTATCGGAATATTTAAAAAAAAATGTAATTAATTACTAGTTGTCAAAAAAATTACACAGATTTGTAAGAAATATTTTTTTTTTTGGGAAAATTGTGTTAATTTGCTTACATTAGAAATTAAAATAAATATTTGGCAACCAATTGGATAATCTTTGGGTTTTTAAAAAAGATGCTGATGAAAGTACAATATATAAATTAGAAAAAGAGCTTAAAATACACACAAGTCTGGCAACGGTACTTGTTAATCGAGGTATTAATAGCGTAACTAAAGCTAAGGAATTCTTCGAATCTGACGCATCAGGAATGCACGATCCATTTTTAATGGATGGTATGAAAGAGGCTGTGGATAGAATTTTAAAAGCTGTAGCTAATGATGAATTAGTATGGATTCACGGCGATTATGATGTAGATGGCACTAGTAGCACATCTCTTATGTACTTATTTATTCGAGAAATAGGAGGAAGGAGTGAGTATTACATTCCAGACAGATTTCTCGAGGGATATGGGCTTTCTATTTATTCAATGAATAGAGCCAAAGATCTTGGAGCATCTGTATTAATCAGCGTCGACGTCGGAATAACATCTTTAGAACCTCTTAAATACGCCCAATCAATCGGTCTTGATGCAATTATTTGCGATCACCACGAGCCTACCGAAGAATTACCAGAAGCATATGCAATATTAGACCCACTTAAGCCAGGTGATAAATATCCATTTAAACATTTTGCAGCTACAGGTGTTGCATTTAAGCTTATTCAAGCTATTGCGCAAAAGCTTAACAAACCTGAATTAGCAATGAAATATCTCGATTTCGTTGCAATTGCTTCTGCTGCTGATATGGTACCACTTATAGGTGAAAATAGAATTCTTACTAAACTTGGGCTTGAGTTGCTAAATACCAATCCTAGAGCAGGAATTAAAGGGCTACTTGATTGCACAGGGATTAAAGTCGGACAGGTAAATACATCTAACATTGTTTTTAATTTAGCTCCTCTTATAAATGCTGCTGGTAGATTAGGCGATGCCAAAAGATCTGTAAAAATGATGATCCAGCAAGATTCAATCGAAGCATTTCGTATCGCTCAAAAGCTAGAAAGAGAAAATATTAGACGCAGAGCCATTGACGAACAGACCTTTGAAGAAGCTATTCCTATGGCAGAAAAGCAAATCGAAGAAGAGGGTAATCGTTCTTTGGTCTTGCATGCACCTCATTGGCATGCCGGCGTTATAGGAATTGTTGCTTCTCGTCTCGTAGAGAGGTATCATTTGCCGACGGTATTGCTCACTTCTATAGATAATATGGCAAAAGGTTCTGCTCGCTCTACTAATAATTTTGATGTGCATGCTGCACTAAAAGGTTGCGACCATTTATTAGATGAATATGGTGGACATAAATATGCTGCTGGTCTTTCACTTAGCGAACTAAAAGTTGATGAATTTAGAAAACTTTTCAATTCTATCACAAATGAAAAGTTAAGCAAAGAAATGACACAACCAGAAATTCAAATTGATGCAGAACTAAAGTTAAATGAATTATCACCAATTTTCTTATCTACACTGCAAAAATTCGCTCCTTTTGGTTATGATAATCAAAAACCATTCTTCTATTCAAAAGGAGTAACTACAGCAAATGGTGTGAAAATAGTAGGAAGCAACCACCTAAAATTTAGAGCTTATCAATCTCATTTTGTAATTGATGCAATTGGATATAATTTAGGTCATAAAATTGATATTTGCTCTACTGGCAAACCATTTTCAATTGTATATAATATCGAAGAAAGCAATTATAATGGGCATAATATGATACAATTGCGAATTAAAGATCTTAGATTAGAAAATGATTAGGTAATCACAAATAAAAATGAATGAAAAGGAAAGTCCAAATATTAATGAAAATTCATTTATTTTTATTGAATCATTAAAAAATATTTATTCTGATGAACTTATTGATAATCGCAATAAGTTCTTCCTGCTTTATAAACTGCTTACAGAACTCATTAGTTCCATTACCGATAGAGAAAATCAATATATTAATTCAGATTATGCGAAATTTGAATTTATTATTAATAAATATAAATTTTCTGCAGAATTAAGTAATTCTTTACATTCAATTAGAAATTATACTAATAAATTAAGCAAAGATTCTTCTAAAAAAATAAATCAAAATTCAATAAATACTATTTCCAAACTTATTGTTCAGCTTTATAAAGTTTTATATTACGATTTTTCAGATGTTTTTACTGATAAAATTCTTGATATTTCAACAAAAAAATTGCCATTTCAAAAAAATGCAATTACAAGTGAAACTGTAAATCTTTATTCAGCTATAGTCGTTAAAAAATATGAAGAGAAAATTGACGATTCCGAACATTCCTATTTATTAGATGTTTTTTATAATGAAGAAATATTTTCGCTCTTGCTAAATAATGAGTGGGAAGATATATATAAGTATTCTAACGAAAGCTCAAATTTAAATATTATTAATATAAGTATCTTAAATGGAAACAAAATCGAATTAAATAGAAAATCTTTTATTGTATTAGAACCTGATTTTCTCTTTGATGTAACAGATTTAGCAAGTTCCATAGATGCTTCGAATAAATATTCCTATTTTTTTAATTTGATTTTGCCCAAAAAATCAAATATTTCTTTGCTTAAAGGTAATATAATTAATAATATTTTCGATGAGTTAATTATTAATCCTGAAGCAACTTTTGAGGAATTGTACGAGCAAAGTATTAAATCGCGACCCATTTCGCTTTATGCTTTGAGCAAGACCAATAAAGAAGATGTGAAACTATTAAAACCTGAATTAAGTAATTATTTTTCAAATATTAAGCAATTTATCGAAAATATTGAATCGTCTAATTCAATTATTGAACCCTCATTTATATCGCCAAAATGGGGTATGCAGGGTAGATTAGATTTGCTTATTGAAGATGACAAAGATGAAAATCTAAAAGATATTATCGAGCTTAAATCCGGTAAATTCCCTAATATAAATATGACCTTAGGCACCGGGAAAAACACTTTTCGTGCCGGAATGTGGAGTAGTCATTATGCTCAAGTCTCTTGTTATAATATGATCTTAAGCTCTGTGTATCCGGATAGAAAGGGCAATTCCTCTATTTATTATGCTATGTGTACTACAGAGCCAAATAGAAATGCAGCTATAAATGAAAATTATTATAGAGAAATCGTAAAGTTAAGAAATAATTTAGTATTTGAGCTGATTAAATTATCAAAAAATAAAGCACCAAGTATAGAAAATTATTTTGAAGATTTATCTGGTTTGCCAAAATATAAGATCTATGATGTGAATAATTTCTATGAAATTTATATTAATTCGAGCGATTTAGAAAAAAACTATTATAATAAATTACTTAATTTTTTATTAAAAGAATTGCTTTCTGATATTATTTCTAATTCAAATAATTCAATCACTTCTGATTTATGGAAATTAAATATTGATGAAAAGAAAGAAAAAGCCCTTGTCATTGATAATTTAAATTTATTGAGCGAAAAATCTGATTTTGAAAAATTGCATTTATTCTTCCAGCGAAATGATGACTCATTTTATATCGATTCATTTCGAAGAGGCGATATAGTTATAGTATATCAAAAAACTGATGATTTTCAAACACCTGTAAATGATATTATTTTAAAAGGTTCAATTAAAGAAATTGATAATAAAAATATAATAATTACAATAAGAAATAAATCATATCCTATTAAAAATTTCTTTAAAAAGATTGGGAATTGGGTTATTGAACGTGACCAATCTGACTCGAATACAAAAAAATTAATCCCAAATTTATCTGAATTTTTATACTGCGACGATGAAAAAAAGAAGATCATTTTAGGTGTGAAAGCTCCAAGAATACGAGACGAAAAAATTTACATTCACTATAAAGAGCTTACTGATAATCAAAATGAAGTATTAAATGAAATCCTTAATTCAAATGATTATTATTTATTGCAAGGACCTCCAGGTACAGGTAAAACTTCTTATGTGATACGTTATTTAGTTAAATATTTAATTGAGCATACAAGCGAAAATATTTTGTTAATAGCGTACACAAATCGAGCATTAGATGAAATTTGCAATGTAATTAATAAATTAGGATTTGATTATTTGAGACTTGGAAATAAAGAATCCTCAATTCACCAAGATCATCTCCTATGCAATATGGTTGAGAGCAATGATTTCCGCAATTTATATAAAAAAATAAATAAATTTAAAATTGTAGCTTCTACGGTATTTTCTGCAGTAAATAATTTTGAAATATTCGATATTTGGGATTTTGATACTATAATTGTCGATGAAGCTTCGCAAATATTAGAACCTCAAATTGTTGGTACTCTTTGCAAAGCTAAAAGATTTATTCTAATTGGAGATGAAAAACAATTACCTGCTATAACCTCTCAAACTAGTGCTTTAGATAGTGAATTAGACAAAGATTTAATTGATATTGGATTCCAAAGTATGTCTAATTCAATTTTTGAGAGGATGCTAAGAAATATTGTTCATAGAAATTGGAATTATGCTACGGGTAATTTATATAAACAAGCAAGAATGCACCGAGATGTGCAGGAGTTCCCTAATGTTTATTTTTATAATTCTAAACTTGAAATTTTAGATATTGAAAATCATCAAAGTAAAGATTTTAATATGTTTGAAAATGATTTTGAGGATAATTTAATTGATGAAATTTCTAAGAAAAGGTTTGTTTTTATTAATTCAAAACGTGAAAAAGCCATCAAATATAATATATCAGAAGCAGAATTGAGCTTGAGAATTATCCAAAATTATATTAAAGCATTGGGAGAGAATTTGACAGAGAAATCAATCGGAGTGATTTCTCCATTTAGGGCTCAATGTGCGATAATAGCTAAATATTTAGAAGGAGCAATTTCGTCTGATGATTTAAAGAAAATCACAATTGATACTGTCGAAAGGTATCAAGGTAGCGAAAGAGATATAATAATTTATTCTTTCGCAACTAATTATCATAGCTTGATTGAGAAAATAAGTTCTCGAACCTATTTATTTAATCAATATATTGATAGGAAACTCAATGTAGCTCTCACCAGAGCTAAAGAACAAATCATTATATTGGGTTGCGATGAAATCCTATCAAAAGATGAGATTTATCGAAATCTAGTAGCACATAGTAAAAAAGTAAACGGTTATTATATTGCTTAAGCTGCAATTAAATATTGTTTAGCTATTTTAAAGATTATCATCCTAAAATAATTGTAAAATATTTCTTTTACTGCTCTAAATACGTGTATCCATAAAGTCCTGAGCGATAAATAGCGAGGAACTCTTTACCTTCTTTTGCTGTAATTGCTCCATCTTTTACAGAATTTGTTACCCACGATTCCATTATTCTCACTAATTTTTTTGCATCGTATTGTACATAATCTAATACTTCTGCAATTGTTTCTCCATCAATAATCTGTTTAATTTCATATTCATCATCTTTAACAACAATATGCACTGCGTTAGTATCGCCAAACAAATTATGCAAATCCCCTAAAATTTCTTGATAAGCTCCCACAATGAAAACGCCAATATAATATGGTTCATCTTTTTTTAAATCATGCAGGTTAATATAATTTGCATAATCGCGCACGCCTATAAATTTATCTATTTTCCCATCAGAATCACATGTAATATCTTGAAGAGTAACAATTTTAGCAGGCTTTTCTTCTAATCTATGAATTGGCATTATTGGGAAAATTTGGTCAATAGCCCAAGAATCTGGCAATGACTGAAAAAGAGAGAAATTGCAGAAATATTTATCGCTTAATAATTTAGATAAATTTCTCAATTCTTCAGGTTGATGTTTAAGAGACATTGCTAAGCGGTAAATTTCTTCTGCTATACCCCAGAATAATCTCTCCGTTAATGCACGAGCTGTTAAATCTAACAAACCTAAACTAAATAAATCTAAAGCATCTTCTCTTAATTGAAGAGCATCATGCCAAGACTCAAGCATATTTGAAGTCGTTAGATTTTCATGTATTGTGAAGAGCTCTCTAAGAATTTCGTGATCATTATCAGTAACTTCATGTTCATAATCCCAAAATGGTAATGTAGCCTTTTCGAGTACATTAAATACTAAAACAGAATGATGAGCAGTAAGCGATCTACCGGATTCAGTTATTATATTTGGATGATCCAAATTATTCTTCTCGCAAGCATCTTGAATCATCGAAATTGCATCATTAGCGTATTCTTGTAAAGCGTAATTTATGCTCTGCGGATTTGTAGAGCGAGTGCCGTCATAGTCAACTCCCAGACCACCACCAATATCAACATATTCAATTCCGCACCCCATTTTTTTCAATTGCACAAAGAATTGTGAGCATTCGCGTAACCCACTTTTTATTTTTCTTATCTTTGTAATTTGACTACCCAAATGAAAATGAATTAATTTAATGCAGTCTAGGACTTTTGAATCTTCAGCGATAGAAATAGCTTCGAGCAATTCCGATGCATTCAGTCCAAATTTACTTTGGTCGCCGCCGGATTCTTCCCATTTTCCTGACCCGGAGCTTGCTAATTTAATTCTAATACCAATATTAGGTTTTATTTTAATTCTTTTTGAAATATCGATGATTAATTTTAATTCATTTAGCTTTTCTACAACGATGAAAATCTTTTTACCCATTTTTTGTGCAAGTAGTGCTAGCTCTATAAAATCCTCGTCTTTATATCCATTGCAGATAATTAAGGCATCAGGATTAGTAGTATTAGCAAGTACAGCGTGGAGCTCAGGTTTAGAGCCAGCTTCTAGTCCAATATTGAATTTTTTCCCATATCTTACGATTTCCTCTACAACAGGTCTTATCTGATTTACTTTTATTGGATAAATATTGTAATATTTTCCTTTGAAATTATATTCTTTTGATGCAATTTCAAAGCATTTAGAGATGCTCTCAATTCTATCGTCTAGAATATCAGGAAAGCGGAGTAATACCGGCATTGAGACATCTCGAATTTGCAATTCATCGACTAATTCTTTTAGGTCAATAGCTACTCCATTTTTAGTAGGAGTTACGATTACGTTCCCCTTTTCATTGATAGAGAAATAGCCACTACCCCAGCCTTTGATATTGTATAATTCTGATGAATCTTCTAATTTCCATTTACGCATCTTGCATCTCCAATTTAGAAAGAAAAAAAATATGAATTAAAAAAAATATAAAGTAGATAATATAAACGTTTTGTATGATTTAATAATTTAAGATAATAGGAAATTAATAATACTAATTTTTAATTTTTTTATTACCTTCAAGAAAATACTTCATCATCTGTAAGATCTCTTCTTCTGTCCAAGCTACGCTCATATTATTTAGCCAGCAGACAGTTAGTTTTGATACTGGATCAAAAATAACAGCAGAACACCCACCATAGGTAGAACCCATTTGCCAAAATACATTTGTAGTATTATCGATTTGTGAGTTTTTTAATCCCATATTCCAAAAAGTACTTTCTCCATTTTTAAGGTAAGTAGGGCTTAAATATAATTTCAATATTTGCTCATTCAGGATTTTCCCTTCTATTAATTCAGAAGCAAATTTAGTGATCTCATAACTTGTTGACAAATAGCCACCAGTAGGGAGCTTGAAAGTCATATCGTAATCATAAGTGTTTCGTATTATTTCTTTATCGTCAAAATAATAATAAAAACTTTTATTCTTTATGAAGTTGCCTATTTGATCTGGAATAGTGTATTTCAAGGTCGATGGGTATAGAAGATATTTATAAATAAAGTCTTTATAAGGCATTTTCATAATTCGCTCAATCACGACGCCTAATAAATTATATGCATAACTCGAATAAAGTACTTGAGTACCGGGCTCGAACATTAATGAATCATTTTTAAAGTAATTTAGTGATTCTTCAATTGTCTTATATTTTTTAGGATTATTAAATTCATCATTATTATAATGCCTTATACCTGAAGTGTGATTTAATAAATGTCTAATAGTAATTTGATATTTTTTTTCGGGAAATTCAGGTACATAAGTTTGAATTGTTGAATCTGGATTAATCAAATTCATTTCAATTAACTTCATTATTCCTACAGAAGTAAACATTTTAGAAATGCTTGCTATGCGCATTTTATTATAGTTTTTTAAAGCGAGCTTTAAAGTTAAATTTCTATAACCATAAGTATTGCTCCAAATCACTTTATTATCCTTCATTGCAGTGATTTGCATTCCGGGGATAGAGAATTTTGTTTGAATATGTTTTGCTAATCTATCAGCAGAATCTACAGAGCTTTGATATTGTTCTGGGACTAAAGTAGCTACAGCTTGCTTTGTCGGAAATACTAATGAAATTATTGAAGATAAAAAATAAAATATTTTTTTCATAAATTTATAGAATATTGGAATTTATGTCTTGAATTAGACTTTAAAATCGACTCATATAGACAATATATCGTCTGTAATATTGTGATTTAGAAAAATAAAATTTCTTTTACTATAACTCAACAAATATTTCAAAGATTTTATTATATTGCATTCTTTTTAGTGATTGCAAAAGTGCAAATGGCAGAAAAAGAAATTATTATATATACTGATGGTGCATGCTTAGGTAATCCGGGTGCAGGGGGATATGCAGCGATCCTGATTTATGGCAAAGCAAGAAAAGAAATCTCCGGTGGATTCCGTCTTACTACTAATAATAGAATGGAATTATTAGCAGTGATTATGGCTCTAAGAGCCCTGAAAGAACCTATCGGTTATAACATTAGTATTTTCACAGATTCAAATTTAATTGTACAAGCAATTAATTGTAATTGGATTGAAAATTGGAAAAATAAAAATTGGAAGAAAGCAAATAACGAAAAAGTAGTCAATCCCGAATTATGGATGCAATTAGATGAATTAGTTAAAAAGTATAATCCAAAATTTATACATGTGAAAGGGCATAATGGAATTTTAGAAAATGAAAATTGCGATAAATTATGCAAAAAAGCTGCTTCAAGCCCTAATTTAGGAATTGATTTAGTTTATGAACAACTCACAGAAAATTAAAAAAGATGATTTTATTTATTTTTTGAACTTAGTTTAATAATTATTAAAAAATAAAAATATGCAGTATCTCTTCAAATATACATTAATAACAATATTAAGCGTTTTTATAACTTCTACTCTTTTTATTCCAAAAGCAAACGCTCAAAGCGAAACAATTAGTTTCGAAAAAGTTATAAGTAATCCTATTATCCAAAAAGCTAAAAATAAAAATTTTGGAATTTTAATCGCTGAAACAGCGAAGTCTTTAATTGATAAACCATATATTGGTGGTAAATTAGATAAGCAATACAAAGATGATAAATTTGCTATTGAGAAATTAGAATACGATTTTGAAGGTTTCGACTGCGTTACTTTATGCGAAACTGCTTATGCAATAGCTAAAACAATTAAAGCGCAAGAGATTAAACTTAATCAATTTGAAAAATATCTGGAAAATATTCGCTATCATAATGGCAGAATTAAAAATTATGCATCGAGATTACACTATACTTCAGAGTGGATAATAGACAATGAACTAAGAGGTAATATAAAAGATATTTCCAAAAAAATAAAAGCAAAAAAATTTACTAGTAAAGTTAACTTTATGTCTCAAAATTATAAGTTATATCCAGCATTAGTGAATGATACTTCTTTAATACAGCAAATATTTGCAAATGAAACTCTAATTAATCGTACAGATAGATACTATATTCCTACTTCTGATATTCCAAAATATATTAAAAATATTAATACTGGAGATTTTATTGCAATTGCAACTAATAAAAAAGGCTTAGATTATGCTCATATCGGTATTGCTTATTTTACTCCAGATAATAAACTTCACTTGTTGCATGCTTCAACAAAGCAGAAAAAAGTAATATTAGATGATGAATTAATATCATACTTAGCAAAGAATAAATCAATGATTGGTATTTCAGTATTGCGACCTCAATAAAATATTTGAACCATTAGACAAGTAATAAATGAATCAATATAGAGTAAATAAAAATTTATTTTTAGTTTTCTTACTTGTCGTAAGTATTACTTTAATCTCTATTGATGTAGATAATGCTGAGGCAAAGGTAAAGAAAAAAGCAAAGGTTACTAAAGTTGCTAAGAAAAAGGTTGTCCGAAAAAAAACAAGCACTAAAAAGAAAAGGAGAAAAAAGAATGTAGCAAAAGCCGTAGTACCCAAAATATCTGAAAAAACTCCCTATCAAATTGTTTTTTCTGATACTCTGCAAGAAGGAATCATTTATAAAAAATATTTAATTGGAAGTGCTGAGAAAAAAGTCGCTACTCATATAATTGAAGCAGATATCTCTAATCCAGAAAATCAAGTAGCAATATTAAAAGCAAAAAATCAAATTAACGAGCTAGAAAAATTGCAAATAATATCGCGTATTTACGATTCGTTAAATCTTAATACTTCTATTTGCGCAGCTGTAAATGCAAATTTCTGGAGAGCAGGTTCTAATGCCCCAATTGGTGCTGTAGTGGTTAATGGAGAAGTGGTAGAGATGAATGCTTACAAGAATTGGTCTTCTGCAATGTTCGATTCAAGAAACAGAATGTATATTGATAGATTTTCCATTACAGGGACGATAACATCTAATAAAGGATTGCTTATTACGATAGACCAAGTAAATCGCAGATCTGATAGTAATCAAATTGTGCTTTATAATCAATTTGGTGGTGATAGTATACCTTATGTATCACCTGCAAAATTAGCTTATTCTCTCGAAGCTGCATTAATAGGAATAGAAGATAAAGATACTACTGATTTGATTGTTGATACTTCTGAAGTAATGAGACAAGTGCAGTTGCAACGTAGAATGGAAGCTAAAGAATATTCTATGCCCAAATTAGTACTCAAATATCTTACTCCACCTGGTGTAAATAAAAGAATTCGATGCAAAGTAATTGCACTCGATTCATTTACGGTGAAGACATCTCCAAAGACTTGCATTCTTTCTCTAAATCATAATTTCCCTACATATAAAATTCCTAAAATAGGAGACACTCTTACTCTTAAATTTCAAACAAATATTTATCAAGGTAAAATATTTCAAAATGCTGTCTGTGGCACTCCTCGATTAGTCCGCAATGGAGTAGCAAATCATGAAGCTGAAATTGAGGGTTCTCGAAGTCGTAGATTTATTGGTTCATCACTGCCACGAACCGCAATTGGAGTTAATAAAGCAAATACAAAAATTTATTTAGTGGTAGTCGAACCGGGTAGTGTTTCTAAAAATACTATAGGTGCTAATCTAAAAGACATGGCAGAAATAATGAATTTGCTGGGTTGTCAAAATGCAATGAATTTAGATGGTGGGGGATCTTCAATTTTATCAGTTAATTATCAAAATCAAATAAAACCAGATAATCCAGATGGTGGTAGGAAGATTTCTGTGGGTTTGGCAATTATTAAAAAATTTAAAAATAAATATCACCGAGAAGCTTTAAAAGTTGTTTTTGATTGATTGATAATATCTTTTTTTGATAATTTCCACTTTTTCTAAATAATTTTTTTTAATTCTAAAAAACATTATAAAATTATGCCACAAACTGCAATTATAATCGGTGCTGGAGTAGCCGGAATGTCCTTAGCACAAAAATTGAGCGATGAAGGAATTTCCGTTACTCTAATAGAAGCAACAAAAAGTCTTGGTGGACACTGTCGTTCTATTTTTGATGCTCATACCAAAGAGTTTGTTGATAATGGACAACATTTAATGATGGGAGCATATTTCGAATTCCTAAATTTTATTGATAGATTAGAGACAAAAGATAGTTTATCAATATTACAAAATTTAGATATTCAATTTTATAATTCATTAAATGAAAATTATAGAGTTTTCGATAATAACATTTCTGGTAAAGCTGGTTTTGCTTATGCAATATCAAAATTAAAATTGCTTAGTAATAAAGAAAAAATGCAATTCATTAAATTTGTACTTAAGATAAAACTAATGAATCCAGAAGATATTAAAACTACAGTCTCACAATTTTTAATTGAAAATAAGCAAAGCCAAAATATTGTTCAGCTCCTTTGGACTCCTCTCACATTAGCTGTTCTTAATTCATCACCTTCTGAAGCACCAGCTTCGCTCTTTGTAAAAGTAATGCAAATTGCTTTTTTGGGAAGTAATGAAGCATCGAAATTTATTTATTGTAATTCTAATTATAAAGAATTATTCGAACCATTAAGCGATATATTGAAAAATAATCATTCTCAAATATTATTCAATACTCCTATTAACGAGATTAAATTTTCAGATAACAAAGCCAAAGGAATCGTAACTAAATCAGGAGAATTTCTTACAGCTGATTATATTATATCTGCTGTTCCATTTCATCAATTATTGAAGTTGTTACCTGACGAAGTTGTCCTAAATTCACCCCTTAAATTTCTTTATTACTATACTTCGAATACAATTATTTCATCGCACTTATGGTATCAAGAAGAAATAGATTTACCAATAATAAATGCTGTTGTAATGTCCCCAATTCATTGGATATTTAATCGAAGGAAAATGAATGTTAAGTATGCTAATTCCAATTATAAAAGCTGTTTTAGCATAACTATCAGCGATGCCAATGAAATGAATGATAAATCTCAAAATGAAATTTATGAGATTATTACTGACGAATTAAGTATGGTAAATGATATTTTTTCAAAATATAAACCTTCATATTATAGAATTTTTAAAGATAAAAGAGCTACTTTTGCCTCTACGATTAAGTCTGAAAAAGTAAGAATTTCACAAAAAACACAATTTGATAATTTTTTTATCTGTGGTGATTGGACTGATACAAAATACCCTGCCACTATCGAAGGAGCTGCTGTTTCTGCAAGTATTGTTAATGATTTAATTTTAGGATAAATTATTTTTACTTTTTTTTCTTTTCAAATCATATTGAATTTATTAGAGTTAAGAGTTTTTATTTTTTAATATAAATTTTTTTTAGAAAAAAGTTAAAAAATAATTTGGTGGGAATGTAAAAAAGTTGTAATTTTGTAATCCGTTTCGGTG
>ENA-UOOK01005244-UOOK01005244.1-fermentation-metagenome-genome-assembly--contig:-NODE-5244-length-13150-cov-3.548148_pt1 | contig 13150 bp, 10 predicted proteins | sample MGYA00245777_ERZ724023 | MGnify/ENA primary metagenome ERZ724023 (study PRJEB28704, sample SAMN03018312) | fermentation metagenome | biome: anthropogenic terrestrial biome; feature: soil; material... | reverse complement strand
TCCGCCGCCCATACCGCCGCCCATCGCAGCAGCGTTTGCGCCTGCGTTCTCTTCCTTTTTCTCTGCAACGAGTGATTCAGTTGTCAGAATCATTGCTGCAACGCTTGCTGCATTCTGGATTGCGCAGCGTGTAACCTTTGTCGGATCGACGATACCGCTTGCGATCATATCAGTAAACTTCTCGTTGTATGCGTCAAAGCCTACGCCTGCCTTTTCTTTCTTGACACGCTCGACTACGACACTGCCCTCAAAGCCTGCGTTCTCCGCGATCTGTCTTACCGGCTCTTCTAACGCTCTGATAACGATCTTGACACCAGTCTTCTCATCGCCCTCAGCAGTCTTTAAAAGCTTTGTAACCAAAGGTATGCAGTCCACATAGGCAACACCGCCACCGGCTACGATACCCTCCTGTACGGCTGCTCTGGTAGCGTTGAGAGCGTCCTCAATACGGAGCTTCTTCTCTTTCATCTCTGTTTCGGTAGCAGCACCGACCTTGATAACGGCAACACCGCCGGAAAGCTTTGCAAGTCTTTCCTGAAGCTTCTCTTTGTCGAAGTCACTCGTAGAAACTTCGATCGCCGACTTAATCTGATTGATTCTGGCTTTAATCTCACTGCTCTCGCCGTTACCGCCGACAATGATTGTGTTCTCTTTATTTACCTTGACCTGCTTAGCTGTGCCGAGCATATCAAGAGTAGCATCCTTAAGTTCAAGACCGAGCTCTGTGGAGATAACCTCACCGCCTGTAAGGATTGCGATGTCCTTGAGCATATCCTTACGCCTGTCGCCAAAGCCGGGAGCTTTTACGGCAACGCAGGTAAATGTTCCGCGGAGTTTGTTTACGATAAGGGTTGAAAGAGCTTCCGCTTCAACATCCTCAGCGATTATAACGAGCTTCTTGCCGCTCTGGACAATCTTTTCGAGAAGAGGAAGGATCTCCTGAATATTGCTTATCTTTTTATCTGTTATAAGAATAAGAGCGTCGTCGATGACAGCCTCCATCTTATCGGTATCGGTAACCATGTAAGGTGTAATATAACCTCTGTCAAACTGCATACCCTCGACAACCTCGCAGTATGTCTCGGCGGTTTTTGATTCCTCAACAGTGATAACACCGTCAGAGGTAACCTTTTCCATAGCGTCAGCAATTAGGTCGCCTATGACCTCATCACCTGCCGAAACCGTACCGACACGAGCTATGTCAGCGCTGCCGTTTACGGATTTTGAGAAATCGAGTAACGCATCCACAGCAGCGTCGACTGCTTTGGATATACCCTTCTTTAATATCATCGGGTTTGCTCCTGCTGCAACATTCTTCATACCCTCGCGGATAATTGCCTGTGCGAGCAATGTAGCTGTTGTAGTTCCGTCACCTGCAGCGTCGTTTGTTTTGGTAGCGACCTCTTTTACAAGAGCAGCACCCATGTTTTCGAAAGCGTCATCAAGCTCAATTTCTTTAGCTATTGTAACACCGTCGTTTGTTATAAGCGGTGAGCCGAATTTTTTATCAAGTACGACATTTCTGCCCTTAGGACCAAGTGTGATTTTTATGGTATCCGCAAGTGTGTCAACGCCCTTTACAAGAGCCTCTCTTGCTTCGATACCATGCTTTAATTCTTTAGACATAATATTCCATTCCTCCTGTTAAATTACTTTACTATCGCTAAAATATCACTCTGCTTGACTACTATGAATTCTTCTCCGTCAAGCTTGATCTCGGTACCCGAGTACTTACTGGTAATGACTCTATCGCCCTTCTTAACGGTCATGACGATTTCCTTACCATCAACTATTCCGCCCGGACCTACTTCGATAACCTCAGCAACCTGTGGCTTCTCCTTAGCGGAACCGGTTAGTATTATTCCGCTTTTTGTTGTTTCTTCTGCTTCGACCATTTTGATGATTACTCTGTCTGATAATGGCATTAGCTTCATAATAATTTCCTCCTTAAAAAATGGTATTATTTAACTTTTATAGTTTACTTTAAATTATTAAACAAACATACAACTAATTTTTAATTTTTTTTGTTTTTGTAGAACTGAAAAAAACCGCATTTTATCATTCCGTTATATAGCTTTCTGACCTTGTCGCTTCTTCTGCCGTAATAATGTTCAAGCTCGTCATCGGAGCTAATAATGTATAACTGCCAGTTTGGTACTCTTTCTGAAAAAACCTTTCCCATAATTTCCAAAAGCTCTCTCGCACTCTGTATATCCCCCATCCTCTCACCGTAAGGAGGATTTGTCACTATTGTGCCTCTCGCTTCCCTGACAGGCGAATAGAAATCCTTTATATCACTTACACCGAAGGTGATATATGAAGACATACCTGCCTCGGAAGCGTTTTTCCTTGCCAATTCGACACTTGAACGGTCAATATCAAAACCGAATATTTTTGTATAGGCAGGGACAACCGCTTCTCTCGCTTTCTGGCGCACCGACTCCCATACAGTACGTGGAACAAACGGAAAATCCTCGGACACAAACGAACGGTTGATACCCGGAGCGGTATTTGTAATAAGAAGCGCAGCTTCTATGCAGATAGTACCGGAGCCACACATGGGGTCAACGAGTATAACCCCTTCCCTCGGACGCGAAAGATTCACCATGCCAGCAGCGAGTGTCTCTCTAAGAGGCGCAAGGTTACCCTGTTTACGATAACCGCGTTTATGCAGGCTTTCGCCGCTTGTATCTATCATTAAAGTAACCTTGTCGTTTAAAATAAAAAATTCTATCTGGTATTTTATACCGTATTCGGAAAACTGTTTGACATTGTAAAGCTCGGAAAGTCTGTCGACCACAGCTTTTTTAATTATTTTCTGACAGTCGGGAACTGAGAAAAGTTTTGATTTAATCGAATGCCCCTTGACGGGAAAAGCATCCTTTATACCAATAAATTTCTCCCATGGGAGAAATTTATTGGTATAAAGGATGCTTTTCCCGTCAAGGGGCATTCGATTAAATCAAAACTTTTCTCAGTTCCCGACTGTCAGAAAATAATTAAAAAAGCTGTGGTCGACAGACTTTCCGAGCTTTACAATGTCAAACAGTTTTCCGAATACGGTATAAAATACCAGATAGAATTTTTTATTTTAAACGACAAGGTTACTTTAATGATAGATACAAGCGGCGAAAGCCTGCATAAACGCGGTTATCGTAAACAGGGTAACCTTGCGCCTCTTAGAGAGACACTCGCTGCTGGCATGGTGAATCTTTCGCGTCCGAGGGAAGGGGTTATACTCGTTGACCCCATGTGTGGCTCCGGTACTATCTGCATAGAAGCTGCGCTTCTTATTACAAATACCGCTCCGGGTATCAACCGTTCGTTTGTGTCCGAGGATTTTCCGTTTGTTCCACGTACTGTATGGGAGTCGGTGCGCCAGAAAGCGAGAGAAGCGGTTGTCCCTGCCTATACAAAAATATTCGGTTTTGATATTGACCGTTCAAGTGTCGAATTGGCAAGGAAAAACGCTTCCGAGGCAGGTATGTCTTCATATATCACCTTCGGTGTAAGTGATATAAAGGATTTCTATTCGCCTGTCAGGGAAGCGAGAGGCACAATAGTGACAAATCCTCCTTACGGTGAGAGGATGGGGGATATACAGAGTGCGAGAGAGCTTTTGGAAATTATGGGAAAGGTTTTTTCAGAAAGAGTACCAAACTGGCAGTTATACATTATTAGCTCCGATGACGAGCTTGAACATTATTACGGCAGAAGAAGCGACAAGGTCAGAAAGCTATATAACGGAATGATAAAATGCGGTTTTTTTCAGTTCTACAAAAACAAAAAAAATTAAAAATTAGTTGTATGTTTGTTTAATAATTTAAAGTAAACTATAAAAGTTAAATAATACCATTTTTTAAGGAGGAAATTATTATGAAGCTAATGCCATTATCAGACAGAGTAATCATCAAAATGGTCGAAGCAGAAGAAACAACAAAAAGCGGAATAATACTAACCGGTTCCGCTAAGGAGAAGCCACAGGTTGCTGAGGTTATCGAAGTAGGTCCGGGCGGAATAGTTGATGGTAAGGAAATCGTCATGACCGTTAAGAAGGGCGATAGAGTCATTACCAGTAAGTACTCGGGTACCGAGATCAAGCTTGACGGAGAAGAATTCATAGTAGTCAAGCAGAGTGATATTTTAGCGATAGTAAAGTAATTTAACAGGAGGAATGGAATATTATGTCTAAAGAATTAAAGCATGGTATCGAAGCAAGAGAGGCTCTTGTAAAGGGCGTTGACACACTTGCGGATACCATAAAAATCACACTTGGTCCTAAGGGCAGAAATGTCGTACTTGATAAAAAATTCGGCTCACCGCTTATAACAAACGACGGTGTTACAATAGCTAAAGAAATTGAGCTTGATGACGCTTTCGAAAACATGGGTGCTGCTCTTGTAAAAGAGGTCGCTACCAAAACAAACGACGCTGCAGGTGACGGAACTACAACAGCTACATTGCTCGCACAGGCAATTATCCGCGAGGGTATGAAGAATGTTGCAGCAGGAGCAAACCCGATGATATTAAAGAAGGGTATATCCAAAGCAGTCGACGCTGCTGTGGATGCGTTACTCGATTTCTCAAAATCCGTAAACGGCAGCGCTGACATAGCTCGTGTCGGTACGGTTTCGGCAGGTGATGAGGTCATAGGCGACCTAATTGCTGACGCTATGGAAAAGGTTACCTCTGACGGTGTTATCACTGTTGAGGAATCAAAAACCGCCGAGACATACTGCGAGGTTGTCGAGGGTATGCAGTTTGACAGAGGTTATATTACACCTTACATGGTTACCGATACCGATAAGATGGAGGCTGTCATCGACGACGCTCTTATTCTTATAACAGATAAAAAGATAAGCAATATTCAGGAGATCCTTCCTCTTCTCGAAAAGATTGTCCAGAGCGGCAAGAAGCTCGTTATAATCGCTGAGGATGTTGAAGCGGAAGCTCTTTCAACCCTTATCGTAAACAAACTCCGCGGAACATTTACCTGCGTTGCCGTAAAAGCTCCCGGCTTTGGCGACAGGCGTAAGGATATGCTCAAGGACATCGCAATCCTTACAGGCGGTGAGGTTATCTCCACAGAGCTCGGTCTTGAACTTAAGGATGCTACTCTTGATATGCTCGGCACAGCTAAGCAGGTCAAGGTAAATAAAGAGAACACAATCATTGTCGGCGGTAACGGCGAGAGCAGTGAGATTAAAGCCAGAATCAATCAGATTAAGTCGGCGATCGAAGTTTCTACGAGTGACTTCGACAAAGAGAAGCTTCAGGAAAGACTTGCAAAGCTTTCCGGCGGTGTTGCCGTTATCAAGGTCGGTGCTGCTACCGAAACAGAGATGAAAGAGAAGAAGCTCCGTATTGAGGACGCTCTCAACGCTACCAGAGCAGCCGTACAGGAGGGTATCGTAGCCGGTGGCGGTGTTGCCTATGTGGACTGCATACCTTTGGTTACAAAGCTTTTAAAGACTGCTGAGGGCGATGAGAAGACTGGTGTCAAGATCGTTATCAGAGCGTTAGAAGAGCCGGTAAGACAGATCGCGGAGAACGCAGGCTTTGAGGGCAGTGTCGTAGTCGAGCGTGTCAAGAAAGAAAAGGCAGGCGTAGGCTTTGACGCATACAACGAGAAGTTTACTGATATGATCGCAAGCGGTATCGTCGATCCGACAAAGGTTACACGCTGCGCAATCCAGAATGCAGCAAGCGTTGCAGCAATGATTCTGACAACTGAATCACTCGTTGCAGAGAAAAAGGAAGAGAACGCAGGCGCAAACGCTGCTGCGATGGGCGGCGGTATGGGCGGCGGAATGTATTAATACCCGAAGCTCAATAAGTAAATCATAAAAAATGGTGCTGTTGACGGTTTATGCTAAAACCGCAGCAGCACCATTGATTAATTTTTTCGTTTTGAATCAACTATTCGAGTTTTCGTACCGCTCTTTACATAGCGAAAGCTCCTTACATAAAACAGCGGCAAACTCTTCAAGCCCAGTTCGATCTATATCGGTAAATCGATTAAAAGACGGGCTGTCTATATCCAGAACACCTATGATTTCTGTGTTGATAAACAGTGGAATCACAATTTCTGAGTTTGATGAGGAGTCACAGGCGATATGACCGGGGAATTCATGCACATTACCGACAAGAATCGTCTTTTTAAGTTTAGCCGCCGTTCCGCATACACCTTTTCCGACTGGAATTTCTATACATGCAGGTCTGCCCTGAAAAGGTCCAAGAACCAGCTTATCTTTTTCTAACATATAGAATCCCGCCCAGTTAATATCATCGAGCGTATTGAAAATCAACGCTGACGCGTTTGAAAGGTTTGCAGTGAAGTGCGGTATCCTATTTATTAACGCATACAGTTTTGTATTAAGCTCATTGTAATCGGTCATATTCCGGCTCCTTTAAATTTTAAAAAAGTTACTTTAAAAGCCAATGGAAAATCGGGATTGTAAGAAATACGACCCATCCTGGATGCCAACTGCCGGCTAAATAGCCCATCAGAAAATATGTGGCGGTAATGATCATAAAAACAGGTATTTCACTCGTGCTGCGTTTTCTGATTGCGTTTATTATACCATGACCAATCGGAATTAAGAAGAATACTATCCACGCTGTATCCCACCAACCGAAATAAACGCCCATAAGAATATACGCAATAACAGTAATGATTCCGATTGGAATATCGGCCCATTTGGGTTTCAAACGGTTTACCTCGCAGCGAAATTCTTTTTTTATCTCATCCTTGAAATCTTTTCCGACATAAACACTCTCGCCGAATTTGTCCTGAACATGAATCCCGTCAAGACCGATATGTACGGTCTCATCATTGTCCTCTACATGGATTCCCTTAAAACTGATATGCACTGATTCGTCTTCGTCCTCAACATGAATGCCGTCTTTTCCGATGTTTACATAGCTCTTCTTTTTTGCGCTTTGGTTTTCATCGCTGCTTTGCTCAGTACTTTTGTTATCTTGTTCTTCCTGCGTATTTTCCTTGTTCTCTTCTTTAATATCCGGAGGATCGTTATTTATCAGATCGTCAAGAGAAACACCATATAGCTTTGCAAGGTTTATCAGGTTATCGGTATCGGGCGAAGCTTCTGCCCGTTCCCATTTTGATACCGCTTGTCTCGAAATTCCGAGCTTATCGGCAAGTTCCTCCTGTGAAAAGTTACTACGTTTACGATACTGATATAATCTGTTTGCAATTTCGGTATTCATAAAATCACCTTCTTTCACTATTCTATAAAACGGGTAGAAATCTGAAAAAGTTGAAACATATAGTTCTGTATTTTTCAGGTCTAAAGAACTCGGTTCTGTTACAATGATACATATGCTTACCTCCAAAATAGAATTCAATTACGTAATTCAGTATAATCGAAAATCCTTTATGCATGTATCATTATACGAGTCTAAGGTCGGTTGCTCTACCAATTGTAGTATTCAATTTGTCAACTAAAGGTTGCTTTTTCTAAAAAGAACCGCTAAAAAGCTGATTTTCAAGCCATTCTACAGACCACGGTATCCAGCGGGCAACATAAGGACGGTTATATTCGCCACTGCTCCAATCGGGTGTAGTCTCACGGTTTGCACGGGAAATTCCGTGCTTACCCTTTGGAAATATATGCAGCTCATAGCTTATAGAATGCGCGGATAAAGCCTTGGCAAAAAGCAGAGAATTTTCCACAGGTACTGTTTCGTCCTCCGCTGTATGCCAGATAAAACAGGGTACGGTTTTTTCGCTTACAAGCGTCTCAAGCGATGCAGCACGGGTTTCTTTTTCAGTTCTGTCGCTGCCGAGTAGATTATCAAAAGAATCGGAATGTGAGTAATCAAATCCGGTTATAACAGGATAACTGAGTATAGCGGCGTTTGGTCTGAACATAATGTTATCCTCCCCAAGCAACTCCGAGAGAATGGGAAGATGCCAGCATGTGGCAATATAACCGGCAAGATGTCCGCCTGCAGAAAAACCGATAACGGCTATTTTTTCGGAATCGATGTTGTATTGAGAGGAATATCTGCGAACATAAGCGATTGCCGCAGCCGCATCAAAAAGAGGCTTGTTTTTCTGTGCTCTTACACCCGTAATATATCTGACTACAAAGCAGTTATAACCCTCTGAAAAATAAGCACTTGCAATAGGCTCAGCCTCCCTGTCGGAGGTGAAGGTATATCCTCCGCCCGGGAACACAATCATTGCCGGACGGGGAGTCGCTGTCAGCTCAGGAGAAGATTTGTGAATATAGCATTCTATCGAAACGTCCATACAGCCTTCGTATATTTCCTTTTCATACAATCTTACCGTCTGCATCGCATTTTCTCCTCCATGGCTTTTTAATTAGTTTTAATCCAATAATAAAAACATAGAATAATCCGGCAAGCACCAGAATTATATTTCCCGTAATCGTATAGAGGGTTCTGTTTTGTATCGCAAAGACCTCGCAGTAAATAATATCCTCAACCAAAGGTGCAGTTTTTGAGATAATATCTCCTTTCGGAGTGATATAAGCCGAGATACCCGTATTAGCGGCTCTTATAATATAACGCCTGTTCTCAATCGCTCGTAACACCGAATGGTTGAGATGCTGGGCTATTCCGACTGAATCTCTAAACCAACTATCGTTTGTAACAACTGTCAGGAGTTCCGCTCCGTCGTTTACACTGTTCCTTGCAAGAACATCAAAAATAGAATCGAAGCATATCATCGAACCGTTTTTTATGCCATCTACTTTAAAAATTACCGTATCGTCTCCCTGAATAGTCGTAAAATCACCCAGATTGAGCTCCCCGACAAATGGCAAAACGCTCTCTAAAAATTCACGGTAGGGGATGTACTCTCCAAACGGGACAATATGCCGCTTGTCATACCTTTCGGAAACACTGCCGTCCGGATAAATCGCAAGTACCGAATTATAAGTGCCTTTACCATCTTCGGTATCCATAATAACTCCGGCTATTATTGTTATATCCTTGCTTAAGGCAACATCCGCAAGACTTTTATATATAAATCTAAAATCCTTTGGTATCGCACTCTCGGGCATAATGACGACCTGTGCACCGTTATCGGCGGCTTCTTCAGCCATTTTTATATATGTATCCCATATTTTATTTGTACTTTTTTCACCGCTCCATTTCTCCTCCATCGATGCGTTGCCCTGCAAAATCGCTGTTTGTATTTTATCCCCGGTCTTGACAGGTATATAATACAAAACTGCTCCCAAAACTATATTAGCGGTAATTATTGACAACCCGGCAAAAGCAAAAGTGCGTTTTTTGTCAATAACAGCGAACGCAAACAACATGCAAGAGCAAACCAATACAGCGGCGATAAAATAGGAACCAAACAGCGAAACTGACTGAATGGAATAAAGAAATCCGACCTGACTCAGTGCGGCTCTGCCCCAGGGGAAACCGAGAGTTCCGAGCGAAAAAACCCATTCGCTGAGAATCCATGCACAACCAAAGCCGATAACAGAAACAATTCTGCTTTTTGGAAGGAACTTTGTCAGGCTCATTATAGCGGAATGCAGCAGCGCATGGAAAAGCGGGATTCCGATACATGCCAGTATTATGATGATTTTTGCCTGAGAATCGGTGAAATTAAATCCCGGAAACGGATACAGTGTACTAAGCCATATGTAAAGAGTGAAAAAGAAACCAAACGAGAAAGAAAAAAAATATCCGAACCGCTTTTTTCGGTTTTCATTTTTTATTAAAATGATAAAAAAAGCCGTAAGCGAAACGTATGACAGAAAAAAAAGCTTTTCAAAATAACAGGGGAGTGCATATAACACTCCCGTAAAAAGGCACGCTAAAAACGGACTGAATCTCAGCCCTCTTAATTTTGCGGTAAAACTATTCAAATCGAGGCAATCATCGCTCTTACAGCGTCGACTGCCGTTTTAAATGCCTCAAAAGGCGATGAAAAGCTGTACTTGTGTTTGATATCGTCAACCTTAGAGAGTGACGAAAGCCCTGTAAACATAATAAGATGAGGTTCTATGGTCAGAATAACATCCTCGTCGGGACGGTCCCTTCTGAGTGCGGCAAGTGTCTTTTTGATAGGGGAGATACCCTTTCCCGGCGGGACAATAATTCCGTTAGCATCCGCGTCCTTTATATGCATATAATCTATATATTCGTGCAAGAGCTCGTATGCATTAGAGCCATCTATTCCGCAGAACTCAAAATTTCCGGGATCGAGCACTATGCGAAGTCTTCCATTGAAGTGCTTTACAAGCTTTAACTCTCTTTCGGGAGAGCAACCGTAAATATCCTTCTCATTTTCATGGCATAACACAAAGCTTCTTTTTTCCGCCATTTCAAGTAGTTCACCGATCATGCAAAAAACTTTTGCTTCAAATTCCGAGTCGCTTATACCTTCTGCCGGATAAAAGCTGAACATGCGGATTCTTTTACATCCGAGAAAATCACCGATATCCATAACTTTCAAAAATAGCTTTTTATGTGCTTCAAAGTCGCCGTCAACGGCGATTTTTCCGATTGGAGATCCGAGTGCAGAAATTGTAATGTTATTATCTTCAAGCTTTTTTCTAACAGTATAAAGCTCATTCTCCGTCAAATCGACAAAACTTTTTCCGTCAACGCCTCTGAGCTCGATCATGCCGATAGAAAGCTTTTTCAAAGCGTTTAATTGAACATCGAAATTTGCGTCTATCTCGTCTGCAAAAGCAGATAAAATGAATTCTCCCATATATCCTCCATTTCCTGTAAGTTAAATACAATTATAAATAATATCTATCGGTCATTGAGTCGGACCGACATTAAAGTCCTCCCCTACAACCTTTCCGGCTTCAAAATAGCCCACATAAGGCTTTCCTGTTCCGGCAAAAACATATCTGCCCATTTCGCCATGCACAAAACTGCCGTCAGCTTTTGTTTCAAAACTTCCGTCGGATTTAAGAATCCGGGTGTCTATAAGATTATTTACAAAGCTGCCCGTGTAGCTCTCTTTAATATCTTCCTCTCCCGCCCAGATATAGGTTCCCTTTCCGTGTCTTTTATCATCAACGAACTGACCGTCGAAGTAATCACCGTTTGCATAGGTCATTTTACCGTAGCCGTTTTTAACATCCTCATCGAATGTTCCTTCATATCTTGCACCCGAGGCCCATGTATAAACACCATAACCGCTTCGCATACCATTGACAAAATTTCCATCATAGATCGAGCCACCTCTAAAAGTCATCAGACCTTTTCCGCTCATCTTTCCGTCAAGCAACGAGCCCTCGTAGCGGTCACCGTTGGAATAAGTATAAACACCTGAGCCTGTCATTTCATCGGCTGTGAAATCCCCGACATAGATATCTCCGGTCGCAGAATACTGCATCGTTCCCTTACCGTCCCTGTAAACACCGTCAATACCCCCTGTATACAGGTCCCCATTTTCATAGGTAATGGATGAGTTTATAAAATCAAGCCTTGCTTTCATCCCGTTAGGATACTTTAACAGTCCTATTATGGGCTGTCCGCTTTCTGCTTTGCCAAGAAATTTTATTCCCTTTTCGGTTGAAATATAACGGTATCCGAGCAAAAGGAAAACCAAAACGGTGATAACGACCAATATAATCGCCGTTACAAGAATAACAACCGCAGGTCTTGCCCTGCGTTTTTTTGCATGCATGAATAATCACTCCTTCTCAGGATGAAAAATAATCAGTTGTCTTATTGTCCTATTATATTCTGAATAGCGGAGATGAATCTTTGAATGACACTCGGGAAAAAATATGCGCATATCAATGCTGTCGCTCCGAGAACGAGCAGTAATACCAAAAGTATATAAATAGTGATTCCGTCGTTTCTGTATTTTGTTCCGGCTTTTTTAAGATCTTCGGGATTGATATAGAACAACCCGTTACCATCGGTACGCACAGTCTGTGAGAAAGAGCTGTTCTTTTTTAAAGCGCGTTCAACTGAACTGTTCATTTTGTAATCGATCTGTTCAAGCGAAATGGCAGTTTCAGGAGAACAAGCGTCTATTTCGATGAGTTTTCTGACAAGCTTTCCGAGAACAACTTTTGTATAAAAAGTATAAATCGTTGCGACCGCAACGCCGATTAAAAACGCCCAGATAACAAATTCAATTGTCATATTATAACCGTACCTTTCCGTGACTAGCGTCACAAACGGAGTTTTAACGCTTAATGACTATCTGATTATATTCGTTCCCATATAAGGTATCAACGCATCTGGCACTCTTATGCTTCCGTCAGCATTCTGGAAGTTTTCCATAATGGCAGCGACTGTTCTGCCTACTGCAAGCCCGGATCCGTTTAGAGTATGAACAAAAGCCGCTTTGTCTTTTACATCCGACTTATAACGTATACCTGCTCTGCGTGCCTGATAATCAGTAAAGCAGGAACAGGAGGAAATCTCCACATATTTATTATATGAGGGCATCCAGACCTCGATATCATAGGTTTTTGCAGAAGAAAAGCCCATGTCACCGGTACATAACAGTACGACCCGGTAGGGGAGACATAATCCCTCAAGAGCATCGCAAGCATCATTGGTGAGCTTTTCAAGCTCGCCAAAAGAGGTATCCGGATCGCAAAACTTTACAAGCTCGACTTTATTGAACTGGTGCTGCCTGATGAGACCACGCTGGTCGCGTCCCGCGCTGCCCGCCTCTGCCCTGAAGCAGGCGGAATAAGCGCAGTACTTAATCGGCAGATCACTCTTTCTCAGAATCTCGCCGCGATGCATATTAGTAACAGGAACCTCTGCTGTGGGGATAAGAAAATAATCGTTGTATGCGACTTTAAAAGCGTCATCCTCAAACTTCGGGAGCTGACCTGTACCTCTCATCGAATCGCGGTTCACCATATATGGCGGTAAAACCTCAGTATAGCCTTTTGACGTATGGGTATCAAGGTAATAGTTTATAACAGCGCGCTCAAGTCTGGCGCCGAGTCCTTTATAAAAATGAAAACGGGCACCGGTAACCTTAGCAGCAGTCTCAGGATCAAGAATTCCCAAATCCCTGCCTAAGTCCCAATGTGTTTTCGGTTCAAAGGTAAATACCGTCGGAGTGCCGTATTTTTTTATCTCCAAATTATCTTCGGAATCTTTTCCTAAAGGAACCGATTCCGAAGATAATTTGGAGATAAAAAAATAC
>ENA-UOOK01005242-UOOK01005242.1-fermentation-metagenome-genome-assembly--contig:-NODE-5242-length-13152-cov-4.017638_pt1 | contig 13152 bp, 9 predicted proteins | sample MGYA00245777_ERZ724023 | MGnify/ENA primary metagenome ERZ724023 (study PRJEB28704, sample SAMN03018312) | fermentation metagenome | biome: anthropogenic terrestrial biome; feature: soil; material... | reverse complement strand
AAAGTATCTTACTTCGGTAAGAATCGAGCATGCCAAAACCCTGCTGAGCCGAAGCGAGTATTCTATTAATTCCATAGGGGAGCGTGTCGGATACCCGGATTATTTTTACTTTGCCAAGGTGTTTAAAAAATACACGGGCGAAACTCCTGGTGCGTTCAGACGCAGTAATCAGGTTTTATAAGAAAAAGCACCATGTTTTAACATGGCGCTTTTTCATTTGTTTGTTATTTTCAGATTTCCAGCGCCGCAGGTTTTTGGGCAGGCCCTTCACCGGGGCTGGCAAAGCCTGTTTTCAAAAGCAATATCGGAAAGGAATGCGCTGCGGTAGCCGTGGCCGACACACCACTGCACAGTCCGGAAAATTCTTTCCTTATAATCCGGCTGATAGCCAATGTAATCTTTATAAAAATACTGCTCGTGAATCAGAAGATACATGAATGCATGATCTTCTCCGTGGTACAGACGTTCCATATACCCGTCGATTCCGTTCAGCTCCACCTCGTTGATGATAATGTCATCCTTGACAAAAATAATGTCTTCCTTGTTGTCCACCCAGAAATCGCGGCTGTGTGCGTGGGCAGTCTGTTCCTGGTTGAGATAATAGGATACGTAGGGCTCTCCGTTTTCATCAAACAGAAAATACCCGTCAATAATTTTATATCCCAGCGCCCGAAAGGCCCTCGTGGCATACAGATTGGAATCGGCCCAATGCTGGGAGGTGACGTTTGACAAAACCTCCGAGCCTGCAAAGCGGCGGATTTCCCGCTCCACTTCTTTTCCCTCCTGAAAAGTCTGAGCATAAGAAGCGTGCTTGTAGGGGCTGTCGGGAAATTCGGCACGGGAATGAAAGGTGAATTTCAGCCAATCGGCATTCTTAATAAATTCCTGCTTATATTTATCGGGAAACATGGAAAGGTTGAAGGAACCGTCCTGATTTTCGTAAAATAAATGCATGTGCACCTTGGTCTGATAAGTATCGTGCAGTTCTTTGTAGACAGCGAGGAAAGGGTCTTCAAAAATGGAGTGGTAGTGTTCCTGATTTTTATAGAGATTCTCAAAGCACCAAATCACATCATCAACACCAAGGCGGTAAGTTTTATAGCCGTTTTCGAACCAGTAGATATAGATGGTTTGGCTTTCACCGGAATTGCTGTCTACAGCTTCAACGGCATTGCGGTAACCATCCAGCCTGATTTCAGCCGTATAAATCCCGGAAGGGTTTTCCCGTGTCAAAATCCCGTTGATAAGTATTTTTTTGCCGGCATCTGCCCGCAAGACGGCAGAAGTTGTCAGACTTTTGCCGTCGGGTGTGCCGTCGGCAAAGGAAAACAAAACATCGCCGTCTATTGGTTTTTCAAATTGCAGGGCCATCTAAACCAATCCTCCGTAATCAAAAAAATCAGTCCACTCATTCTATCATTCTGTAAGTTTTAAACTTTGCGCTTTGTACTCATTCCTTAGTTTTTTATACAAAGATGAGAAACACCCGTTGAAATGGACAGCAGCAGAAAGTATGATAGGGGATAACAAAGGACAGACAGCAGTCTTCACATATGACTTTGCAAAGGAAGGGAAAGCCCATGATTATTGATATGCATGCTCATCTCTGGGAAAGCGAAGCGGGGAAGTGCAAATCCGACATACTGGGTGTATGTCACCAGTTTAACGTTTCCAGGGTAATGGTGTCAAGCCTTGGCGGCTATTATCCCGACGAGGATGAAATCGATCGCATGAACCGCCTTACCTATGAATTTATGAAGGAGCAGCCCGGCCTGGTCGAAGGCTATAGTTATTTAAATCCCCGGCACAGAAGTGCTGTTGACCGCTTAAGGCACTGCATTGAGGACTATGAAATGTGCGGCGTAAAGCTGTGGGTCGCCACTTTTTGCGATGATCTGCTGGTAAACCCCGTTATGGAGCAGGCCATAAAGTATAATATCCCGGTTTTAATCCATGCCTTTCATAAAGCGGTTGACCAGCTGGAGTTTGAATCGCTGGGGCAGAATGTGGCCAATATTGCAGGCCGTTATCCGGAAGCGAAAATCATCATGGCACATCTGGGAGCGAATTGTCTGCGGGAGCTCCGCCCTATTATAAACTGCCTCAATGTGTCGGTAGATTTTTCCGGTTCCATATCCCGCTGCGACGATGTCCTTTATGCGAAAAAGCTGTTGGGAGCAGACCGGATTCTCTTCGGAAGCGACATGCCTGGTCTTAGCTTCCTTGTCAGCTACGGGCAGATTCTGGAAGCGGATTTGACCGGAGAGGAACGGGATAAAATTCTGTATAAAAACACCTTGAAGCTGTTTGAGAGGAGTTAAAAGCATGCAAAGGACAGATATAAATTGTTTTTTGGGAAACTGGCCGTTTCGGAAGCTTTATCACAGCAGCTTAAAAAACCTGCAGGACGTTCACGCCAAGAATGGGATTACCTGCGGCGCGGTGTCATCCCTGAACAGCATTTTTTATAACGATCCCATGGAAGCAGAGGAGGAACTTTATGAAAGTCTGAGGGGCTCCCCTTATAAGCATATTCTTACCGTTAACCCTGCTCTTCCCGCCGCAGCCCAGAACATTGCCGAAGGAGTGGAGAAATATCATATCTCCGGCGTAAGAATTTATCCCGGTTATCATGCCTTTTGTCTGGATGATCCCTGTATGAAGGAACTGCATACTGTTTTAGCACAGTTCAGGCTTCCGCTTTACGTGACAGTCCGCGTGGAGGATGAACGTTTAAATTATATGATTACCCCCCGCAAAATCTCCGATGGGGAAGTAAGAGCCCTGCCGGATATTATGCCGGATACCAGAATCCTGCTTACCGGTCTTATGACTCATGAGGCGATACAGCTGAAAGAACTTTTAAACGGCGATCCCGATATTTATGCGGAGACCTCCTATTTCAAGGCACCCACCGGGTGCATGGAAGCGGCTCTCGAAAGCATACGGGAAGACAAGCTGATTTTTGGCTCGGCCTATCCGCTGCTTTGCTTCAAAAGTGCTCTGCTGCAGGTTGAAGCCGCCAAAATAGCGGAGGATGTGAAAGACAGAATTTTAGCGTCAAATGCGAGGAATTTCCTATCCCGACAGTGTTAAAATCTTATTCTGGAAAAATAGACACTGCAATAAAAAGCGAGCCGAATAATCGGCTCGCTTTTTATTGCAGTAAAGGAAAGACAAAATTCAGTTGTTTTCATCCAAATCAGCGCCGGTGCCATTTTCAGAGGCACCCTCCTTTTTTTTACGGTTTACCGACCGATACTGAGTCGGCGATACTCCTACTATGGTTTTAAAAGTACGGTTAAAATGATTAATATTGTTAAAACCGGAATCATAACAGATGTCCACTACCCGGTGCTCTGTTGTCTTCAGCAAGTCCATTGCCCTTTTGATACGCAGCGTGTGCAGATATTCCACAAAGGTTTTATTGGTAAGCGTCTTAAAAAGATAGCTGAAATAGGACTGAGAAAGCAAAGCGCAGCGGGCGGCCTCTTCAATGGAAATCGGTTCGTCAAAATGCTCGTTAGTATATTTGATCGCTTTCATCACGGCATCGCGGTGATAATTGAACATCTGCATTTCAGGGGTATTCTTCATATCCTCGTGAAAAGCACGTCCCACAATTACCAGAAGCTTCAGCAAGTCTGCTTTCAGCGCCATAAGATAGCTGTCTTCCTTTCGGGAATATTCGTCATAGATTTCGCTGAGCAATCCCTCTGCCTGAAGCTGGTTTTTGCCGGTCAGGTTCAGACGGGGACGGACATTGCATTCGCTGACCAGAAAAGGTTCAATATATGAAAAGTCAAATACAGAATGGCCATCTTCCATGGCATGATAGGAATTCAGTTCCTTTCCAAAAACAAACTCAGGAGCAAATTCCAGCTCGATAATTTCAAAATCGCTTTTGGGGATAGGGATCATTTGGTGGGGAACAAAGGGCGGGATAACAAAAATATCCCCTTTTACCAGATCGTAGTGTGCATTGTTTATCCGGTGGGTAAGCCTTCCCCGGGCAATATAGTTGATTTGTATGGCCTTGTGCCGATGCAAAGGAGAAAGCGTATTGGAGCCTGTGTATTTCCCAATGTAAATGGGCAGTTCATAGTTATGCTTATCACCAATGGAGTAAATTTCAATGTTTTCATATTCCTTCCTGTCCAGATCACTTATTTTCACAGAATCCGCCAACTCCTTTTTTAAAAATTCTCATGATTATTTTGTGTCAAGTATACACAGCCGCTGAGGGAATGTCAATGAAATGCAGCGGGACATATAAACATATTTTCTTATAATGCTGCTGTTCAAACGCAGCTCCGTTGTCAGGCGGACACGGTATTCGCTATCTTGCGCCGGGATGGTACGCTTTCTTGACTCTGCAATATATGTCTTTAAAAAATTTCATATAGCAGGCTGATCGTTTTGCATGTTGGTTTATAAAAATATTTTAGGCTTTTTATATAAACTTTATCAAAAGAGAAAGAAATATAACAAATTTACATATAGATATAAGCATTTTTCATACACAAATTGTTCATCGAATGTTAGTATTAAATAAAAAAGCGGGATGCAATTACAAGGGGGCCAATGAAGTGAGCACACTTACTAAACAAACTAAGGGGGATTCCGTATTGCCGGGACGCAGTATAAATCGTAAAAACACTTTAGGCAAGAAGATTTGGCAGAACAAATATATGTATTTGCTGTTTCTGCCCATGTTAATCTATTTGCTGGTTTTTTGTTATTATCCTATGTATGGTGTTATTCTGGCGTTTAAGGACTTCAATTATGCCAAAGGCATCATCGCCAGTCCTTGGGCGAAGGAATATGGAATGAACAATTTTATAAAGCTATTCAGAAACCCCCGTTTTTTTGCGGCACTAAAGAATACGCTTATTATCAGTACCGGACGTATTATTTTTGAATTTCCCTTTCCCGTCATTCTTGCTCTTTTGATTAATGAGATCCGCTCTTCAAAATTTAAGAGAATTACTCAGACAGTCTATACTTTTCCCCATTTTATTTCCTGGATTATCGTTTACGGCTTGTTTTTTAATATTTTTTCCAGCGATGGCATATTCAATCAGTTAATTGCTTTAATGGGATTCGAAAGAACCAGCCTGCTGTCTAATCCGGATACTTTCAGACCGTTATTATATATCAGCGACAACTGGAAAGAGATGGGGTGGAGCGCCATTATTTATCTCGCTTCCATTACCGGGATCAGCCCGGAGCTTTATGAAGCGGCAAGAATTGACGGCGCCAGCAGAAGGCAGCTGGTGTGGCATATCACCTTTCCCTGCATAGGCGGGACCATTGCCATCATGTTTGTTTTAACAGTGGCGAACTTAATGAACGCCGGTTTCGATCAGATTTTCAACATGTATAATGCCGCCGTTTATGAAGTAAGCGATATTATCGATACGTTGATTTACAGAATGACCTTTAAGGATCCAAACAGTGCCGGATTTGGCTATACAACAGCAATGGGCCTGTTTAAATCGGTGATCAATTTTGCTTTGCTGATCGTCGCCAACGGGATTGTGAAAAAATCCACCGGAAAAGGCATTTATTAAGAGAGGAGAACATTAAAATGACTGGCATTAAAAAAAGCAAATACAACCATCCAACCGGATTTGATGTTTTCCTGTACATCTTCATGGCATTGCTTGCTCTGATAACGGCGTTTCCGTTTTACTATATGGTGATTGTTTCCTTTTCCAACTATACCGCCCTGCATTCGCAGGCCCTTTATATTTGGCCTACCGTTTTTGATACTTCTTCCTACCGGCTTGTGTTTACCAATAATTCTTTCTGGAGCTCCGTTAACACCACACTGTTTATTACGATTATCGGAACGGTGCTGGGCGTTCTCTTTTCGGTAGCCGCAGCTTACCCGCTTTCCAAAAAGGAAATTCCCGGGAATAAACTGATGTTTAACATCATGATCTTCACGATGTTTTTTAGCGGCGGTATGATTCCCGGATATCTGGTTGTTCAGCAGCTTGGTTTAGGCGACAGCGTATGGTCTATGATTCTGCCATGTTTGTTAGGCCCTTTTAATATTATCCTGATTAAAAATTACATGGAGGATTTGCCGGCGAGCATAGAGGAGTCCGCTAAAATAGACGGCGCAAACGATATGACGATCCTGTTCAAAATCGTTCTGCCCATGTCAACTCCCATTATTGCAACGATTGCCCTGTTTTTCGCGGTAAGCTACTGGAACTCTTACTATTTGGGAATGCTTCATATTATTTCAAAAACAAAATATCCGCTGCAGTTGCTCCTGAGAGAAATTTTACTGGATACCACCACTTCGATGACCGGTATGGGAGCCGCTTTGGCCGCGGAGAACAAAAAGGTTTACTCTCAGGCGCTGCAGATGGCTACTGTCACGATTGCTACTATTCCTATCCTCGTGGTTTACCCGTTTGTTCAAAAATACTTTACCAAAGGCATTATGCTGGGCGGCGTTAAAGGGTAAGGCACCGCCTGCTTTTAGCGAAGTAGTAGGCTATGACGGTCAAGTATATATTTCCGTTGCGCCAATTCAATAAAGCTTTAGAAAAACTACATAATAAGTTTGGTGCTAATGGATTTATATCAAAATATAAGGAGGATTTTTATGAAAAGTACGTCCAAAAAGGTTTTGGCAATGTTGCTTGCTCTGGTAATGTGTGCGTCTTTGGCAGCCTGTAACGGTTCTTCCGGCTCGCAGACGTCTTCTGTGGCTTCGTCAGGCCAGACGGGGTCTGCCGATGCGGACCCTTATGCTGAGCATATGTCTCTCAGCATCGCTGTTTGGGGTATTGGCGATATGATTACCGATCCCGGTACCGACGCCGTCCTGAAAACCATCTATGACAAGTTCAATATCGAAATTGAGCCCTTCCCGGTAACTTGGGGCGATTATACTGAAAAAATCAAGCTGTGGGCCGCGTCCAACAAACTCCCCGATATGACAGCTTACGAAGCCGGCTTTACAACCATGTTTGACGACTGGACCTCTCAGGGCGTTGTAAGAGCGCTTCCCAGCGACCTGAGCAAATATCCCAATGTGGCGAAACAGGTGTATTCCGATTATGGCTTTAACGTTAATAAGGTTTATGATAAGGATGAAAGCGCAACCTTTTACGCCGTTCCCAGACCTCAGGCTGTTGATGAGACAGAGCTGATGCTTTCTAACGGCGTAGCGATCAGAAAAGACTGGATGACTGCTGTCGGCGTCACCGAGGTTCCCGATACCGTTGACGAGCTTATTGATTTGCTCAAAAAATTCCAGACTGAAGATCCGGACGGCAATGGTATTAATGATACCGTCGGTCTGACCGGTTACACCTATGGCTGGATGACCGTCCTGTTCCAGAGGGAATGCCCTGAGGCCAGTAATGGTTTCCGGTGGATGTATGCCGATGATGGCAGCCTGGTTCCTTCCTGGGAAACTGAGGATTTCTACAATGCCATGTCCGATTTGAAAAAAATCTATGACGCCGGCGTAATGGATCCCGACTACATCATCCTCAAAGGTGAAGAAGGAAGAGATAAGTTTGTTACCGGTAAAGCCGGCGCATATGCACACGGCGGCCCTCAGTTGGGCGCTGCTCAGATCCTTGAGCAAAAATTTGCGGAAACTTATCCCGATAAGTCTTATGATGAACTCGTAACCTATCTCCCCCTGTTTGCAAATGATGAAGGCAAAATCGAATATGTCGCCGACCAGACCTGCTGGTCCGAAACCTACCTGGGCTCCGGCGTTTCCGATGAAAAGGCCGAAAGATGTATGGCTTTACTGGATTACGTTCTGAGCGACGAAGGCTATAATCTTCTTGCGCTGGGTTTTGAAGGAGATGATTACACCACAGCAAGTGATGGAACCATTACCTTGATCGAGCAGAAGGATTCTTCCGGCAATGTAATCACTCAGGCACAGAAATATCCTTCATCCGGCTTACAGACCCTTGGCAACTGGACCGGGTTCCGCTCTCTTTCCAGCCCCATTTATTCCACTGTGCTGAAAAATATGAGAAATGAATACGTGGACGCAGAAATTGCGAACGGCGCCAAAGCGGTAGACCGTCCCGATACCTCCGGTTTGGTGCTGACTGACTCCAGTGAGTACGATACTCTGGACTTCCAGCAGTTCTGCAGTAAGATCATGACCTCCAGCGATATGAGAGCCACTTGGGAGGCTTTGGTTCAGCAAAACCTTGATGCCGGATATGATCAGGTTATTGCCGAAATGAATCAGCTGTGGGATGAATCCGGACGCGGTAAATAAGGAACGGCTTTTTTAGAAACGTCACTCTTTTTAAAACATGAAAAAAGGCGGCTTACGTTTTATGCAAGCCGCCTTTTTATGTCGGGCTGCACGGTGTTGTTCAGAAGATAACGGATAAGACGATAGGATTACAAAGTTTACTGCTAGAACAGGATAGCATAATGTTATAATACTGAGTAATGTAAAGGAGGGCTGTTTTATGACTTTTGACTTTAAAGGCGACGTTGCCAGCCTTTTGCCGGGGATCCGGGAGTTTTGCAGCGAATATCATTTTTGTCTGGGAGAAGGAGGACTTTCCGTAGAGGTGGTACGGGAACCGAAATCCCCCATCAGGGTGGCAATGTCCGGGCAAAAAGCAAACATCACCTATGATGAAAAAATCCACTTTTTCAGGGCGCTTGGCTTGCTTCTGGAGCAGCTGGCCGATGGAAAAACCGAATTTTCCATTACGGAAAAACCTCAGTTTACCATGAACGGCCCTATGTTTGACGTTTCCCAGGGAAATGCCGTTTTGAATAAAAAAAGTATGAAGAACATCCTTCGCCGCATGGCCCTCATGGGGCTGAACATGCTGATGATGTATTGCGAGGACAGCTATGATGTAAAAAAGCAGCCCTATTTCGGCTATATGCGCGCCCGGTATTCCGAGGAAGAACTGCGGGAATGCGACGAATACGCCGGTCTGTTCGGCATTGAGATGATTCCCTGCATTCAGACCCTTGCTCATCTGATCGATGTGCTGAAATGGAAGGAATTCAGCGGCATCAAAGAGGATTACGAAACCCTTTTGGTCGGATGCGATAAAACCTATCAGTTTATTGAGGATTTGATTCGTTCGGCGGTAAAACCGTTTAAGACGAAAAAAATCCATATCGGAATGGACGAGGCCTGGCACTTGGGGCTTGGGACATATCTGAGTCTTCATGGCCTGGTCCCCAGCGGCGAAATCATGAAGGAGCATCTGGCCAGAGTTATGGAAATTGTCCGCCGATTAGGCCTTGAACCCATGATGTGGAGCGACATGTTTTTTAAGGCTTATGCAGAAGGGGATTACTACGATAAAAACGTTCGGATCCCTGAAAGTGCGAAAAGCATGGTGCCTAATGATGCCACGCTGGTTTATTGGGACTATTATCATTTTGACGAAGAGTTTTATTCCGATTTTATTGATAAGCATCGCGTATTTGGAGAGCCCGTATTTGCCGGGGGAATCTGGACCTGGACGGGTTTTGCAGCCAACTGGGGCATGACCTTTAAAACGACTAATCCTGCCCTGATGGCGTGCAAAAAGAAGGGAATTAAACGGGTAATGGTGACTATCTGGGGAGATAACGGCACGGAATGCAATGCTTTTGCCAACCTTCTGGGCCTTTCTTTGTTTGCCGAGCACGGCTACTCCTTTGATCTGGATGAGGAAAAGTTCAAAAAGCGCTTTGAATTCTGTACCGGGGCAAAATTTGACGACTTTTATAATATGAAGTATCTGGATGAGGTACCCGGAAGCAATGCCGAAAACCTGGACCAGTTTAATCCATCAAAATATCTGATGTGGCAGGATATTCTGACCGGTCTGTTTGATAAAAACATTGACGGCCTGCCGCTCGACAGCCACTATGCCGTGCTGGCAAAAAAATTCGAAGCCGCAGCGGGCAATAACGGTGATTATAACGATTTGTTCCGGTTTAATTACCATGTGGCGGATGTGCTTTCCGTGAAATCTGAGCTGGGCTTAAGAATCACCCGGGCATACAAGTCAGGCAACAGAGCCGAATTAAAGGAGTATGTCGAGGCAGTGCTTCCCGGACTGGTGCAGAAGGTCCGGAATTTGAGAAAATGCCACATGAGAAATTGGTTTTCCATGTACAAAACCTTGGGCTGGGATGTTATGGATATGCGTTATGGTTCCCTGCTGATCCGGATTGAAAGCGCGATCGAGGAGATTACGGCCTACCTGAACGGCCAAATGGACAAGCTGGAGGAATTGGAAGAAGAAAGACTGTATTACAACAGCACCAGAGGGCTGATCGCTTATGCCAACTACTACGGAAAAATCGTTTCTCCAAGCCGTATTGCACCTGAGGCATAGCTTGTACAGAAAATTTTGTTTTTAATATGCAGCTTCATGCGGCTTTTATCCTATGCTTTTGGTATAAAAAAACAGGGGGATAATCGCAACATATTGATCATACCAAACAGGCTATTCTCCAAAGGTGGCCTGTTTGGTATGATCTTTTAAACGGAAAACTCAAACTCTGCCAGAACAGGCTGACGATACTCCTTAAGCGTTACGTCATACGTTTTTTTTAAACAAGCGGATAAATCCGCGCACATCACTGGATCCAACCTGCATTCCTAACTCGTTAATGGAGAGACCTGAATTTTTTAAGGAGGAGAATGGCTTTTTCCAGCCGCAGCTCCGAAATGTATTGCGTCATGGTCAGGCCGCTTTCCTGTTTAAAAAGCCGGGATAAATATTTTACATTGCTGTTTCCATGGGCGGAGACAAGATTGAAAAAGAGGCGAATGAGGTATATAATCAAAGCAAGAATAGAACTTGATAGAACATGCAGGCAAGACATGAACTTGCTGTCTTGCCTGCAAAACATATGAACGAAGAGGAGAATGATATGAAAAAGCAGCCCAACATACTTTTTATCTTTTCCGATCAGCAGAGGTGGGATACCGTCAGTTGCTATGGCGAACCTCTGGGAACCCATTTTCATCTTACGCCGAATCTGGACGGTCTGGCGGCGGAGGGAACCCGTTTCGACAGCGCGATCACCTGTCAGCCGGTGTGCGGCCCCGCGCGTGCGTGCATTCAGACAGGAAAGTACCCTACCGCAATTAACTGTGTGGTGAATGACCGGATGATGCCTCTTAATGAAAAGGGGATTGCCTCCTACTTCAACGAAGCCGGCTACGAAACAGCATATGTGGGGAAATGGCACCTTGCTTCCCACCGGTCTTTCTATCCCGGCCCCGGCAGCGTGGACTATAAAACCACGGCGATTCCTCCTGCTTACCGGGGTGGCTATCAGAACTTCTGGATTGCGGCGGACGTGCTGGAATTCACTTCTCACGGCTATGGCGGTTACATGTATGATGGGGACGGAAACAAGCGGAAATTTACAGGCTACCGGGCGGACGCCACTGCGGATTTTGCTTTGGAGTATCTGCAACGGCCAAGGGAGAAGCCGTTTTTTCTGTTTATTTCCTTTATAGAACCTCATCAGCAAAATGACAGAAACTGCTTTGAAGGACCGAGAGGCAGCAAGCAGAAATATGCGGATTACCCTGTTCCGGGGGATCTTGCGGGGACCGACGGCGACTGGAAACAGCAGCTTCCCGGTTACCTGGGACAATGCGCCAGCCTGGATAAAAATGTGGGGCGCCTGATTCAGGAGCTGAAACGGCAGGGAATCTATGAGGATACTATTATTTTTTATACTGCCGATCATGGCTGCCATTTCCGTACCAGAAACGGGGAATACAAGCGTTCCTGTCAGGATAACAGTCTGCATGTCCCGTTTATCGCCAGGGGCGGAGTGTTTGACGGCGGACATGTTGTTGGGCAACTGACCAGCTTGATTGACATTGCTCCGACTCTGCTTGACGCAGCGGGAATCCCGGTTCCTGGTTATATGTCCGGCGTTCCCATGGAAAAGCTGCTGGAAAACCCGGGAAGGCCTATCCACGAAGAAGTGTTTGTGCAGATCAGCGAAAGCTGCGTGGGGCGGGCAATCCGCACTCCCCAGTGGACCTACTGCGTGGAAGCGCCGGAAGGCACCGATCCGAGTCTTCCCGATTCGGACTTGTATATTGAAAAATACCTCTATTATCTTCCCGATGATAAATTTCAGAGAAACAATTTGATCAGAGATTCCGCATACGGGGAAATACGCAGCTGTCTGCGGCAGGTCCTGCTGCGCCATGTTGAAAAGGAAGAAGGCAAAAAGCCTTTCATCTTGGAGCACGGTGCCAAAGAAAGCATGGAAAAATGAAGGAAACCGGAAGAGCACGCTAAAAAGGCTCTGCCGGTTTGTCCAGATAAAACAAAAGGGCAGCCGGGATACCGACCGCCCTTTACCTTTAAAAATGAATTATTTTGCTTCGGAAACCGCCACGGCACAAGCCACAGTGGCCCCGACCATGGGATTGTTGCCCATTCCGATCAGGCCCATCATTTCCACATGGGCGGGAACGGAGGAGGAACCGGCAAACTGAGCGTCGCCGTGCATGCGGCCCATGGAATCGGTCAGACCGTAGGAAGCAGGGCCTGCCGCCATGTTGTCTGGGTGCAGGGTGCGTCCGGTGCCGCCGCCGGAAGCGACGGAGAAATACGGGCGGTTGTTTTCATTACACCATTTTTTATAGGTACCGGCTACCAAGTGCTGGAACCGCACAGGGTTGGTAGAGTTACCGGTAATGGAGACATCAACGCCTTCATCACGCATGATTGCAACGCCTTCCTGTACGTCGTTTGCACCATAGCATTTGATTGCTGCGCGGTCACCGGTGGAGTACGGTACTGTCTCGACAATATTCAGTTTATCATGATAAAAGTCATAGTCAGTCTTAACATAAGTAAAACCGTTAATGCGAGAAATAATGTAAGCAGCATCTTTTCCCAGACCGTTCAAAATGACACGGAGCGGCTTTTTACGGGCAAGGTTTCCCGTACGGGCGATGCCAATGGCACCTTCTGCTGCAGCGAAGCTTTCATGGCCGGCAAGAAATGCAAAGCACTGTGTCTCATCACGCAGTAAACGTGCACCCAGATTGCCGTGGCCAAGTCCCACTTTCCTGTGTTCAGCAACAGAACCCGGAATACAGAATGCCTGCAGGCCAACACCGATTTTTTCGCTGGCTTCTGG
>ENA-UOOK01005241-UOOK01005241.1-fermentation-metagenome-genome-assembly--contig:-NODE-5241-length-13153-cov-15.631165_pt1 | contig 13153 bp, 11 predicted proteins | sample MGYA00245777_ERZ724023 | MGnify/ENA primary metagenome ERZ724023 (study PRJEB28704, sample SAMN03018312) | fermentation metagenome | biome: anthropogenic terrestrial biome; feature: soil... | reverse complement strand
CCATAAAAAAAGCAATTCACTTATTTTCCGGATTCGTATGGAAATTATGGAGCATACTGTTATATGTAAAAAATTTTTATGAAACAGTCATTATTTTAAAGACCGCGAAAGTTCTGCAAGCTCTTTTCATAACCTCGTCAACATCCCTCCCTAAATAATACGGTTCAGATGACCTTTTCCGGATTTCCGCCTTGAAAGCGGAGCGAATAATTTTTCTACTCCCGCCTTCCTTCTTTTAGAATATAAAACCAGAAAACAAAACGGCCGGATTATCCGCGCCGTTTCATTCATACCAGTCAAGTAAAGTGAAGTTAATATAACAAAAATCTAATTTCTTCGTTCTCCGGCCAAAAATGGAAAATCATTTCTTTTTATTGATTAAAAAATATGTTATACTGTCAATACTGAAAGCGAGGTGATAGGATGCCACGCGGCAAAAAAGAACCGCCCTCGAAATAATCGAGGAGCAGCTGTCAAAAGTTGAGTCTGACCTTGAAAAGGCTCAGGCAAAGGTCAAGGAACTGCAGGCCAAGAAAAGCAAGCTTGAAGACCGAAAAGAAAAGCAGGAGCTAAGCGAACTGTACTCCCGAATTAAAGCGAGCGGAAAATCAGTCGATGAAGTCCTGCAGGACTTTGAAGATCAATAATAGAACTTTTAAATTCTGATGAAAAAGCGCCGACCCGGTTGGAGTCGGCGCTTTTTTATCATGAAATCTCAAAGAAAGCCGGCATCCGGTCAAATGGGCAGACGCAGAATATTCCGTACAGGCTCCTCATAGACATTTCGCAGAGGTGACGGTAAAATGGAACGGAAAAAGGACAGGAACAATGTCAAAATCTACTTTGTGATTATTTTGCTCGCAGGAGTTTTTCTGTTTGCGGGCAATCGAGCCGCCTCCTCGCATTCCAGGAACCTCGTCGTAAGCGACTACGAGTCCGAGCTGGAAGAGCAGGTCTTCGCGAAAGTCGTCAAAATCGACTCCGTCGTCCCGGACCCGGACGACAGTACAATGAATATCGTTAAATTTCACGCCGTAATTACCTCCGGGGAACAAAAGGGCAGCGTCGTGCAGGCCGTGCAGCACGCTTATAAAAAGAATGAAACCATGCCGCCCATGGTAAAGGAAAGGGACCGTGTCGTGCTTGGGAAACTTTCGGCGGGCGGCGCCGCCGAATGGGCTTTTGAAAATTTCGACCGCATCGGGCAAATCGCGGTTCTGTTTTCAGCTTTTCTTCTTCTTCTGTTTCTTCTGGGCGGCAAAAAGGGCCTGAGCACGGTCTTGTCGCTGCTGTTCACCTGCCTGTCCCTGTTTTACGTCTACATTCCCGGCATCATCGCCGGGTACAATATTTACGGGCTCACCGTTCTCGTCTGCGTGTTTATCATCGGCATCTCTTTCGCCCTTTCCGGCGGACTGAATCGAAAAAGCCTGGCCGCCGCCGCCGGATGCGCGGGAGGAGTCGTCTTTTCCGGGATTCTGTGCAAATACATGGAATCGGTCATGAAACTGACCGGCTATTATAACGACGAGTCTTCCCGCCTGCTGCAGATTTTCGGCCAGGGACAGCTTGACCTGAAAGCCCTCGTGTTTGCCATGGTCACCATCGGCGCCCTGGGAAGCGTGATGGACGTGGCCATGTCGATCGCCTCTTCTCTGTCCGAACTTGCGCACGAGCGGGTGGTGACCCGGCGCGACCTTGTAAAATCCGGGCTTACCATTGGGAAGGACATCATGGGAACCATGGCGAACACGCTGATCCTCGCGTATATCGGGAGCAGCCTCGTGATGGTTTTGATTTACGGCGCCTCCCGGTATCCGCTGTTCCAGCTTCTGAACAAAGAAGAAATCATCATCGAACTGCTCCAGTCCCTCGTGGGCATCATGGGGATGCTGTTCACCATTCCGTTCACCACGGCGGCGTCTTCCCTCCTGCTGGGCCGGGCGGAAGCGGCAAAAAGGCGCCCGATCTCCGACAGGCGATACGGAGAAAGCACGCGCGGTCAAAAAAAGTAATGGAATCGTCGCGCATTTTTGGAAAGCGGGAAAGGGTGCACGGCGCCCCCGCAGGGCGCCTTACGTTTCTTCGGAGAGCACGACTTTGTACTCGTTGCCGTACCCGACGCCGAAGCGCTCGGCAAAACTCCCCCGGTTCAGCGCCAGCGCAAGCCGGTTCAGTTCGTTGTTGTAGAGCAGGGCGGCGTGCGCCGGTACGTCCCCAAAGGCGCGGACAAACGGCACGTCTCCGCTGAAAAGCCGCTTCCCAAGGTGCGAGATCTCCGCGCGGCAGCGCCGGCCCTGCCGAAAGCCGTGCCGGACCGCGTCCGCCGTCGGGATGTTCGTCCACACGTTGCCGAAATTCGGGTCCACAATCTCGCTGATTCCCTCGGCGTGCCGGTCCCGGACCCGGCTGTCCGCAATCGGCAGGGTGACGGTGTCGTCCGCACTGTAGGCGGGGCCGATTTCTTCAAACGAGATGAGGCCGGCGGCAAACTTCGCCGCGCAGTAGGCGAACACGTCCCGCCCCTGGAAAACGGCGACCTTCTCATTATTTTTCCCGCGCAGGCGGTTGCGCTTCTGGTCGATTTCGCGGACCTCGCTGATGCCGAGGTATTTCTTCACATGGGTCAGCGTGCCGTTGTCGGGGGTAAAGATATAATATCCGTTCGCGGTCCGCGCGGCGCAGGCCCTGCGGCTCGTTCCCACCCCGGGGTCGACGACGGAGACGAAAACCGTCCCTTCCGGCCAGAAAGAAATCGGCTGAAGCAGCCGGTACGAAGCGCTCCAAACGTCGAACTTCGGTATCTCGTGCGTGGAGTCGAAAATCTCGAGCGACCGGTCGACCGATTTCACCACCCCGTACATCGCGCTGACCGCGCATTCCTTACGGGTAAAATCCGTTTGAAACACCAGAATCGGTTTCATGGCTCTTCCTCCTTGTTTTTTATTATATCACAGCCGGGCTGTTTTTCATCGGCCGCCTTTTCCCGCGCGCGGACTGTAAACGCCGGGTTATATTTAGGTAAAATCTTGATTATATGGTTGAAGGCAGGAAAACGCCTCCTTATAATGGAACCGTTAACGGATAAACAGTGCAAACGACAAGGAGGGCATTCATGAGACGAGCAGCAAGAAGGCTCCTGTGCGGCGCGCTTGCGGCAGGCATGGTCTTCGCCGCCGGCACGACGGTTTCTGCGGCAACCAGCCATTACGCGGACGGCACGACTTCCAGCAACTGGGCGGCGTGGCCGGAGCAGTGGGAAACTATTCGCAAGAACTACGAAACGGTTTCCCTGACTCCCGGCCGCACGGCGTCGGAACTGAACTTCGCGTGGTATTCCAAAACCGGGGCGGCGGCAACCCCCGTGGTCAAGCTGGCCACGAAATCGGATATGAGTGATGCCAGGACCTTCCGCGGCACCACCATGAACGCCATCAGCGGCTATGTCAGCAACCGCGTGACGGCGACCGGCCTGAAGGAAAACACGACCTATTATTATACTTACCTGAACAACGGCAAGGAAAGCTCGCCGGCCCAGTACAGGACCAGGAGCTTCTCTCAGTACAAAATTCTGTTTGTCGGCGACCCGCAGATCGGCGCCTCCAAAGGGCAGACCACCTCGCTCGGCGACAAGCTGGAAAGCGACACGGACGTGAACACCGCCGCGCGGAACGACGCGTTTAACTGGAACGTGTCGCTGAACACGGCCCTCAAGGCAAACCCGGACATCAGCTTCATGATCTCCGCAGGCGACCAGATCAACAAGAACGTCGACGGCACGGACCCCGGCAACGAGATGGAATACGCCGGCTACCTCTGGCCGGAAGCGCTGAAGTCCCTGCCGGTCGCCACGACCATCGGGAATCACGACGCCACGAACCGCAGCTATACGTTCCACTTCAACAACCCGAATCCCTTCACGGCGGAGAAAAGCCCGACCACCGCGGGAAACGGGTACTATTACAGCTACGGGGACGCGCTGTTCATCGTGCTGAACATCAACAACTACAACTGTGCGGACCACGAGGCGCTGATTCAGAAAGCCGTTGCCGCCCACCCGGACACCCGCTGGAGGATCGTCCAAATCCACCAGGACATCTACGGCAGCGGGGCCGACCACTCCGAATCCGACGGCATGGTCCTGAGGGACCAGCTCACCCCTATTTTTGACAAATACGACGTTGACGTGGTCCTGCAGGGGCACGACCACAGCTATTCCCGCAGCTATCTGCTGCAGGGCGACGGCAAGGCGCACGCGAAGTTCGGCGCGGCCAAGCTGGCCGACGGCAGCTTCGACTGGGACAATGTGGCGGACCTCGCGACGGGGAAAAAATATCCGTTCTATCCCAAGGAGAGCGACGCCGCCGCGGCCGCCGCAAACAAATACTTTCTGGACCAGAACCACTGCTACACCCTCGTGGGCAACGGCTCCAACAAGGTTGTAAACCCGCAGGGCACGCTTTACATGACGGCCAACTCCGCAAGCGGCAGTAAATTCTATAACCTGATTACGACCCAGCAGGACTTTGTCGCCTACCGCAACCAGAACTGGAAGCCGAGCTACTCCGTGATTTCGCTGGACGGCGACTCGTTCCGCATCGACACGTACAGCATCATCGACGGCAAGCCCGTCGAAATCGACCAGCCGTTCACCATCCAGAAAACCGTAGACCGCACGCCCACGCTGTCGGCCTCCGCGAATCCGGCCAAGACCGGGACCAGCGCCGTCGCGGCGCCGAAGACCGGGGACGACAAAAACATCCTCGCCGTCGTCCTTCTGGCGGCCGTCGCCTTCGCGGGCCTGCTTGCCCTCGGAGCCGACTATCTGGCAAAAAAGAAAAAGGCTTCCCACTGAGCCGATAAGCCGGCAAAACAGAAAAAGCGGGCGAAGCAGGGAACGGATGAGCCATCCGCTCCCTGTTTGCCGCCCCTGCGGAACCTTGCAGAAGGAGAAATATGAAGAAAAAAATCGTCTGGAACCGGAAGACCTGGATTCGCCTGGCCCTGCTGGCGGCCGGAATCTGCTTTTTCGCATTTTTGTTCTGGCTCAATCAGGTGGATAAGCCGGAGCTCGTGACGAGCGAGGGCCGCACCTTCGAGCGGGCGCAGGTCGTAAAGGTCCTGCAGGACAATATCCAGGAAAACGGGCGCCGGTACGGCGAGCAGAAGGTCGTTCTGCACATGCTGACGGGGCCGCACCGCGGCGAGGAGCTGGAAGCCACCAGCTCCGCCGGGTACCTCTTCGGGGCCGGCTGCACGCCCGGCATGAGGGTCATCGCGATTCAAAGCGTCTCGGGCGACATCACGGTCACCTCGGTCTTCAGCGCCGACCGCGAGCTTGCGGTCTACGGCCTGCTGGCGGTCTTCGGCCTCTGCATCTGCCTGATCGGACGCAGGCAGGGGGTCAAAGCCTGCGTCGGGCTGGTCTTTACGTTCATCTGCCTGATTTTTATGTATCTGCCGCTGGTGTTCCGGGGATTTTCCCCGTTCTGGGCGGCGGTGCTGGTCTGCGTCGCCACGACCTTCGTCACCCTTTACCTGGTCGGCGGGCCCAATAAAAAAACGGCCTGCGCCATCGCCGGGACTATTGCGGGCGTCGTGATTGCGGGGGCCGTCGCGACCATTTTCGGGCAGGCTGCGGGGATTTCCGGCTACAACGTCTCCAATATCGAGGACCTGCTGTTTCTGGAGGACAGCACGCCGCTCAGGGTGGGCGGGCTCCTGTTCTCCGGCCTGCTGATTTCGTCGCTCGGCGCGGTGATGGACGTCGCCATGTCCATCGCCTCCACGGTCGAGGAGGTGCACCTCCGGCGCCCGGAGCTTGGCCGCAGGGAGCTGTTCGAGTCCGGCATGCACGTGGGCCGGGACACGATGGGCACCATGTCCAACACCCTGATTCTGGCGTTCGCGGGCGGTTCCCTCGGCGTTCTGGTCACCTATTATGCGTACCAGCTCCCCTATCTGCAGATCATCAACTCCTACGGGGTCGGCATCGAAATCATGCAGGGGATTTCGGGCAGCATGGGCATCATTCTGACCGTCCCCATCGTTTCCGCGGCGTCCGCCACCTGGATGGCTCCGGCCCGCGCGGCCGAAGGGGCGAAACCGCTGCCGCTCCCCCGGCGGATTGAGCGGGCCGTCTCGCCCGCGGCCGGCTTCCTGAAAAAATACTGGAAGCTGCTGGCGGCCCCCATCTGCATCGCGGTGCTGGTTCTCTGCGCCGGAAAGCTGTACCGGGTTTTCTCCGCCTACGCGCAGGGCGGCCGGGAATACGAAGCGGTCCGCTCCTCCGTGGAGACGCCGCAGCCCGGGGCCGCGGCGCTTTCCGATGCGGCGGCACCGACGGCCGAAGAAAAATTCCGGTTCGATTTCGGCCGCCTCGCGGCGCAGAACCCGGACGCCGTCGGTTGGCTCCGCCTGCCCGGCACGGCCCTCAGTTACCCGGTGGTGCAGGGGAAGGACAACTCCTATTATCTGACCCACACCTTTTCCCGCCGCGAAAACAAGGTCGGGGCCGTCTTTCTGGACAGCCGCATCCGGCAGGGCCTTTCCGCGCCCAACTGCGTCGTGTACGGCCACAACATGAACGACGGCTCAATGTTCGCTTCGGTCTGGGAGTTCCGGAACAAAAGCTATTTTCAGGCGCATCCGGTGATCGAGCTGTACTCCAAAAGCGGCGAAAAGGTCTGCCCCGTATTTTCCGCCCACGAAGTCAAACCGGACGGCGACGCCTACCGCCTCTCTTTCTCCGGGAGCAAAGCCTACGGGGCATATCTGAAACAGATGAAAAAGGACTCCCTCTATGACACGGGGGTCGACGTCGCGGCGTCCGACCGGGTCCTCACGCTTTCCACCTGCGTGCGGGACGGGCGGGACGTGCGCTTTTTGGTTCACGCCAAAATTCCGGGATAGCCCGCCGCTATAAATGCAGCGCTTTTTGGGGACACTCTTCCACGCACCGCAGACAGAGGATGCACTCGGTCCCGTTCAGGCGCCTGCGGGAGTTGTCCGTCATATCCACGTCCATGGGGCATACTTTTCTGCACTTTCCGCAGCCCACGCATTTTTTCCGGTCATTTTTTACCCGCAGGACGGAAAAATAGCTGGCGGGCTTTAAAAATACCGTGATGGGACAGACATATTTGCAGAAGGCGCGGTTGTCCCGGAACGCGAAGGCAAGCGCGATGCCGATTCCGTAATAAAGCGCGTTGCCGGCGAGGAAACTCCGGAACATCACCCGCGGCCTATCGGGGACGTTCAGCAGGAACAGGGCGCCGACGAACAGAAGGGACGCCAAAAACAGGATGTACCGCAGAAAGCCCATCCGCCTTCTCGGCCGCCGCGGGGTCCTGTACGGCAGCAGGTCGAGGACCATCGCCGTCCAGCAGGCATAGCCGCACCAGCCGCGCCCGAAGAACAGCGGGCCGGCGATTTTCGCAACGGCATAATGAATCACAGCCGCCTCAAAGGCGCCGAGGAACAAAGAATACCAGAAGCCTTCCAGCTGCATGTTCTCATGGGAAAAGATTCCGAGATACACAAGCATGTACAGCCCCACCGCAAACTGGACGACGTTCCTGGCGTATTTCACTTTTTTCATAAAGAGAAAAATTCCCAGCGCCAGGCAGGATCCTATGTAGGTGAAATTGTAAAGATAAAAGACATTGCCGAGCGCCAGCCAGAGCGCAACCGCGACGGCCTCGAACAGCAGCCACATCCAAAGCGGCAGATATCGTTTCATGCGTTTCCCCACTTTCGCGCAACAGGAACAATCCTCCGCCGCCGAAGCGGTCCGTTTTCGCGGCGGCGCTCCGTTCCCGGCTTCGCCTTTTAAAATCCGCACTTCCGGCAGTATCGTATCAAATTTCCCCGGTCCTTGTTAAATCCGCGACGGGCTTCGCGTCCGTCGACTGATTGAAAAGGTCACCGCCCGGGGAACAAATTCACCGTGGAATTCAAGTCCGGCGTGACGGTGGATGTGGCAGAATAAGATTAAAAACAAGGAAGGCACTCTACGAAATTAGAACGTAGGGTGCCTCGCGTTGTTATATTATACTGATATTTATCGTTCATCTTGCTTCAATGCCTTAATTAGTAACATCATCGGGCGGCGCATTTCATCTGACATGCCTGGAATCTCCATCATGTCATTGCTCGGCATCGCTTCTTCAACGGCTTCCAGCCGGAACCCAGCATTTATAAGTCCCATCAGTATCTGAGTCAGTGTATGATGCTGTTTTGTAACATTCTGTCCAAGGAAATGAGTAACCCTCTCTCCAGAATAAAAGTAATTATCCACAGGCCAATATTGCGGCTTGCCGTTTGAATCATAAATCCAGTCTTGGTTCACTCCCGCTGTAAAAACGGGATGTTCTATATTAAGAAGGAAAACCCCCTCTGTCTTCAGTGTCCGGTATATCTTTTTGAAAATTTCATCAATGTCTGCAATGTAGTGAAGCACCAAATTTGAAACCACGCAATCGAAAGAATCTGCCGGATAATCATAATCATCCAGCCCACAGACCCGATAGATGATTTTGGGGTCGGCATTCTTTTCTTTTGCTTCTTGTATCATTTTCTCGCTCAAGTCGATGCCCAGCACCTGCTTTGCACCACATTCCACAGCATATTTGCAGTGCCACCCGTAACCGCACCCAAGATCGAGTACGCTTTTGCCGCTTAAGTCTGGAAACAAGGCCTTTAACTGATGCCATTCGCCCGCACCAGATAATCCTTGCTGACTTCGTGACATCTTCGCATATTCTTCAAAAAATTGTTTATCGTCATAAATGTTATTCATAGTTCACCTCGGTAATTTAAATTTGTCAGCTTGAGTTATTTATTTTAATTCATATCCAATAGTCTTAAGCCAATTTGCGACCTCTTCCGATGTAGCAGATTTTCTTGAAGCGGGTGTGATGAGAGGTACTCTCGGCAAATTTGGGTTGTGCCTTTTCACATCTATTGATAGTTGAAGAAACAATTTGCAAGGCTTCTTCTAATTCTTCTCTTGTATATTTGTCCATTTCACTTCACCTCAAATCCCGGTTTATTACCCTACAATAGTAGGCTTATTTAATCTCCTTTATTTTTGTCAGATCACCACTACATAGGGTTTCGAGATTGTGAAAAATCTTTAAAGCAGGCCAGTCCCACCACTTTAGTTCCAGTAGATAGCCTATGAGGTTATCATCAAATCTTTTCTTAATAATTTTACAGGGGTTCCCTCCTGCGATATGATAGGCGGGAACATCTTTTGTAACAACAGAATTGGCAGCGACGATTGCTCCGTCTCCTATATGTACGCCAGGCATTACGGTGACATTTTGACCTATCCACACATCATTACCGACAACAGTATCTCCTTTGAAAGGCAAGTCTTTCAGTGACGGAGTTGCCTTTTCCCAGCCATGTCCCATTATATTAAAAGGATAGGTAGTGACGCTGCACATTCTATGATTTGCACCGTTCATAATAAATTCGATGCCTTTTGCAATGGCGCAGAACTTTCCAATTATGAGCTTGTCACCTAAAAATTCATAATGATGCGTAACATGTTCCTCAAATCGTTCCGCACCGCTTATATCATCGTAATATGTGTAATCATCGACGATAATATTAGGACGGGTGATGACATTCTTGACGTAGCATACGCTTCTTATTTTCTCATTGGGATAAACAGCATTAGGATTAGGGCCGTATTGCATAAAAATTTCCTCCTCCAGTTTTGTTAATTGTTGGGCAGTTGGATGCCACGCCAACCGCTTATATCGCATTGGCCATATTCATTATCACCCACAGCAACCACCGTGCCGTCCGACTTAAGGCCGATCGTATGACGACGACCCGCTGCTATGGTATCTTATAGTGGTTCAATTGTCAAGACAAAAATCCGGTCAGGATTTAATGAACTTAGAGCCTATCCATAAATTAGATATGGACTCGAATCAATTTACGCCAGACAATGATTGCGCAGGCAAAATGCAAAAGGCCGAGATAATTTTCGGCTTTCTTTTCGAAACGAACCAGCAGTTTGCGGAAACGATTGAAGAACGAATGCGTGACCTCTACTACCCAGCGCCGGGCTTTAAAGTTGGGATTTTGCAGGAGTTCCTGTTTTTCCTCAAATCGGGGACGGATATGCGCAATATAACCTCTTTTTTCAACCCTGCCTTTTGAGCCGGTATACCCGGCATCCAGGCACAGATTTTGAGTGGATTGTGCTGAAGGCTTCGGACGCTGGACCACAATCTGATCAAGCGTTGCTTCCAGCAGCTTGATGTCATGCGTGTTGGCACCGGAAAGCACAACAGAGAGCGGCAACCCTTTTTCATCTGTCAGGACGCTTCTCTTTGTCCCCATTTTTTCCCCGGTCGGTTGGATTGTGACCCACTGCCTCCCGAGCCAGAGGCGCTTTGATCATGCACCCGTCTAAACTCTGCCATTCCCAACCGATTCCTTGCAGTTCATCGTATTTTGTAAGACCCATCGCCCAAATCGTTTCAAAAAAGCCGGCAGCCACCCACTCCTGATAATACCGATGAATGCTGCTCGCGCAGCCGTACTTTCTGGGAACAGCCTTCCACTGGCATCCTGTGCGTAATACGTAAAAAATCCCTTCCAGCACTTTCCTTGCCGGTATCGGAGGACGGCCTTGTCCCGGTGCGTGTTTATACTTTTTCTGCGGGTCCCTCTTTTTTACTGGTATCTTATCCTTGATTTCTTCCCAAAACTCATCCGATATTGTCCATGACTGATAAGATGTCTTCTCTTCCATTCTTCTCTCACCAGTCTCTATTTTACACCTCTTCTTAATTTATGGATAGGCTCCTATTCCAAAAGCCGGCCGAACAACAGCCAGATGACCTACCATTTTACGATTGCGGCGGCGCTGGCCTCCTCCGGTTCCTACATTCACAGCGGCTATGCCCTGCTCTGCACCATTACCGTCAACGGCTCGTCCGGGCAGGTGCGCATCAAGGCCCCTGACAACGACAACTGGGACGGCACCGCGCCCCGCTACCGTTCTGTGACGGTAACCTGTTCTTCCACAACCGGCAACACCACGCAGGGCGTGCGATTCCGGGTGGTGTCGGACGGGCGGCTTACCTTGAATTCCGGCGTGATCGACAATTCCGGCTATACCGTAACCAGTTCCGCACTGTTAACCACCGCCTGCGGCGCGCCGTCTGCCTGTTCCGTTTCCCCGACGGTGGCGGAAGGCAGTGCCGCGCTCTCGTGGAGCGGCGCGTCCGGCGGCACGAACAACGCCGTCACCGGCTTTGAAGTCCAGTACAGCGATTCCGCCAACAACGCCGACTGGGGAAGCTGGACGGCGCTGAGCACGGTTTCTTCCTCTTCCGGGTCGGGAAGTTTGTCGGTCGCGCCGCCCGCCGCGCGAGGCAGTTACCGCCGGTTCCGGGTGCGCACGCAGGGCTCCGCCGGCTCCAGCTACTATTCGGGCTGGAAGGTGTCCTCCAATTCCGTGCGGAAAAATACGCCGCCTCAGCCTGCGACAACTTTGACGGCGACTCCGTCAGTTTACAGCGCAGGCCCCATCACGCTGACATGGAGCGACGCGTCGGGCGGCACCAGTCCCATCAAGGGCTATATGCTGGCAAGCAAAACCTCCACGGACGGTTCGACCTGGACATCGTGGAATGTGCTGGAAACCTTTGATTTGTCGGCATCCTCCGGTTCACGGACGGTGACGGCGTCGACCGAACCGGGAACCTACACAAAATACGGCCTGTGGACCATCGACACGCTGGACGTCTATTCCGCCGAGCAGGTGTCCAACTCTATCCTCTGCGTGGCGGCCGCCTGCGACGAGCCGGCAATCGCGGCGCCGAAGAACGGCGCGTCCACCTACAACCCGAATCCCCGTGTGCTGATGACCACCGGCGCACAGCCCTCCGAACAGGTGGTGCAGGTGAAAATCGGCACAGGAAATTGGTGGGACGGTGTGAACAATCCGTCCCTCTTTTCTCCCAGCGGAGAAGTCGGCGGCAGTGCGGCGGTGATGTTCAAGGCCGAGTCACAGTCGGCGGGAGCAAAAACGCTCACGGTGCGGTGCGTAAACACAGATTTTGAAGCGCCCAGCGCGGAGATTTCTCGATCGTTTACAGTGCTGACGTCTCCGTTTGAAGCAATCACGACCAACGAAACCAAGGTCAAGGCAAGCCATATCACGGCGCTTCGCACCGCCGTCAACACCGTGCGCAATTACTACGGCCTTGCGCCGGTTTCGTGGAGCGAGGAAATCACAGCGGGCAGAACGGAAATGAAAAACTGGCCCCTTCATATTCTGGAAATCCGAACCGCCGTGGAGCCGGTGATTGCGGTCATCAACCAGTACAGCACCGACTCCGGCTTTGCCGTACCGGAACCGGACTGGGAGGAACTCGGCACCGGCAGGCCCCGTGCGGCTGTGATGAACCAGCTTGCCGAACTGATCCTGTCGCTGTGACAACCACAAATTCAAGCGTTTCCGCGTTGTGCGGGAGCGCTTTTTTTATACATACCAAGCAAAGAAACGGAGGTTTTATGATGAAGGAAATCTGGGTTTGGGTCCAGGCCGCGCTGGCCGCTGTCGGCGGCGCACTCGGCTGGTTCCTCGGCGGGTGGGACGGCTTTCTCTACGCGCTGCTGGCGTTTGTCGTTCTCGACTATCTGACGGGCGTGCTGTGCGCGATCGCCGACAAAAAGCTCTCCAGCGAAATCGGCTTCAAGGGCATTTCCCGCAAGGTGCTCATTTTCGCGCTGGTGGGCGTGGGCGGCATCATCGACAGCCAGGTGCTGGGCGACGGCGGCGCGGTGCGCACGGCGGTTATCTTTTTCTATCTGTCCAACGAGGGTGTGAGCATACTCGAAAACGCGGGGCATCTGGGACTTCCCATCCCCGAAAAACTGAAGGCGGTTCTGGAACAGCTTCATGAACGAAGCGGAAAGGATGAGGAGAAATGAATTTACACAAACTGATTCTGACCAGCAACGCCTGCTATAAGGCGGGCAGAACCATCACGCCCCGGGGCATCATGGTGCATTCCACCGGGGCAAACAATCCCAATCTCAAGCGCTATGTGGGTCCGGACGACGGTCTGCTGGGCAAAAACCAATACAACAACCACTGGAACACCGATAAGCCCGGCGG